>Ga0073928_10008900_pt1 | contig 12400 bp, 9 predicted proteins | sample PaiPotPPA55metaG_FD_76969 | JGI IMG/M metagenome (GOLD analysis project Ga0073928, IMG submission 76969) | Iron sulfur acid spring bacterial and archeal communities from Banff, Canada, to study Microbial Dark Matter (Phase II) - Paint Pots PPA... ...
GCACAGCTCGCTCGGTTACCGTTCGCCCATTGACTTCGAAACCCAAAACAATTAACTAATGTGTTACACAACTTCTGTGTCCGTTTTTTCGTGGCAAGCCCAGTGGAGGTCGTCTGAAGGTTCAAGAAGTTGCGTGAAATTGTTCACTGCCGTCTGAAGTTCCAAGAGTTTTTGATACGTCGTGACGATCACTTTTGCTGTGTGTTCAAAGACGTGAGAAAATCGGAAACTTCTTTCAGCCGATGCAACCTGCAATTCACTTCTCAACTTCTCAATTTGAACATCGTAATCTCGCTTCAAATTGGCTCTGTGCGTTTCAAGTTCTGTGGCACATTTGTGTTCAAACCACTTTTGGAGAATGAAGACAAATATCCCGTTGGCACCGGCGGCGGTGATTAGTGCGGTGAGAATTGTTTCTAACATAGTACCCATGTTGCCACGCGCCCGCCAGCGGTCAATCGTCAGGAGTTCGGTCACCGCCTTTGCGTTAACCCTCCGAAGATCCGGATAATCGATTTCATTGCGAGGAATGTTGGGATTGCGAGGAACATTGGCAACCGGCCCCTAAGCCTCGTGTAAAGCAGGGGTGCATCCTTTGGCAGCCACGAAGGAATGGCCACACGAGACAAAACTCTTGCATGAGAAACCGCTTCCTCATCAACTGGCAGGCTATCGTACTGCGTTGCATTTTTGCCGCTCTCCTCAAGTAACCGAAGATATACACCCAAGGCTGCGGCTTGAGCGAGAGGTCTTTCCCTCTCGGCAAGGACTCTTTCCGGCACGAGGGTTTCAGCAAAATGCTCCAGCAAAAACTCCCGACCCCGTTCTGAAAAGATCTCCGTGCAAACATAGCGGTACCATTTTTCACCCGTTTGCTTCATCACTGCATTTCTGTTGCGTGCGAACCGCGTCATCGCCCGGAGAAACCAGACGCCCACCACCCCAAAAACAACGAAGAACACCCACCACGGAAAGGGAGCGAGCACAAATAACGCAGCGATCACTGCAAGAACGATGCTCGCCCGGAATTTCTCCTTCCTGAAGTAGTGGAATGCCAACCCGGCAAAGACCGCCGCGATGACAAAAGGCAAGGCGTAGGCGAAGAACACCATACCCCCGGATTGTGTGACCCGGTTCGCCCCTGGTCAACGGCGTTGGAGCGTTCTTCTTGACCGCAAACGGGTCTCACCTTTGTAAACGGGTCGCCCATTAAGGTGGGTCTCAGATCATAGCATAAGTCCTCTTCCCACGCTGCTCACGCGGCCATTGAAGCAGTCACGCCAGTTCTATTTTGAGCTTGCGGCCCAGCGCGAGCGCAGCCTGCTCCAAAAGTTGAAGCGTCACGCACGATTCGTTCTCGGAAAACAGACGATCGAGCGTGGCGCGATTGGTTTTCATGCGGTCGGCGAGTTTGGCTCGAGAAATCCTGCGGCGCTTCATCTCCCGCTCGATCTGCCAGGCCACAACGCGTTTGAGCGCGCCGGCTTCGCACTCCGCAAGCAAACCCTCTTGCTTGAGGAAGCCGTCAAAATCAGAGCCTACGTGGGCTTGTTTCATGCGGTTACTATAGCAGACGAAGGCGCTGCTTTGCCAGTTCCAAATCGTCTTTCGGCGTCTTCTGCGATTTTTTGATGAAGCCATGGAGCAGTATCATCCGGCCTTCGCCAGCAGTGAAGATAACCCGCGCGATGCGTTCAGGAAGTCGGGAGCGCACTTCCCAGAGATTATTGTCGAGCTTGCGAACGAGGGGCATTCCGAGCGGCCAGCCAAATTGTACCGTTTTGATGTCTTCGCCTATGTTGCGCCTCTCCTCACGCGGCAGGGATTTCAGCCACTCGCGAACCGGTTCGCGCCCCGATTCTGTTCGGAAGAAAGCGACAGAAAGAATGGGTTCAGGGCCGTTCATCGGGATGAACCATTACCACGGATTCGAACGGGTCCATAGACAAACTGCAACTTCACCCAAAAAGAACTGAGGAGGCGTGGACGGGCATTTTCGGATGTTGTCAAGGGCCAGATCGAAAAAAGTCGTAATGGGTCAGTGACGGCGGTGAACTGCTGGTGGGAGCGCGGCATTCATGCCGCTTCGACGTTCTCAATGCCAGAATCGCTGGATATTTCGAGGCTGCGAAAGAGGTTGGACCGTGAAGCGGCATGAATGCCACGCTCCGCCCGCCGTCACTGAGGCATTACAAAGAGTCGAAAAAACGGTGAAAAAAGCACCCCAAAAGCCCAATGAAATGCCCGGTTTCGAAAAAACATCGGACATCGCGGATCCGATTTTCCAAAAGGTGTGGTATGGGGGACCGTGGTGCGCAATGCGTGATGCGTGAGCCGACCTAACCTGACTTTCGCAACTCAGCCTGGTTTTTGAAAATTTTTGCGGGGTGAATTCATTGTTTTCCGGGGGAATCAGCCGATTTGGCTTCCAGAACTCCTTGTAGTGCAGACCTCGTCTCTTCCGTCGGCATCGGAACCTGGTAAAATCCTGGTTGATGGCAATTTTCCTGCGAGGCCATGAACGGCGCAAAGACGGAAAGACCAACACCTATTGGAGTTTGGTTGAGAACCGCCGGTGCGCGGGCGGGCGGGTCGTGCAAAGGCACGTGCTCTATCTGGGCAAGCTGACGCCGGCTCAGGAGTTGAGTTGGGAAAAGACCGCAGAACAATTCGGCGATAGCCCCAAGGCCGGCCAGTCTCTGCCCGGGTTGGCCACCGAGCGCGAGCTGCAGAGCAAGGAGGCCGCTGCCATTGCCGTTCACCTGAAGCAGTTTCGGATCGAGCGACCGCGGCAGTGGGGCGCCTGCTGGGTGGCACTGACGGCCTGGAATTTACTGAAGCTGTCGGAGTTTTGGAGTAGCCGCTTGCCACCCAGCCGTGAAGGCACCCGCTGGCTTAACGTGCTCATCACGCTGGTGATTTATCGCTTGATTGATCCGGGCAGCGAATGGCGACTGCATCGCCAATGGTATCACCAGAGCGCACTGGGTGATTTGCTGGGCGAGGATTTCGGGCTCGCGGCCAAGGACAATCTGTATCGTTGCCTGGATCGGTTGCTGGAGCATCGGGAAGAACTGTTCAAGTATTTGCGTCAGCGGTGGCAGGATGAATTTGGGGCCAAGTTCGACGTGCTGCTTTATGATCTGACGAGCACCTATTTTGAGAGTGACCCGCCTTTTCCGGAAGGGGACAAGCGCCGGTTTGGTTACAGCCGGGACAAGCGGCCCGATTGTGTGCAGGTGGTGATCGCGTTGATTGTGACGCCCGAAGGTTATCCCCTGGCCTACGAGGTGTTGGCCGGCAACACCAGCGACAAGGCGAGGCTCAAGCAGTTTCTGGAGAAGATCCAAAAGCTCTACGGCAAAGCCAACCGGGTGTGGGTGATGGATCGTGGTATACCGACCGAGGAAGTGATTTTGGAAATGCAGCAGGCCGATCCGCAGATTCGCTATCTGGTGGGCACCCCCAAGGGACGATTAACTCGACTGGAAAGCGAACTGGTCCAACTGCCCTGGCAACAGGCCCGGCCTTCGGTCCGAGTCAAATTGCTGTCGAAAGACAAAGAGCTCTACGTGTTTGTCGAGAGCCAGGACCGCCTTAAGAAGGAACGGGCGATGCGTCTGAGCAAGCTGCGGGCTTTGATTAAACGGCTCCGGGAACTGCAGCACCTCAAAAAGCCCCTCACCCGCGATCAGTTCCTGGTGGCCGTCGGCCAGGCCAAAGAACAAGCCGGCCGGGCCTTTAAGCTGCTGGACATTCAGTGGCCACAAGAGGGCCAAGAGGTTAACGCCCAGACCTTCACCTTCCGCTTGGCGCTGGACCGCTACCGGCTGTGGTATCGGCGTGAGGGCCGTTATTTGCTACGAACCAACCTGACGGAAACCGATCCCAAGCTGCTGTGGGAATATTACCTGCAGTTGGTGGCCATCGAGGCGGCCTTCAAGAATCTGAAAGATGATTTGCAAATCCGCCCGATCTTTCACCAGAAAGAGCAACGAGTCGAAGCGCACATTTTCGTGGCCTATCTGGCGTACTGCTTGCACCTGACTTTGCAGACTAAACTACGACAGGTTGCTGGCGGGCTCACGCCGCGCAGCCTGCTGGAAAAGTTCGCGACGATGCACATGATGGATGTATTCTTTCCGACCGAAGAACCGGGAAAAGAGTTGCTGTTCCGGCGTTACACTCAGCCGGAGAAAGATCATCAGATGCTGATGGCGCAATTGGGCTGGCAATTACCCGAACAGCCGCCCCCGAGAATCAGCGTTAAAGGTCAGTTGCTCGACTGAACAAATGCGGCAGTCCGGACCGGGCCTGTAGTGAAGACCTTCGGGCGCGATGCGCCAAAAATCAGGGCTTTTTGCAAACTCCCTGGCTGAGTTGCGAAAGTCAGGCTAAAACAAAAATGAAGCGTGTCGGCTCCTCGAACAGAACACAAAACTAAATAGTTCGGGGATGCCTGATGCGCGACCCGGCGCAGTCAAGGGCTGGTCAGTTGCAGGCGCATGTACCGCGCGCTCGCGCTGGGAACGGGAGTGTTGTCGCGTACGACGAGCAAGCTTGCCGTATTGGTCAAGGTCACCGTGTTCGGCGCGCCCGATACCCATGTTTGCAGGTCGCTCGACACTTCCACGGTGTACGTGACGTCCGTCGCCTGGGCCGAGCGATTGACGGTCAGTGTCAGATAAATTCGCCCGCTGGACGGTTGCACGCTGCCGACCGTCAGCTGACTGGAGTTTACCGCTGTGAACGGATTCAGGCCGAGGGCGTATTTGATGAGATTTGCCACGCCGTCGCCTGCCGGGCTGGCGTCGTTGGCGCCCGCGCCCACGTTCGAAGGATTTCGAAAGTTGGAGTTGCGCCAGATTTCCAGCGGCGTCAGCGTGGACTCGTCGAGCAAGCCCAGGACGCCGACGCCACTGCTCGTGCCGACATAGACGCGGGCGCTGGCAATGGTCGGCGTGATGAACTTGTTGCCGTCGCCGAAATTATCGCGGCCACTCGGGGCCTGGGTGCTCGCGTAAAGGGATCGGGCCAAATTGGTCGCGGCATAGGCGTAGAGGCCGGCGGGCGAGTTATTCTCCACGGCCCAGACGATGCCGTTGGAATTGCCATTCGCCGAGACGCTCGGGATCGTGCCGGCATAGGAGAAAGTGCCAAGACTTTGCGAAGAAAGGCTGCCCAGGCGCGCGTTTCGGAACGGGAAGGCTTTGAGATGATCGTCGATGGCACCGTAATAGAGCGTGCCATTGAAGTAAGCAGGCGTGGCGGCAACGATGCCGGCCAGAGCGCCTCGCACTTCCTGATAAATCGCGCCGTTGCCGGACGGATTGAACTTGCCCATGTTCGACCGGTCCACGATGTAAATGGTCGCGTCCTTGCCCGCGCCGACGGCGAGTTTGCGCGTGACGCCCTGTCCGTCAATCATGTCCGGCAAGAGGATTTCGCCGCCGGAGCCCAGGTCCCAGTCGTTATTGATTTCCGCGATGTTGGTGTAGGTCGCAAAGTAATCGTATACTTGCAAGCCGCCGCCTTGCGTCGTCAGTTTGATGAAGGCATTGCCCACGTCGCCGTTGAGCGGAAATCCAGCCTCGCTTAACGTCGTGTCGAAACTGCCGTTGCCATCCAAAAAGTAAATATTGCCGTCAGCATCCGCCGCCAATCCGTCGCCGGCCATCCAGATGGCACCGCTGTTGCCGTTCGGCGTGATGTTCAACACGCCGCTCTGCCCCAAAAAATTCTCATCGAAACCCATGATCCAGCCGGTGTAAGGCCGGTTGTCGCAATGCGAGGCCCACGCGGTATAGATGGTGCCATTCAGCAACAGCAACGCGGCCCGCTCCTTGTACTGGGCCGGATCGAAATATACTGTGCCGCCACTGCTATTGTCGCCAGTGCCCGGAAAAGTCGCGGCGACCGTGGTCGGGGGAACCGTGTCCGCGCCCGTCGCGAGGTCGAGCGCGTGCAGGCGCTGGTAGTAATTGCCAGAACCATCCTCGCTCATCGCCACGACGAACATGGTCCCATTAACTCCAAGCTGCCGGTCGATCACCGGCGTGGAGGTGATGCCCAGTTCCGGCGTGACCTGCGAGCAACTGCGGTCGTCGGAAGCCGACTCGCCGCTGCCCAGCAGCGAAACCTGCCAAAAAACAGTCGTGCTATCGGCGTCGAAGGCATAGACGGTGTCGTTCTCCGTCGCGACGAACAACACGTTGCGCAATCCCTGGCCGGGGATGGAGACACCCGCCGCATAAAGAGGTTGGGCATCGACTCTGCCGTCGGTGTTGAGCACCCACAATTTGCCGAAGCGACTACTGTTGACATTGCCGGGCGTGAGGATCTGTTCGTTCAGGGCCTGCCCCGTGCGAAAGTTGTCGTTGTGGTATGTCAATACGTCGCTGGCCTGTCCGAGCGCGGAAGTTTCGGTCAGCAAGGCCGCAATCAGGGCCAAGATAAACAAAAACTCAGCGGCCGCTTTGAGTACAATACCGGAGTTTATTCCTTTGGAAAAAGCCTTCACACCCAAAGCCTCGTGCAAGCCGATTGCGGCTTCAATCAGGTGATTAGCCCAAAATTCCAGGAGCGCGACAGGAGAAGCTGGCTGCCTTCACGCCGCTTCAACAGCGAATCGATAAGTGCGTTCTCGAACGGGAACGGGCCGAAGATGGCGCGCTATCTTTTCCGAAAGAAAGCGATTAGCGCGGCCAGTCCGCCGAGCAGGATCATCGCGCGAATCACGCGTAACAAACTGAGGACCCACGCGATGCCGATGCCCAGCGCGGCCCACTGAACCCACCAATGTCCGGGCGATGTCACGAGATTGACGATCACCAGAAACACCAGAATGATCGGACCAGTAAAAAGGAATTTTACCGAACGCAATGTTCTTAACATCATCATACGCTATTCCTTCCGAGGGTTTTGCGAACACGATTGAATTCGACCCCAAACGGAACGTTCCTGACCACTCGCCAGACGGATCGGTTCAGAATCATTCATGCCTTGACTATTATCGCCGTCCGAACCCAGATTCAATTGTAATCCATCGCTGATTTTGTAACCGCTATGGATTGTTACGTATCATGTTCACATGTTCATTATTAGACGCGCGAAGTATGACACCGAATAGGCTGTGGTACCTGTGGCGAAACCCAATTTGGCTGCTGGTGTTTTTGCTTGTTCCTCCTATTGCCCGAGGAGACGAAAGGCTCTCGACGCAGCAAGTCTCCTCCCAGTTCCTTAAGTCTCCACGCACAATCCGCGTCTTATTGCCGCCTTCATATCGATCACAGCCAGATCGCCGCTATCCCGTGCTTTATCTTCACGACGGGCAAAACGTCTTCAGTCCGGCTGGAACCAATTGTTGCTTTGGGTGGGGGAGTTGGGAGTTGGACAAAACCGCAGATGCGCTTTGCCGGTCCGGGAAAATGAAGGAAATTATCCTGGTGGCCGTGGACAATACCGAGGCGCGTTACGCCGAGTACTGTGGCCGGCGCCATCCCGCCGGCACGAAAGCCAACACCGAATTCGAAAATTACGCATCCTTCCTGGTCGAGCAACTCAAGCCAATGATCGATTCGGCTTATCGTACCCGCTCCGGATCGGAAGATACCGCAGTAATGGGCTCTTCCATGGGCGGGATTTGCAGCATGGTGTTGGCCTGGGAATATCCTGAGGTCTTCGGGAGGGCGGCGAGTCTCTCGGGAGCCTTTCAAGTGGAAGGAACGAATTTCTTGCAGAACACTCTTGGTCGCTACCAGGGCAAGCCCAAACCGACACGCCTTTACCTGGATTCGGGCGCGGTGGATTTCACTGGCGGAGATGATGGCCAGAAGTTAACCACCGCTGTTGCCGGGGAGTTTCGGCGGATGGGCTGGGGCAACGCGTTGATGCATTACGTTGATGCGCAACCCCTGATCCCGGCGGAGCTGGAGAAAATCGGGCTTCGCCGCGACAAATGGGGCGAAGCCCAGACCAGCCAGCACAACGAGTTTTACTGGCGGTTGCGCGCGTGGCGCGCGCTCACGTTTCTATTTCCCCCGACAAACCAATGACCAACGCCTCGTCTGGTCGCGCCCGCGCTTGCGTTTTGGGCCAAAAACTCTTACAGATTTAAGGTGAACTGGTTGCCTTTTTGGCGGGAAACGCGGGACGGAGACGCTATGCCCAATGCAAAACCTGTCCGGCCATTGGCAAGGAAGGGTGAGCCGGACACGCGGCCTTGTTGTTTCTTCTAACCAGCAAAACGAAATGAAGTTCGATTTATCATCACCGTGTCGCCTGGTTTCGCGGAAGCGCATTTGGTGTCTCGTCGGCGGGTTGCTCCTTGCGATGGCGGCCGGCTGCGGCCGGAATGACATCCAGGAATATCGCGTCGCCAAGGAACCGCCCTCGCAGGCGGCTGACAACGGGGCGTCGATGCAGTCGCCGGCCGCCCCGCCCTCCGGCCAGCCCGGTGGTTCCGGCGGCGGCGCCCCGACCGCCCAATGGAAGCGGCCCGAGAACTGGGAAGAAGTCCCGCCGGGCGAGATGCGTCTGGCCTCGTTCCGCGTGGCCGGCAAGAACGGCAAACAGGCGGACGTCAGCATTGTCCCATTGCCCGGCATGGCCGGAAGTGATCTGGCCAACGTGAACCGTTGGCGCGGCCAGCTCGGTTTGCAGCCGGTGTCCGAAGAGGACCTTCCCAAGCTGGCGGCAGCGGCCGAGATCGGCGGGCAACCCGGCCAATTGTATGACGCGGCCGGAACCAGCGGAGCGGGCGAAAAGTCGCGCATCCTCGCCGCAGTGATGCGGCGCGAGGGCACGGCCTGGTTCTTCAAAATGACCGGCGACGCCGATTTAGTTCTGCAACAGAAACCGGTGTTCCTCGAATTTCTCAAGTCGATTAGTTTCGGAGTCAGCACGCCGGAACTTCCGTCCTCCCATCCCTCACTGGCCGCCGATTCGGCACCGCCGCTTTCTGCGCCTCCCGGCGCCGCTTCGAGCGCAGGCAAGCCCAATTGGCAGGTCCCGTCCGGTTGGCGGGAAATTCCCGGCGGCCCGTTTCTCGTGGCCAAGTTTTCCCTGACAGGCCCGCAGGACGCTCAAGCTGCTGTGAACGTCAGCTCCTCGGCAGGCGATGGCGGCGGCTTGCTGGCGAATGTAAACCGCTGGCGCGGCCAACTCGGCCTTGCGCCAATCACGGAAGCTGACTTGCAGCAGCTAGCGCAGGCGGTGGACGTGCCGGGCGGCAAAGCCGCCCTTGTCCAAATGTCCGGCACGGACGCGAGGACCGGGCAGAAGGCGCAACTGGTCGCGGTCATCGTGCCGCAGGGCGCGCATACGTGGTTTTACAAACTCATGGGCAGCGGGGAGATCGTGGAGCGGGAAAAGAGCGCCTTCGAAAAATTCGTGCAGTCTGCGAAATATCCCAATGCTTCTTGAACGCCTCATCAGATTTTTCTCGTCGTTGCGGCTGACCGTGGTTTGCCTCGGACTTGGCGCGGTGCTCGTGTTCGTCGGCACGCTGGCGCAAGTCGATCTCGGCCTCTACAAGGCGCAAAACGAATTTTTCCGCAGCTTCTTTATTTATTGGGGGCCGAAAGGGGCTTCGTGGACAATCCCGGTGTTTCCAGGCGGTTATCTCATCGGCGGAGTGCTGCTCATCAATCTCGTCGCCGCGCATTACTCGCGTTTCGTTTTCACGCGCAAGAAAGCCGGCATTTGGATGGTGCATGTCGGTGTGATTCTGCTGCTGCTCGGACAATTGCTCACGGACATGCTCTCGCGCGAAAGCGGCCTGCACTTGCGCGAAGGCCAGGCGAAAAACTATTCGGAGTCCCAGCGCCAGGCCGAGTTGGCGGTGATCGACACCACGGACCCGGAGTTGGACACCGTCATCGCCATTCCGCAAGGCGCGCTGGCCCGGCAAAGGGAAATCCGCTATGCGGACCTGCCCTTCGCTGTGCGCGTCAAAAGCTACTTCCCCAACTCGCAAGTGGACGAGAGAACCACCGACGCCGCCGGGCCGCCGGCCTCGACGCAAGGAACGGGACTGCGCGCCACGCTAAAAGAATTGCCGCGCGAGACGGACATGAGTCTGCCTGACGAGCCGAGTGCGGTGATCGAGTTGATCACGCCGCAGGGTTCGTTGGGCACGTGGTTGGTTTCCGAGATGGTTCGGGCGCAGGAGGTCGATTGGAACCACCGGACCTACACGCTCACGATGCGGCCGCGCCGGTTTTACAAGCCGTATACCATTCAACTCTTGAAGTTCCGGCATGACGTCTACGCGGGAACGGACATCCCCAAAAATTATTCGAGCCGCGTCCTGTTGCAGCGCCCGGAAACCGGCGAGAAGCGCGAAGTCCTGATTTACATGAACAATCCGCTCCGCTATGCCGGCGAGACGTATTATCAGGCAGACTTGGACAAGGACGACAAAGGGACATTCCTTCAAGTGGTGCACAATCCGAGCTGGCTCACGCCCTATTTCTCCTGCATCCTGGTGGGCGCGGGATTGGTCGTGCAATTCATGACCCACCTGGTGGGCTTTACCATGAAACGAAAGACCGCATGAAAAGGCTGCTCCGAATCGTCCCGTGGTTTTTCGTGGCGCTTTTCGGCGCGGAGGTCGTGACCGTGATGCTGCCCAAGAAGGACGGCGAATTTCACGTGCGCGAATTTGGTCGCCTGCCGGTGCTCTTGAATGGTCGCATCCAGCCCTTCGACTCGGTGGCGCGAAATTCTTTGTTGCAGATGTGCAGCATGGGAGATTTGCCGCTCGAGGTGGTTCCCGGCTGGAAATTCTGGCACCATCCAAAAAAGCTCAAGGCCACGGAATGGCTGCTCGAACTCATGACCCGGCCGGAGAATGCCGATACCCGGCCGGTGTTTCTCATTTCTCATTCGGACCTGCTGGGCGAACTCAAACTTCAGGACATGGGCATCAACAACGAGGGCCTGCGCTACTACACCTACGAGGAATTGAAACCCGTCCTCGACGTCATCGCCGAACAAGGGCGGCGGGCCGAGGAAGTGAAATCCGAAACGCAAACGGCGTTCCAGAAACAGGTGACCAAGCTCGCCAACGCCGTGATGCTCTACCAAAGGCTCAAGGTCACGTTGCAGCCCCAAGACGTCGATGATTTCGCAAAGGAACTGGCCGATTTCCAGAAGGACCTCCCTTTGGCCCGGCAGGCCGCCGCAGCCAGCGAAAAAGGCGAGGCTTTCGACAAAGACGCCATCGAACGGCTGGCCGAGCCACTGCAACATTTCAAAATGATGTCCGAATACGGCTATCCACTCGTCGTACCGCCGTGGAAACCGGAGCAATCGCGCGACCATTGGCTCAATGTCGGCGCCAGTCTGCTGGAAACGATTCCGAGCGGCCAAATCCATCCGGCGGTGATTTCGTTCGCCGCCATGGCAAGCGCCTATCGGCAGGCGCAAGCAGAGGAGTTCAATCGGGCCGTGGCGGAGTACCGCGACTGGCTCGCGCCGCAGTTCGCGAAGGAGTTGAAAAAGGGAAGGGCCGAGTTTTACTTCAACAACATCAAGCCCTTTCTCCACGCGATGATCATTTACATCTGCGCGCTGCTGCTGGCCGGCGGGGCGCTGCTGACTTTTACCGTGTCGCCGGGCATTTCGGAGTCGCTGCGGCGCTCGGCATTCTACCTGATAATTCTCGCCGGATTGGTCCACACGTTCGGGCTAGTCTTTCGCATGGTATTGGAAGGACGCCCGCCCGTGACCAATCTCTACTCCTCGGCCATCTTCATCGGCTGGGGCGCTGTGATTCTGGGCCTGGTCCTGGAACGGATTTACCGCGTCGGCATCGGCGCGATCGTGGCCTCGGTGGCCGGTTTCGTCACGCTGCTCATCGCCCACAACCTGGCGCTGGGCGGCGACACGATGGAAATGCTCCGTGCGGTGCTCGACACCAACTTCTGGCTGGCGACGCACGTCGTGGTCGTGACATTGGGTTACGCTTCGACGTTTGCGGCGGGTCTGTTGGCGATTCTTTACGTCTTCATCGGACTGTTCACACCGTTGCTCTCCCAAAAGACCCGCACCGGCAACATGGACTTCGGCAAAGCGCTGGCCAAAATGTGCTACGGCATCGTGTGTTTCGCCACGTTGTTCAGCTTCGTCGGCACCGTGCTCGGCGGCATCTGGGCCGATCAATCCTGGGGCCGGTTCTGGGGCTGGGACCCGAAAGAAAATGGCGCGCTGCTCATCGTTTTGTGGAACGCGATCATCCTCCACGCCCGCTGGGGCGGCATGGTGCGCGAGCGCGGTTTCATGAACCTCGCCATTTTCGGCAACGTGGTCACGAGCTTCTCGTGGTTCGGCGTGAACATGCTCGGCATCGGGTTGCACTCGTATGGCTTCATGGACGCGGCGTTCAAGTGGCTCATGA
>Ga0073928_10008901_pt1 | contig 12400 bp, 9 predicted proteins | sample PaiPotPPA55metaG_FD_76969 | JGI IMG/M metagenome (GOLD analysis project Ga0073928, IMG submission 76969) | Iron sulfur acid spring bacterial and archeal communities from Banff, Canada, to study Microbial Dark Matter (Phase II) - Paint Pots PPA... ...
AGCGGAAGCCTAGCGCGATCATTTTAGATATGAAATATCTGCGCTGGCAAGCGATCCGCAAACGTTCATGCGCCAGCGGCAGGATACGGAGCGAACGAATGCGTTGCGATGCAGTCGTGATCGGCGCCGGCGTCAATGGACTTGCGGCCGCCGTCCATCTCGCCGCCAAGGGCTGGAAAGTCGCCGTCGTCGAGCGCGCCGACGTTGCCGGCGGCGCGGTGAAGACCCGCGAAATCACGCGTCCAGGCTTTCGCCACGACCTTTACGCCATGAACTTGGGCATGTTTGCCGGCTCGCCATTTTTTGCCGCGCACAAGGATCGCCTCCTCCCCCACGGCCTCGCCTTCGTCAACGCGGAGCACTGTTTCGCCACCGCGTTCCCCGATGGGACTTGGCTCGGCGTCGACAAAGATCTTGATGCAACTTCGGCGCGGATCGCCGCGTTCAATCCGGCCGACGCCGAGCGCTGGCGGGCCATGGTCGCGGCCTTCGGCCAGGACGCGCCGCACATCTTCGCGCTGCTCGCGTCGCCGATGCCATCGTGGGCTGCGCTGCGCGCCCTATACAACGCGTGGCGCACGCGCGGCACCGCCTGGGTCGCCGACATGGTGCGCCTCCTCATCGCCTCGCCGCGGGAATGGCTCGACGAGCATTTCGAGAACGACAAGCTCAAGACCATGATGGCGATCTGGGGCATGCATCTCGATTTCTCGCCGGACTGCGCCGGCGGCGCGCTCATCCCGTATCTCGAGTCGATGGCCGAGCAGAGTTTCGGCATGGCGCTCGGGCAAGGCGGCGCCGAAACGATCGTGACCGCCATGGTCCGCGCCATCGAAGCCGCCGGCGGCGAGGTGCGCGTCGGCGCGCCGGTGCAAAGCGTCGTCGTGGAAGGCGGCGCGGCCAAAGCGGTGGTGCTGGCAAGCGGCGAGCGCATCGAAGCGACCCGCGCGGTGATCGCCAATCTGCATCCACGTGTACTGTTCCGCGATCTGGTGCGCGATGCGCCGCCGGCGGCGCAGCGGCTCGCCAAGCTGCGGCCGGGACCGGCGACCATGATGATCCATCTGGCGCTCTCCGATCTGCCGGCCTGGAGCGCCGGCGCCGACTTGCGCAAGTTCGCTTACGTGCATCTGGCGCCGTCCTTCGCCGCGATGGCCAAGACCTATACCGAAGCGCTCGACGGACTGCTGCCCGCCGAACCGGGACTCGTGGTCGGGCAGCCGACGGCGATCGATCCCTCGCGCGCTCCGGCCGGACAGCATGTGCTCTGGGTGCAGGTGCGGGTGTTGCCGTCGCGCATCCGCGGCGATGCGGCGGGCGTCATCGCCGGTACTGCTTGGGACACTGTGAAAGAAGCCTATGCGGACCGCGTCATCGGCATCATCGAACGCTACGCGCCGGGCTTTGCCGCGAACATTCTTGCCCGCGCGGTGCTCTCGCCCGCCGATCTGGAACGCGACAATCCCAATCTGGTCGACGGCGACAGCATCAGCGGCAGTCATCACCTCGATCAGAATTTCCTCTTTCGCCCGGCGTTCGGCTGGTCGCGTTACCGCACGCCGATCGATCGCCTGTACATGGTCGGCGCCTCGACCTGGCCGGGCGCCGGCACCGGAGCCGGCGCCGGTTTCATGCTGGCGAAAATGCTTGCCGGCGCGTGAAAAGCGTTGTGTGCGAAACCGGGCTCATATGAACGGAGTCTTGTCAAACCACCGGATTGGCCGACCAGGGCCATTATCTCGCTGTTCCTTCGATGTCCGCTGCTGACATATTCGGACATTCCAATGGGGCCACTTCGACAGTGAATGACCCTAACGGACATTGGCGCCGCGAGGGGCGCTCGTTGAAGCCAGCCTTGCGGTCGGCGGCGCGAAGGCTCAACATCGCGGCCGTTTGCTGAATTGATCTGTCAAGCTTAGGACGGACACGCCCGGCGGCGGTCGTAAGGAGTTACCGAGAAACCCGGCAAGGAGACTCCGGAGGCCAGAATGGCGGTAGCGGTATTGTCGACGACCGAAGCGGCGCTCGAAAATCAGCGGCTGGGCGGTTTGCAACTTCGTGTCGCCGTTTTGTGTACCCTCGTGCAAATCTGCGACGGCTACGATCTTAATTCGGTTGCCTGGGCGGTGCCGTCGCTGATCCGCGACTGGCACCTGCCGCCATCGGCGTTCACGATGGCGTTCCTGTGGTCGAGTATCGGCATCATGGTTGGAGCGCTGTCCGCGGGCCCGATTGGGGACCGCTTCGGTCGCCGGCCGCTATTGCTCGCCAGCCTGACGATCTTCGGGATCGCTTCGCTGCTCAGCGCTGTCGTGGGGTCACTCGGCATGCTGAGCCTGTTGCGATTCTTCACTGGGATCGGCATCGGGGGTGGATTTTCAGGTGCGGCCGCGTTGACCGGAGATTACACACCGCACCGCCTGCGCGCGACGATGATTATGGCTACGTTTACCGGGGCGCCCCTGGGCGGCTTCCTCGGTGGGCAGATCGTAGCATTGCTGCTCGCAGAATTCGGTTGGCGCATGATCTTCGTACTGGGCGGCATATTCCCGTTGGCTCTGTTGCCGGTGCTGGTGTTCTGGCTGCCGGAATCGCCGCGGTTTCTGGCAGCCAGGCAGAATCTAACAGCGCGCAACGCCGCCCTGCTCCGACGCCTCGACATCACTTCGGCGCAGAGCGATGCCGTTGACGTCGCGCGGGGCAACCCGATCCGGATGCTGTTCGGCCGGGGCTATGCCTTGCAGACTGTGCTGCTGTGGATCATTTTCTTCTGCAGTCTTTTGAACCTATTCTTGTTCGCCTATTGGATGCCGACGGTACTGAGTCTGATCGGCATGAGCCCAGGGCAAGCGGTGTTCGCGGCAAGCCTTAGGGACCTCGGTGCAATCTTCGCAGTCCTGTATCTTGGGCTGGCGATCGATCGCATTGGGCCCGAGCGCGCACTAGCGTTGCATTACGCCGCCGGGGCTGCGTTCATCGCCGTGATCGCGCTTTTCGCGCTGCCCTATGCCATTCTCTGCGTCATAATATTCCTGGCCGGGATGACGATCATAGGCAGCCAGACCGGCGTCAACGGGGCCTGCGGGAAGCTCTATCCGGCGCGCATGCGTACCAGCGGCATCGGGTGGGCGCTCGGCATCGGGCGGCTTGGCGGAATCGTCGCACCAGTTTTGGGCGGCTATTTGTTGGCGGTCGGCTTGCCACCGACGCAAATCTTCTTGGTCGCCTGTTTGTTTGCGCTGATCGCGGCGGCGGCCACGGCATTGCTGGTGTTTCGCAACACTCGCGTCGAGTCGGCATAGCGGACACTTTATCGTCTCAAGGAAGGTCAACGGCATTGAGCCACTGCCACGTCATTGTCATCGGAGCCGGCATCGGCGGGTTGACTGCTGCCTTGTCATTGCAGCGCCATGGATTCAAAGTGTCAGTTTATGAGCAGGCATCTGAGCTCAGGGAATTTGGTGCGGGCCTCCTGGTGACACCTAATGCAATGCATGCACTCGAATTTCTGGGAGTCGGCGAGGTAATCGCGGCGACCTCGAACGTCTCAAATGAGCAACTGATCAGGCACTTCCAAAGCGGCAAGATCATTCATCGTCGACCGGCTGGGGATTACTACAACTCAAAATACGGTGCCGGCCATTTCCAGGTACACCGCGCAGATCTCCACAACGCTCTGAACGCGGCTGTGCTCGCCAACGATCCCGATTGTGTTCATCTTGCTCATGCCTTCAGCGGCCTTGTGCAAAGCGAAAGCCGCGTCACCGCGCACTTTGTGAACGGTACGGTCGTCGAAGGAGACGCCTTGATTGGATGCGACGGCTGCCGATCGGCGGTTCGTGACACGGTATACGGTTCGGCGCTTGCGTCCTATACCGGTCAGGTGGCCTTTCGCGCGCTTATTCCCTGCGAAAACGAGTTAGCACATCTCAGTGCGCAAGGTGCGTGCATGTATATCGGGCCGAATCGCATATTTCTTCATTATCCGCTCCGCAAGAATACGCTCATGAATGTTGTTGCAATCTCGCGGCAGCCGCGATGGGAACAGGAAGGATGGGCGATCACTGCAAAGGTTGGCGAATTGCTGGAATTGTACCAGGACTTTCATCCCTCGGTTTTGGAGATGATTGGAGCGATCCAGCCTGAGACGCTGTTCAAATGGGGATTGCGTGATCGGGATCCCTTGGAGCAATGGACGCTAGGACGCGTTTCCACGCTCGGTGATGCAGCCCATCCTACTTCCCCTTTTCTTGGCCAGGGCGCGGTCATGGCGATCGAGGATGGGATGGTGCTCGGACGATGCTTTGCACAGGTCGCCTCTCCGCAGGACGCGTTGCTGCGTTACGAACGGGCGCGCAAGCACCGTGCCAATACCGTGCAAATCCAATCCCGAGAACGCGCGAACGCGTTGCAAAGCTCCAATCTTGAGCATCTCGGCCCGGGGCGAAGTGCTGATGACCTCGGCTTGTTCGGATACGATCCGACGACCGTGACAATCTGAACAGGGGGAGCCGGTGGCTTTTCCCGGGAAATATGGTTGGCGATGAGCACGGCGCGCCTTTGGCGTGATCAGGGGAAGCCGCAGCAAGCTCGCGGACTGCTCGCTCCGGTTACAACCGGTTTACTGAAGGCTTCGACAAGCTCGACTTAATAGAAGCGCGAGCCTTGCTCGAAGAGTTAGCGTTATGAGCCTGCCGCCGATGTCGCATAATGGCCCATAGCGACGCTTTAGCCACTCGGCTCACTTCTGCTTCCGATCAAAGCGGACATGCTTTTCAGCCAGTCAGCTCGGCCCGTTGCCCTGTTTGGTCGGCGCCGGCCGCATCGCCGCGCTTCCGGCAGCGATCTGAACCACCGCGTCACTAATATTTGATGATTGCCTTCGGTCGCCTGGGCTAGTGTACATACCAAGTTGTCGGTATCCGGCCGAAATAAATCTGTAGAACGCAATATTGTTGTGGTGCCGTTGTTAGAACCTGCGGCGACGGTCTCAGGATTCGATCATGCCGCCACACGTGCGTTGATCCTCTAAGAGTTTCGCATGAGACAAAATCCTTTAGGCGACGCGCTGGCTTTCCTCGTGGCCACTGACAAGTTGTGGGCCACGGTGGTCTTCTGGCTGCTGCTCCTCGGCAGCGCCGCAGCCGCGGTGCTGGCCTGGCGGGCCGATCCGGCGCAGCGCTCGGTGCGGCATGTCGGCTATTGTCTCCTTCGCATCATGATCGGGTTCATGTGGTGGCAGCAGTCGCTGTGGAAGATACCGCCCCACTGGGACTGGGGATTGATCCACTGGATGGAGGAGATGGTCGCGCACGCTTCGACGCAGCTGCAAAGCGATCTGGTGCGCGACCTCGTGCTGCCAAACATCGCCCTGTTCGGGCCGCTGGTCTATGCCATCGAGGTGGCAATAGCGGTATCGCTTATACTCGGCCTGTTTACGCGGCTCGGCGCGGCGCTCGGTGCTGTGATGGCGATCAACCTTTGGCTGGGGCTCTACAACGCTCCGGGAGAATGGCCCTGGACTTACATGTTCCTGGTCGTCCTGCAGCTGATTTTCTTGCTGAACCCGCCTGGACGCAGCCTCGGGCTTGATGTTCTTATTTGGCGGCGCCGGGGCGCGTCCCAAAAGGACCTGCGAGTCCTCTCGCTAGTCGCTTGAAACGTAACCTGACGCGAACTTCGATCGCGCTTTCGTGGTGTGACGCTTCATCGGCGGGCAATTTTTGTCTGCGCACGAGATTTTGAACGCGATGTTACAAATCCGGGAATGCGTCGGTTTTCACGCGCGTTTTTTCCTTCCTCGGGCGCGATCCGAACATGTAGCTGGGCGCAAATATTCGGCGAAGCGAACCACCGAATAGCGGCATCGTTGATCTCGAAATGGCCGCCGCGTAGCATTCGTTTCGAAACTGGCCAAATTGCAAGGCCCCCGCTCGCAGGCACCGGTAGCGCCGCGTGGGTTGGGGAATATCTCTCCGAATTTCACAGATGCGGGGCTCACTATGAATCATGAGACTGCCGTTTCGAATGCCAAAGAGCTCGCCGATCGCGTGTTGGCTCCGGCCGCACGACAAAACGACAAGGAAGGCAGATTTTCATCGGAGGCGATAACAGCTCTTGGTCCAGTCGGCCTTCTCGGCATGACATTACCAGCCGAAGTCGGCGGATCCGGTCTCGGACCACGCAGCTTCGCCGCGGTCGTCGCCACGCTCGCCGAAGCGGACGCGTCTGTTGCGATGGTCTATCTGATGCACGTCTGCGCCGCCGCGACGATTGCCGCGGCTCGCAACGGCGCCGCCGTGGCGCCGACGCTGAAAGAGATCGGCGCTGGCCGGCATTTGTCGACGCTTGCGTTCAGTGAGGCCGGATCGCGCAGCCATTTCTGGGCGCCGGTCTCGCGGGCGCGGCGAAATGCGGCCGGCGTCCACATCAGCGCCAAGAAATCCTGGGTGACGAGCGCCGGGCACGCGCACAGCTATGTCGTCTCGGCGCTGGCGCCCGAGGGCGCGGGCCCTACCGACTCGACGCTCTATCTCATTGCCAGCGGCGCGCGCGGCTTGTCGGTTGCGGGCCCTTGGGATGGTCTGGGCTTGCGGGCCAACGCTTCCGCACCGATGACCCTAGACGATTGCGAAGTGGCGCCGCAGTCGCAGCTGACGGAAGACGGCGCCGGCTTTCAGGCGATGTTGCAAGTGGTTCTGCCGCTGTTCAACCTCGGCTCCGCGGCCGTCGCGCTCGGCATTTGCCGGGCGGCGGTGGCGGGGACGGCGACGCATCTCAAGAGCGCTCGATTCGAGCATTTGGGTCAGAGCCTCGGCGAAAGCCTTCCAACCTTGCGCGCGCAACTTGCAACAATGCAGATCGATACTGACGGCCTGGCGGCACGCATTGACGATCTCGTCGATCACCTCGAACGTCCACGGGACACGACGGTGCTGCGCGTACTCGAATGCAAGGCGGCGGCCGGCGACGTGGCCATCGCCGTCACCTCGGCGGCGATGCGGGCCTGCGGCGGCGCCGCGTTCTCGAAACACATGGCCATCGAGCGGCTGTTCCGCGATGCTCACGCGGGCGCCGTGATGGCGCCAACGGGCGATGTCTTGCGTGAGTTCATCGGCAAGGCGGTCCTGGGGATGCCGTTGTTCTAGAGCAGGATCCGGAAAAGTGGAGGCCGGTTTTCCGAAAAGATCATGCTCCACCAAAAAAGTTAGAGCGGCAATCGATTCAATCTGAAACGATTGCGCTCTAAGCGCGAAAGCGATCAGCGCCGGTTTAAATCGTTGCCGACCACGTTTTCCTTGGTCGTGCGTCGCACCAGCGGGAAAGGCAGCCATGACTAGAACAATCTGGGTAGGGGCGGTCGCATACGATCCGAAGGTGGTGACGATCTGGGAGGGCATGCGGCGCTACTTTCATGAAGAAGCGCATCTGCCGGTCGAGGTGGTGCTGTTCCAGAGCTATGAGATGCAGGTTGACGCCCTCTTGGCGGAGTCCACGGACCCGATGCCGCGCATCGACATCGCCTGGAATACCAACCTCGCCTATCTGCAGGCGGACTCCTGGAGCGAGCATCGCTGCCGACCGATCGCGATGCGCGATACCGATCTGGGCTGGATGACCAAAATCGTCGCGGTCAGCGGCGGGCCGATCTCTACGCTGTCCGATCTAAAAAATCGCACGCTGGCACTGGGTAGTCGCGACAGCGGACATGCTGCAATCCTGCCGGTTCACTTTCTGGAGCGCGAAGGCCTGATCCAGGGAAATCACTACCGCGGGCTTCGCTTCGACAGCGACGTCGGCAAGCACGGCGATACGGGTGCCAGCGAGGTCGAGGTCGTTCGCGCCGTTCTCGACGGCCGCGCCGACGCCGGTGCGGTGGGCAGTCCTTTCTGGAAGACGGTGCGCACCGAGCGGCTGGTGCCCGAAGGCGCGCTGACGGAAATCTGGACATCGCCGCCCTACAATCACTGCATGTTCACAGCCCGTCCCGATCTGGACGTGTCGTTGGAGCGGCGATTTGCCGAGGCTCTTTCCGGCATGAGCTACGACAACCTCAGTCACCGGGTCATACTCGACGCCGAGGGCCTTCATCACTGGGAGGCGCCGCATCTCGATGGTTATGATGCCTTGCGCGAGGCCTCCGCGCGGCAGGGGTTTTTAAGCAGCCGGAAATGGAAGTCGGCCGCAGAATGAGCCGCGGTCCGGCGCCAGAGCACGATCCCGAACAAGCCTGCCCCGGACGTGATCCGGGGTGGAAACCGGTTTTCGGAGAAGATCGTGCTCCAATGTAACATCTAGACCATGATCCAATTCAATTTGATCGGATCATGGTCTAGGTATTACGCGCAGTTGAAGATCGTCGCCAACCGGCGGCCATGTTCGTTTTCGCGTTCAAAGGCGCGGCGCGCCGCGGCGAAAGCGTCGGCCAGTGGAAATATGTCGGGGGTGACGAGCAGGTCGGCGTCCTCGGCTCCGACCGGATGCCAAAAAACGCCGTCGGCGGTGATGGTAATTTCAGGTACGAGATCCGCGCGGGCGAGCGCGACGCCCGCCGTCGCGAAGCCACGAAGGGCGATGCGGCGGATCACCCGGTCCTGTTCGCCGATCTGCCAAGTGTCCAGGAATTGGCGGAACTCCTCGGCCTCGGCTTCGGTCTCCACGGTCGCCGCTAGGCGCACGCGAAATCCTTCCGCCCGCGCCCGCTCGATGCCCTTCCAGGCGCGTGCCCAGGTACCCGCGCCGCGATGCTGATCGTGGCGCTCAGGCGTCGGGCTGTCGAGACTGATCTGCAGTGTCAACCGCTCGCGCGGCAATGCGCGCAGCGTTTCGAGGCGCCGCCCGACCAGCAGCATCCCATTGGTCAGTACGGTCGTCGGGGCGGCAAGTGTGCAGGCCGTCAGGATCGCGCCGATGTCGGCGAGCAGGAATGGTTCGCCGCCGGTCACGAAAATCTCGGAGACGCCGAGCGCGGCTGCCTCGCTCGCGATCCGCCGCACCCGCTCCAGGCCGAGCGCGCGTCGTGGCGCTTTCGGCGAGGAGCGTACGCAGCAATAGTCACAACGCAAATTACAGTCGAAATTCGTGTAAAGCCAAAGCCGCGAGCCAACGGGACGGTCGGCGTCGGCGCTGGCGGGCGCCTCACCGCATCTGACCACCCAGCGGTGGCGCCCCTCCTCGACGGTCGCGTCGACCAAACTGTTGCGGGTGAAGCGACACCAGGCTTCGAGTCCGGGACCGATGCTGGGCTCGGAACTGACCACGGCCACGAGATCGCCCGGACGCATACGGCGCACCACGGCAATCAACTCAAGAAGCAGGCCGGACGCAAATGTCTTGGCGCCGGCATCGAGCTCGACATCCGCTCTCATCGGCATGCGGCCACGCTATCGCGGCATTCTTGTAAAATCCAGGAGCGTTTGTGGCTCCAAAAGCGCGAAGGCCAGACATGCGCCTCGCCTTCATCCAGCTCGCGTCAATAAGGCTGTAGCTACGTGTTGACTGGATTGCTTCGCGGAACCTGTCATCGGGCCGGCCACTTCGGGCCGGACCCGTTGGCTCGCAATGACGGAGTCTGCAGACTTAAATTTCGTCCACTTTTGTGGCATTGGCTCACATGACCGGACCTGCTGCTGGCTCGTCCAGATAGCGAATGAGCTTGCGGCCCTTCGCGTCGTTTCGGGAGCGAACCTTCAACGTAGCTTTCGGGGCAAATCCTGACGCTGGCTTACGCGAACAAGCGCGTGTGGCTGCAAGACCGTCACGCGAAACTATGGATAGAATTGCGGCTGTATCGGGTGGTCTCCTAGTTGTGACTACAGACGCATGGCAAAGCCATTATTTATGGCTATGTGTTCCTGCATCCTGGTGTAAAGGCCTCTGCGATGAGCAAAGAGCGGTCCGAGCCAGCCTCAGTCCCGGCGACAGAGCCGAGCCGGACGCAGCAGCCGGCGGCGTCATCGCGCGCCGACATCGACGCGTTTCTGGGCCGGGTCGGAGCGCTCGATCCCACGGTCAAAGCCGGCGAACGCGGCCGGCTCATCTTCGCCCTCGACGCCACCATGAGCCGGCAACCGACTTGGGACCAAGCTTGTCGCCTCCAGGCGGAAATGTTCCGCGAAGCGGCCACCGTCGGTGGGCTCGATCTTCAGCTCGTCTATTATCGAGGGCTCGCCGAATGCCGCGCATCGGGATGGGTTGCCGAGCCAGAGCGGTTCGGCGACCTGATGTCGCGCATCGATTGCCGTGGCGGGCAGACACAGATCGCCAAGGTTCTGGCGCATGCGCGGTGGGAAAACGACAAATCCAAAGTGGGTGCGCTCGTTTTCATCGGCGACGCCATGGAAGAAAATCTCGATGAACTCTGTGCCGGCGCCGGCGAGCTCGGCCTGCGCAACGTTCCCGCGTTCATGTTTCAGGAAGGCTACGATCCGGTCTGCGAACAGGCCTTTCGCGAGATTGCACGGCTGTCGCGCGGCGCCTATTGCCGGTTCGCGCCGGGCGCGGCGCACGAACTCGCCGAATTGTTACGCGCGGCGGCGGCCTATGCAGCGGGCGGCATGAAGGCGCTCACGGCTCTCCGAGCGCGCTCGACCGGCGCGACCAGGCTGATCGAGCAGATGAAATGACATGCCCGCGTTCGTCCTCGGTGTTGTCGTCCTCATCCTGCTGTTGTTTGCCGCCTACTCGTTTTCCAAAGCCGATCCCAAGCAAGCAGTGCGGGTGTTGCGGTATATTGGCGGCGGCGCGGCGCTGCTGCTCGCCGTGTTCCTACTCGTTCGCGGTGAAATCGGGCCGGCGGTTTCGATTGGGCTAATTGGTCTCGGGGTGCTCGGCTATGTTCCACTCTGGCGGGCAAGCTTCGGCGGGCGCACACAGAAAAGCCAGGGTCAGGTCTCCCGCGTGCGTACGGCGTTCCTGGAAATGGAGCTCGACCACGACAGCGGCGTCCTGCGCGGTCAGGTTCTCGCCGGCCGGCATCAGGGCGCAGCGCTTGACGATCTCGATTTACCGACGCTGATTGCTCTCCTCAGCGAAATTGACGAGGACAGCCTCCCATTACTTGTCGCTTATCTCGACCGGAGGCAGCCCCGCTGGCGTGAACACGCGCCGGGTGAAACCGCAGCGGCAAACGGTGGCCGTGCGTCGCGCGGGGGCAAAATGACAGAAGAGGAAGCTTATCAGATCCTTGGAATCCAGCCCGGAGCGACCGCGCAGGACATCGCTCGCGCTCACCGCTCTCTCATGAAGAAACTGCATCCCGACCAAGGGGGGTCGACGTATCTCGCGGCCCGCATCAACGAAGCCAAGGAAGTGCTTAGTCGCGGCCGTCGTTGAGATAGTCTTTGGTGCCTGGGCTCGACGACGTTTTCGCAAGTTTTTAGAGTCAGGCCAAAGCGCCTGGCGACTGTCTGCTCCGCGTCTGCATTTGGCTCACAGCGACGCTTTGCCACTCGGCTCAGGTCTGCTTCCGATCAAAGCGGATATGCTCCTCAGCCTGTCAGCTCGGCCCGTTGCCCTGTTTCGTCGGCGCCGGCCGCGGCGCCTGGTCCTTCAGTTTTTCGAGTGCATCCGGCATCAACCGACCGAACATGGAGCTCAGCATGGCTATCGGGATGAGGCCACCGCCGCCGCCTTCCTGCGCTGCGCCGCCCGACATGAGGAATTGCGGCACGATCGGCTGGTTGATCTTGGTCAGCGCATCGGCGAAACGCCCGAAATTTTGCTCGGCGAGGCGGTATTCCGGACCGCCATAGGCGTCCACGGCGAGCTTGGTCGATTGCGCGGTGGCGGTGCCGATCGCGAGCGTGCGGTCGGCTTCGCCCCGGCCCTCAAGCCGTGACTTTTCGCCGACGGCCGCCGCCGTTACCTTGACCGTCTCCGCGTCCTTTTGCTCGCGAGCCAGCGCCGCCGCGCCGTCGTTTTCGTGGACCTTGATCTGGATCATCGACTGGGTCAGCGCCGTTTGCGCCGCCGCCGTGGCTTTCGCTTCGTTCAGGGTGCGCTCCTGGACGGCAGCCTTTTCCTGTTCCTGGTAAGTTGTCACCTGCTCGCGCGCGACCTGCCGCGAGCGCAGCTGGATCAGGATGTTCTCGATCGTCTGATCGCCTTGCGACGCCCGCGGCGTGCCAATCAGCACCTCCTGAAGCTCGAGCGAATAGGCCGCAAACTTCTGCTTCATTTCCGTCGATGACTCCTCCTGGATCGCCGCCCGGTTTTGCAGCAGCTCGATCAAGGTCATCTTCTGACCGACATTCTTGAAATAGGCACTGACCATCGGGTCGAGCGTCTGTTCGACCAGCTTCTTCACGTCGCCGAAGCGCTGGATGATCATTGGCGCCTTCTTGTAATCGATGTGCATCACCACCGACAGCGGCAACGTCGGCTCGAACGCGTCCTTGTG
>Ga0073928_10008902_pt1 | contig 12399 bp, 12 predicted proteins | sample PaiPotPPA55metaG_FD_76969 | JGI IMG/M metagenome (GOLD analysis project Ga0073928, IMG submission 76969) | Iron sulfur acid spring bacterial and archeal communities from Banff, Canada, to study Microbial Dark Matter (Phase II) - Paint Pots PPA... ...
ATCAGACCGCCAATGAGTTGGTCTTCGCCAATAACGGATTGACAATACGACCAGCGGCGAATGCCGCGCAGACTCGGCGCACACGGACCTCGACGAGGTCCGGGTCGAAGCCCGCTTCGACGAACACTGCGCCATAACCCATGCTGCTGACAGTTTGCGATTGTGCCTGGGGTGCGTCGGCCGAACCCTCGACCTCCAAGCCCTCCGGAGCGTGCCGCCTCAATAAGTCCGCCAGCGTCTCGGCGACATTTCCGGTCCGGCTGCGAATCAAGCCATCTGCGAACTTGAGATCCTCCGCCGACTGACCGGCCAGCGGCGAGCCCTCGTCGGATACCGCCATCTCAACCAACCTCGCGCGTAGCTCTGCGGTTGCCATACCCACCGCGGGGGCGAGGCTGACCATGGTCAGCGAAGTTGCGAATTCGCAGCTCCAACGGATCAATTCCCAGCCGTTCGGCGGCTTCGTCCAGGGCCGACTCCATGGCGAATGTTCCGGGTGCGGAGCCGGGGGCCCGCATAGGAATGGGGTGCGCCTCGTTGGTGCGGATAAGTCGATGAGTAGTGGTGACATTGGGGCAGGCATAGAGCCAGCGCGAGACCGCTGCGATGGTCTCCGAGAATTCGGCATGGGTCGATGTCTGGGCGAGAACGTCGTGCTCGATTCCGCTCAGCCTGCCATCTGCGTCAAGGCCTAAAGTCAACTCCTGCTGCGTCTCTTGGCGACGTCCGGCAAGAGTGAATAGCTGGGCACGTGTCAACTCCAACCGCACCGGACGCCTTGTGCGTTTGGCCGCTAGCATGGCCAGCATCATCCATGGCCACCACAGCTGCCCCTTGCAACCGAAGCTGCCACCAAGGAACCTGGTGATAACCCGCGCGTCCTGCGGTGGGATATCAAACGCGCGCGCGATCGCAGCGTCCGAGGCTCGAGCGTATTGGAAAACTGACGCACTCATAGTCCGGCCACCTCGGCGATCGCTTCGACGATGTTGGGATGCGCCCCGCAGCGGCACAGATTTCCACTCATCGCTTCGCGGATCGCCTCTCGGTTCCGTGGCTTCTCCGCAAGCACTGCGATGCCCGACATTATTTGTCCGGGCGTGCAATAGCCGCATTGGAGCGCATCGTGGCGAATGAAGGCTTCTTGTAACGGATGCAACTCATCGGGCGTGCCAATGCCCTCGATCGAGGTAATAGACCGACCGTCGTAGGAGGCAGCGAGCGCCAAGCAAGACTTCATACGACGCCCCCGGGTCAGGACCGTGCATGCACCGCATGCACCCATGTCGCAGCCCTTTTCTGTGCCAGGGAGGCCGAGCTTATAGCGAAGAAGATCAAGGAACGTGTCGCAAACGGACGTAGAGATTTCGCGTCCTTCCTTGTTGATGATCAGAGAGAGTTCGATGCACCCTTGCCGTCAGTCCGTCTGTCACCACAATTGATGCGCTGGCGCGCGCGTTGCGCCTCAACAAAGTGGAGCATGCGCATTTGCGTGCGCTCGCCTCAGGCGCAAACCGCCGCGCCTTCACCCGCGAAAGCGTGTCCGAACCGCTGCGACGCCTGATCGAGGGCCTCAGTCAGCCGGCTTACATCACCGGACGGCGGTGGGACGTGTTGGCGTGGAATACCGCTGCGGCCGAGATCTTTGCCTTCGACCGCCTGGCCGAAGACGATCGCAATATCCTGATTTGCGTGTTCACCAATCCCGCAACACGACGGTTGTTTGGAGCTGGTTAGGAAGACGAGGCGAAACGCATCTTGGCTCTGTTTCGTGCGACATATGATCTCTGGGCCGGCGATCCAGCGTTCGTCGAACTGTTGGCGCGTTGCGAAACGGCAGTCCTGAGTTCGTGACTTGGTGGGAGGCGCACGACATCCGGATGGCGGCCGGTGGCGAGAAACGAATGCCAAAAAGGGCATACTGCGCTACGAGCATGCAAGTTTTCAGGCCAACGACGATCCTGCGCTAAAGCTCGTGATCTACTCGCCTGTCAAATAGGTGTCCGACCGGGAGGCGAAGCTGGATCTCTCCGAAGAATTATACAGGAATTTCGAATAGATTGCGCGCGAACTTAGGCGTTTTTCATCGAGTGCAAAATTTCCTGAATCGGTCGATCATTAATTGGGCTCCGTTGTAACCAATGAGTGGAAGGCTCGTGGTCTTGTCACCTTCTGGATAATACTTTTCCATGAACGACAGGAAAATCTTCACGCCCGTATCGTCCTTCCAGGTCGAATCAAGCGGATCCTTCGAATAGCCGACGCTGACCACGTCCTTAGAATTTTCGAGCCCTGCGCTCTGAACGACCGAGGCGACCGTTGCAGCAGCGCCGTTGAGAATATGAAGAGGTTTCCAGCCGATCTCGGCCATCTTTCTAATCGCTTGTGCCGCCGCCTTGGTGCCCGCGATATCGTAAAAGAGGTCGGCCCCTGACGCTTTCAGCTTCAGGATCTGCGAATCGATCGTCGGGTCGGTGAGTTCATAACTTGCTTCAGCGACGATCATTTTCGACGCTTGGTCTCCCAGCCCCTCTTTGAGGCCGGAAACATATTCACGCCCAAAGTCATCGTTTAGGTAAAGTACGGCGATCTTGGCGTTGGGATACCCCACTTGCACGTTTGGTCACAGCTGATCCCGGAACGGAAATGATCGAGCATGATCTAATGCCTTTGCACAAATCGGAGCGGTTGAACTCCACATATGCGGCCGATGCCACCATCTCGGCATAGAGGGGTACGGCGGCTCGTCAGGCGATCGGAGGCACGACAATGCTGGTCGGTCCAGTCCATCAAGGGGAAGTTTGGACTAGGTCCAGCCAGCGGGAGCCAGCGAGATCTAACATCCGCACATCAACGACCCGCCGCCATGTGCAGACGTTCACAGTCGTCCAAATCTGAGGGCTGACTCGGTTCAATCTGCCGTCGATTTGGTTCGTCGCTCAGCGCTGAGTGAGCGTTTGCCGCCGAAATCCGAAGGCACGGAACCGGACATCATGCCGTACATGAGAATATCGCTCATCCGTTCTGCGATTTCAGCGCCCGACAAGCGACCGTCAGGTGAGTACCAGATCGGGACGTTGTGCAGGGCGGCCATAAACGTAAATATCGCGATCTTGTCGTCGATCGCACGCAAAGAGCCATCGGCCGCGCCCCGACGCAGCAGCTTAACAAACCCGGCTTCAAGCTTATCTCTGCGTGCGATGATGATCTTGCGGTCGACGGGCTTCAGCGCGTCGATCTCTGTAATTACGCCACAAGCTCCGAGTTCATCGATTAGCGTCGCGATGTATTGCCTGAGGACCAGCCGAAGCGCTTCCCCGGCGGTCGAGGCGCCGGCCTCGGCGAGCTCGAATGCGCGGTCGCCTATATCCAGCGCCATCTTATGGCACTCGAACAGGATTTCCTGCTTGTCTTTGACGTAGTTGTACAGAGTGCCCTTCGAAACGTTCAGCGCCCGCGCAACATCATCCAACGAGGTGTTGTGAAAACCGCGCTTACTGATGATACGGCAGGATTCTCGCAATACGGCATCACGCTTCAGGCGATAAATCTCGTCATTGGTCTTAAGAACGTTCTTCCAGCGAGCCACAGCAAATCCGTCCCAGTCAAGGAGTCCGGCGTTTCGAAGCCGCCCGATCGACAACGCGAAAGAGGGGCGGGGCGGAAGGCGGACCGTGTAGGTATCATAAGTCTATTCAACAATCGGGCAGATTCAATGGCATGCTGACCTCAAAGTCATATTGGTACACTACATTTTCTGTCGATACGTTTCTGCGAAACCGAGGTTCGGGTCGAGGCACCCCAGCATTCAAGTAGCTTTCTTTCCCAGATATTGACGATTAAATGTTATTAGTTGACTATAAAGTCAGAATGTGAAAAATTGCTCGTGCGATGCCGTGGACGCGTTCAGCAGAAAACGCCACGATGCCAGGACGCGGGGAGGTGTCTGATGCTTGCAATTGAACAGTTCGAGCGAGCCGCCCGGCGCTTTCCCAACCGCGCCGTCGTCGTGGCTCCCCCCCTCTCGATAACCTATGGGGAGATGTCGGCGCTGGTGGACAGCATAGCTAACGCGCTCGTGGCGAGCGGTCTCGAACCAAATGCGAAGATATCGATTCTGTCGCAGAATCACCCGATGGTTCTGGCGTGCCAATACGCCATTCTCAAAGCTGGATGCATCTGGATTCCAAGCAATTTTCGCAACCTTCCAGCGGACACCGCCCGCCAATTCCAGGCGCTGGATGTGAGTTTTGTGTTCTGCCACAGTTCCCTCGAAGGCCACGTCGCGGCCATCCGCGACCAAATCCCGGCTGTGCGGGGGGTGGTCAGCATCGATGGACCGACCGCAACTTCCACCGGCCTCGCGGAATGGGCGGCCTCATTCGCTCCCAGTGCGGCGATGCCGTCCCGCAAAATGGACGACGCCGTTGCCATCATTACCACTGGCGGCACGACGGGATTGCCGAAGGGGGCCGTGCATACCAACCGCACCTTCGAATGCAACATTGCAGGTTACCAGGCGATGTTGAATTTCCGCAATCCCTGCGTCCATCTCGTAGTGGCACCGCTGACGCATGCGGCTGGCGTGCTGCACTGGGCGCTAGTTAATCGCGGCGCGACCCACGTCCTTTGCCCGACAGCGGATCCCGAGGCGATCCTCAGCATGATCGAAAAATACCGCGTCAATTTGCTGTTCCTGCCCCCGACCATCATCTACATGCTGCTGTCGCATCCCAACTTGAAGAAATACGATTATTCCTCACTGGAATACTTCCTGTTCGGAGCTGCGCCGATGTCGGTCGACAAGCTCAAGGAAGCAACGGCTGCGTTCGGGCCGGTCATGGCGCAAATCTACGGCTCCACCGAAACCCTGATCATGAATACCATCCTGACCCGAGAGGAGACCGGCGATGCACTGCACGATCCAGTTCTGCAGCATCGGTTGGCTTCCGCGGGACGCGAAGGACCTCTTTCCCGTGTCGAGATCATCGACGACGATGGCAACCTGGTTGCGCCGGGTGAACGGGGCGAAATCGTCATCCGCGGTGAATTTGTGATGTCCGAATACTACAAGGATCCCGCACGCACAGACGAGACTCGCATTAACGGTTGGCACCGGACAGGCGATGTCGGTTACAAGGACAATGACGGTTACGTCTTTATCGTCGACCGCAAGAACGACATGATCATCAGTGGCGGCTTCAATATTTATCCGGCTGAGGTCGAGCAGGCCGTCTTGTCACACCCAGCGGTGCAGGATTGCGCCGTCGTCGGCATACCGCACGACAAGTGGGGCGAGGCTGTGTTGGCGGCGGTTGAGCTGAAAGCCGGGCATACGCTCGATCAGGAGGAGTTTCTTGCCTTCTGCAAGTCGCGCCTGGGGAGCGTCAAGGCGCCCAAATATCTCGAGGTACTCGATACGATGCCGCGCAGCACCGTCGGCAAGACACTGCGGCGGGTGGTACGCGCGCACTACTGGGAAGGCCGTGACCGCACCATCTGAGCGAACGGCCGTATCGGGTCGTACAACGACTAGCGGTTAAGCCGGGCTTCAATGATCCGGTTTACGTTGGCGCGGAACGGCTGGGTGCCCGTGCAAGCCAACAGCGATCGCTTTTCCGCATCGAGCTGTACTTCGATCGTGCGCGAGCCGGAATCATAGACCAGCGCCTTGGTGGCTGCGATGGCTGCGGGTGAGTTCTGCGCAATGCGCTCCGCCAGCCTGCGCGTCTCGGCCTTGAGATCTACCGCCGGCACCACTTTAGCCACGAGACCCCAGGCGAAAGCCTGTGCTGCGGACACGCTGTCCTCGGCGAGAAAGATCCGAAGCGCGAGCTGTGGGCCCGCCGCGCCGACAAGCCCGATCGTTCCCCCTCCATCAGGAGAGACCCCGAGACGGCCATAGGCCGGAATGAAGCGCGCATCGTCTGCGGCAATGCAAAGGTCGCCCATGAAAGCGAGAGAAAGCCCGGCTCCTGCCGCCGAGCCCTGCACGCTCGTGATCACCAGCTTCGGCATCCGCCGCAGGGCGGCGATAAAGGCGTGGTAGTGGGAGATCATGTCGCCCAGCACCGTCTCCAGGGAATCGGTATCGCCGGTAATGGTCTGAAGATCACCACCGGCGCAGAACGCGCTACCGGTCCCTTCGACGATCACCACAGTCAGCTGCTCGGTGGCCTCGATTTGTTGTGCAAGGGATTCAAGGCATATCGAGATCGACGGATCAATCGCGTTGAAAGCATGCGGCCTGTTGAGGGTGATCGTAGCGATGGCACCGTCGATCGCCAGCGTTGCCGGCGCTTCAGGGGCCGGCGCAACGCTGCCCGATTCGGAATTCATGCTATCCTCCGCAGAGTAATCCGGCATATGGTGATGTGCGCCGGAAAGACGCTTGGCGTAGGCCACTGCTGTCGCTGTTAGCCGGTCAACGGCCTGGCCATATTCGCGCGCAAGCCGGTCACAGAGTTCCGTAACCGATGTAATGGAATTGATGCCGCCGACGCCCTGCCCTGCAGACCAGAAATCGCGCCACAGCTTCGGACTGATCTCACGCGCGACGTCGAACACCCCGTGCGAGCCGCGGCTTTCAGATGCGCGGCTGAATGTTTGCGCCAGAAAGCTCGCGCCGATGCCCGAAATTTTATCGGTATAAACAATGTCGTTGATGGTCGACTCCAGGATCATGGCCTTCTGCGCGTCCGGCGCCATGCTCTCATGGGTTGTTATGAAGCAGGTACCGAGCGAGACCATGTCCGCTCCGCTGGCTATCGCTCCCGCGATGGATTGACCGTTGCTGACCGCCCCGGCGAGGATGAGAGTCTTGTCGCCGAGCAACGGTCGCAATTCGGTAGTGAAGGCGAACGGGTTATAGGTGCCGGAGTGGCCGCCGGCTCCACTGCAGACCGCGATGATACCATCAACGTTAGCATCCAGTGCCTTCTTGGCATGCCTGATGGTCGTGGCGTCATGAAATACCAACCCGCCATAGGCATGGACCGCATCGGTGATGTCCCGCGTAATGCCAAGCGTGGTGATCACCAGAGGCACTTGGTAGCGAATTGCGAGCGCAAGGTCGGGCGCCTGACGCGGGTTGGTATGATGGATGCCGAACTGCGCTCCGAACGGGGCGCAATCGGCGTTGCCCAGGCCGCGCCGAATCTCGATCAGCCATTGCTCGTAACCTTCCGCCGTGCGCTGGTTCAGCGTCGGGAAGGTACCGAGTATCCCGGCCTTGCAGGTCTCGACGACGAGATCTGGGCCGGAGACGAGAAACATCGGCGCAGCCATCGCCGGGATTCTCAAGCGGCCGCGAAGCTGGCTTGGAAGCATGGTTGTTTTTCCTTCGATCCTTGAGACCCGAGCTGGCTGCCGCCCGGTGCTATTGTCCGAGAATGGTGATGACCGCCGACGCCTCTTCCACGCCATGGAAACCGCCGGCATTTTCGGCGATGGCAAATCGCGCGCCGGCCACCTGGCGAGCACCTGCGGTGCCGCGCAACTGCTCGGAAAGCTCATAGATCTGAGCGAGACCGGTAGCGCCGATGGGATGCCCCTTCGATTCAAGGCCACCTGAGGGATTGACCGGGATTCGTCCACCTAGTGCAGTCTCGCCACGTTCGGCGAGCCAACCACCCTGTCCGATCTCGCAAAATCCGAGGTTCTCAGTCTGGATGATCTCCGCGAAAGCGGAGGCATCATGGACCTCTGCAACCGAGATATCGTTCGGGCCGATGCCGGCCTGATCGTAAGCCTTGAGTGCGGCGAGACGGCACATGTGGCGATCCATCTCGCTCCACGCGCGGTCGCTGCCGCTGGCCAGTACCGACGCCAGCACCCTGACCGGCCTCGCCGAAGGAAAACGGGATAGCGCCTCCTTCGTGCACAGCACTACGGCTGAGGCACCATCGCTGATCGGCGAGCACATCGGCAGTGTCAACGGCCAACTGATGACGCGCCCGGCTAACACGTCGTCAACCGTCATATCATTGCGATATTGAGACAGCGGGTTCATGGTCGAATGGTGATGGTTCTTCGCAGCCACCGCCGCAAGATGACGTTCGGTCGTGCCGAACATCTTCATGTGACCCTTGGCGAGCGAGGCGTAGAGCTCAATGAAGGGACTGCGCACGCCGCTGCCGCGGCCTGGCGGAGTTTCCACGCCCTCGCCGATCGCCGCGAGCGAGCGAGCAACGTTGTCCTTTTCGTGCACGTCCCATCCGCCGTCAAAGACGGCCGATGATTTGACGCGATCGTCATCGTACATCTTCTCCACACCCACGGCCAAGGCGACCTCGGCCGCGCCTGCCCGGAGTTGCATGACGGCCTGATGGAAGGCCGTGCTGCCGCTGGCGCAAGCATTCTCCACGTTGACGATGGGAATGCCGTTAAAGCCGAGGCCGCGCAGTGCGATCTGGCCACGGATCAGGTGTTGGCCTTCCATGATGGATTGCGTGGTGTTGGAATAGAAGGCTGTGTCGACATCGGATACGGTCGCACCGGCATCGGACAATGCACCGGTTACCGTTTCGGCCACGAGGGACTTGATGGATCGCTCCATGAACTTGCCGAAAGACGTCATGTTTACGCCGATGACATATATCTCACTCGACATTCGATACCTCATTCGCTCAACGTAAAATCGATGGCGGGACTGGGCCGCACCGGAGTCGCGCACGCTGCCAGCGGCTACCTTCCTTGAAACTGCGGCTTACGCTTTTCGTTGAAGGCCGCGATGCCCTCATTGCGGTCGAAGCTAGTAGTGTGAAGCGCGTTCATCGCGAGTTCGAGTCGCATGGCCGTGTCGCGCGGCTGATCGAGGCCGTCACCGACCAGTTGCTTCATCCGGCGCAGGCCTATGGTACTCTTGGCCGCGATCTTCTTGACCAGCCGCTCGACGGCCGCTTCCATCTCCGCATCTTCGACAACCTGGTTGACGAGCCCCGCCGCAAGACATTCGGCGGCCGGCAACAGGTCGCCTGTGAAGAAAAGATATTTCGCGCGCATCGAACCGATTCTGCGCGGCAGACGAACCGAGGCGCCGGCGCCAGGGAGCAGGCCGAAATTTGCGTGACCATCGCCCAGGACGGCGCTCTTCGCCGCGATCGCGAGATCGCAACCGAGCACCAGTTCCAGGCCGCCCGCGGTCGCGATGCCATTGACAGCGGCGATCACGGGCTTGGGGAATGTCTCGAACCGGATCATCAGATCGGATGCACGCCGGAGAAATACGTTGGTCGCATCATCGCGCTGCAGCGGCGGAATCTCCTGGAGGAATTTGAGATCGGCGCCCGCGCAGAACGCCCGACCGGCCCCCGTCACGACCACCACCATCACCTCGGGATCGAGCGCAGCATCGTCGAGCGCGGTTGCGCACCCGTCAAACATGGCGTGCGTCAGGGCATTCAGTTCGGCCGGCCGATTGAGCCGGATCCACATTGCCGGGCTGCGCTTTTCGATGACGACGTCATAGACCATCCAAAGGTACCTTTCTAAGGAATTGACTTTAGCGTCAATTTTGTATATGTACAGTCAATATATCGGAATATTGGGTTTTATGAGGTAAGTCGACTTCTTCGCACGAAATTACAGAAGCCCCCGTTCCAAGGCGGCATAAGGGAAAGCGGATATGAGCAACATTCTCGACATCAAAGAGCGCGTTGCTCTGATCACCGGCGCGGGGCAAGGCGTGGGACGCCAGGCCGCGCTGCACTTCGCCGCAAACAACGCCGGGGGCGTGGTAGTCAATGATTATCATCTCGTGCGCGCGGAGGCCGTCGTCGAAGAAATCAGGGCGATGGGCATCAAGGCGATCGCGGTGCAAGCAGACATTACCAATCTCGGCGCAGTCGTCGATATGACGCACAGGGCCGAGGACGCATTCGGCCGTATCGACATTCTCGTCAACAACGCCGGCAATGCCGGGCCTACCCAGGATCTCGCGGACATCAAGCAGTTCTGGGACACGACACCCGAGGAGTGGAATCAGTGGCTCGGAACGAATTTCTTCGGAGTACTGAACTGCTGCAAGGCGATCCTGCCGGGCATGATGAAGCGGCAGTATGGACGCGTCGTCACCGTGATCTCCGATGCCGGCCGCGTCGGGGAGCCGCATCTTGCCGTCTACTCCGGAGCCAAGGCTGCGGCGGCAGGTTTCATGCGCGCGATCGCCAAGGCGGTCGGCCGCGCCAACGTCACCGCCAACTGCATCGCTCTATCCAGCATCAATACACCGGGCGTGGCGGCGCTGATCAGCGACGAATCTGTGGCTCGAATGATGAAGTCCTACGTCATCCGCCGGCTCGGCGAACCGGACGACGCAGCCAACATGATCCTGTTCCTCGGCTCTGACGCAGCAAGCTGGATCACGGGCCAAACCTATCCCGTGAACGGCGGCTACGCGTTCTCATCCTGAACGCCGTGGCGCGGGTTCTGTGGAAGCAATCGATCGACGTTTCCGCTCCCCGCTGGAACCACCGACACGGACGTTCGAAGAATTTTTCAGATCCAATCAACAAAGAAACCAGATCAGGGGAAATCAAATGCGTGGAATTCAGTTCCAGCCTACACTGCTCGCTGTGGCATTGGCCGCCGTGGTGTCATTCACTGGCGACGCCGTCGCCCAGAAAAAGTACGATGCCGGTGCCACGGATACGGAAATCAAGATCGGCAACATCATGCCGTACAGCGGGCCGGCCTCCGCCTACAGCGCGATCGGCAAGACCGAAGCCGCATACTTTAAAAAGATCAACGATGAGGGCGGTATTAACGGCCGCAAGATCGAATTTCTGAGTTACGACGACGGTTACAGCCCGCCAAAGGCTGTTGAGCAGGCGCGTAAGCTGGTCGAAAGCGACGAGGTGCTGTTGATCTTCAGCCCGATGGGCACGCCGTCTAATTCGGCCATTCAGAAATACATGAACTCCCGAAAGGTACCGCAGCTTTTCGTCGCCTCCTATACTGAGAGATGGAACGATCCGAAGAATTTTCCGTGGACGATGGGTCTGGGAACAACCTACCAAAATGAAGGCGGTGTCTACGCAACCTATATTCTGAAAGAAAAGCCCGACGCGAAAATTGCGGTCCTATATCAGAACGACGATGCTGGAAAGGAACTGCTGAAGGGCTTGAAGGACCAGCTTGGAAGCAGGGCCGGAATGATCGTGGCCGAGAGCAGCTACGAGGTCACCGAGCCGACCATCGACAGCCACGTAGTTCAGCTAAAAGCGTCCGGCGCCGATGTACTACTCAGTTTCGCGACGCCGAAATTTGCTGCCCAGAGCATCAAGAAGGTCGCGGAACTCGGCTGGAATCCTTTGCATTTCCTGCTCAGTGTATCGTCGTCGGTCGGCGCCACCCTGAAGCCTGCGGGCTTCGCCAACGCGCAAAATATCATTTCAGCGACCTACCTCAAGGACGCGCTGGACACCCAATGGGACGGCGATCCCGGCATGAAGCGCTATCTTGAATTTTTGGGCAAATACATGCCCGAGGCCAATCGGGCCGATAGCGTTCTGGCGCTCGGCTACCTGTCGGCGCAGGCTTTGGTGCACGTGCTCAAACAGTGCGGCGACGATCTCACGCGCGCAAACATCATGAAGCAGGCGGCGAGCCTGAAGGGAGCGTCATCTGACCTACTGATACCTGGGATCGACATGAACACTAGTTCGCAGGACTTTGCGCCCCTTAAGGACATGAAGCTAATGCGGTTCAAAGGTGAAAAGTGGGAACTGTTCGGAGATATCATCCGTGGCGCTGCGAGGAATTAAGCCAAGCTTCGCGAACTTAAACAAGAAGTTCGTGTCCAACGACCTCGTCATCGCGGGGGCCAAACTGATGTTGGACGAGCTATCCCGATGGGCGGTTCCGCTGAAGCAGCTACGGTCGGCTGTCTGATTGATCGTGTGCGAACGTGCTGAGCCGCTGAGATCGATTCCTCTCGAGCGGGGTGGTTCGATTCTGGCAGGTTACCAGCGAGTGTTAGCAGCTGCTTTTGGTGTCGCTCGCTGCCTGGACGGAATCGAACTCAAGCGCTAACGATCTAGTATCATTGGGACTTCGTCCCAGGAGTAATCAGCGCTATCACAAATCTACTCACATGCTGGCTTAGGGCGCGGTGGCACTCGGCATCTCTCGTTCCGTTCCCGACGAGTTTCGCGAATTCGCGGAAAGGACCTGTGACCACGCCGTCTATCGGATTCCATTTCATTCTGACCACCCAGCTAACCTGCTGATGCATCGGGGGCGGGTTTTTGCGATTCTGTCAGAACGCGCGTTGAAATTACTCGAGATCCTCTCTGATTTTGATTCCACCATACGGTCAGAAGACAAGCAGTGCGCCGTCGCAGATCAAAGTCCTCAAGCTGTCGCCTCGAATAGCAATTTGAGATGGTTGCAGGTCCC
>Ga0073928_10008903_pt1 | contig 12399 bp, 7 predicted proteins | sample PaiPotPPA55metaG_FD_76969 | JGI IMG/M metagenome (GOLD analysis project Ga0073928, IMG submission 76969) | Iron sulfur acid spring bacterial and archeal communities from Banff, Canada, to study Microbial Dark Matter (Phase II) - Paint Pots PPA... ...
AGGACAAGAAGCGAGTTCGGCAAGTAATTGATTCTGCCGGGCCGGAAAAGTCGCGCCTTAGGACGCTACGGGTTAGCCTGTGGAAGGAATGTCCACTTTCGTGTACGTCCAATGCCTACGAAAGTGGACTTGACTGTTCGTCTCGCGAATTTGCTAAACGTGAATTCGCTAGCACCATCTCACCCTATCAATGATTTATATTTGCGTCGCGGCTCAGGCATGCCGCGCGAACGAATCGGTACGAAAGAGGCCCATGATACGTCAGCTGGTAATTGCAATGATCTTCGCCAATCTAGCAACTATCTCCGTCGCCACTTCTCAGGCGGCGCCCGCACAAAGCTCCGTTGTTGGATTCGCCGATACGCTCATGCCGCAACCCTCGCAACTTTCCACGCAGGAAGGCCGACTGGCTATCACCGCGTCTTTCAGCACAGTCACGGACCAGTTCCGGGACGCGAGGCTCGACGCTGCCATTGCGCGCAGCCTGGTTCGGATCGAAAATCGGTCTGGCGTCTTCCTTCCGACGACGCCGCAAACCAATGCGGCGTCCGCGAACTTGGTTGTGAGCGTCGATGGCCCTGAAGGAACCATTCAGTCAATCGACGAAGACGAGTCTTACTCACTTGAAGTCACTTCCTCGAGCGCCCATCTTCGAGCCGCGACTGTCGTCGGCGCGATGCACGGGCTGGCGACACTGGAACAGCTGATTCAGTCTGACGCGACTGGATATTTCATTCCCACGGTGGTGATTCACGACACTCCGCGCTTTCGCTGGCGCGGGCTGATGATCGACTGCGGACGCCACTTCATCCCGGTCGATGTTCTCAAGCGCACGCTCGACGGTATGGCATCGGTGAAGCTCAACGTGTTCCACTGGCATCTCAGCGAAGACCAGGGTTTCCGTATCGAGAGCAAAGCCTTCCCCAAGCTCACCGAATTCGGGTCGGACGGGCTGTTTTACACGCAGGAGCAAGCGCGCGAAATCGTCGCTTACGCGCGCGATCGCGGCATCCGCGTGGTGCCGGAGTTCGACATGCCGGGGCATACCAGCGCATGGTTTGTGGGATATCCCGACCTTGCCAGCGCGCCGGGGCCGTTCCAGATTGAGCGGAAATTCGGCGTCTTCGATCCGGTCATGGACCCTACGCGAGAAAGCACTTACAAGTTTCTCGATACCTTCATCGGCGAGATGGCCGCTATTTTTCCCGACCACTTCCTGCACATTGGCGGAGACGAGAACAACGGCGTGGAGTGGAAAGGGAATCCGCGGATCCAGGATTTTATGCGCGAGCATAATCTGAAAAACACGGCCGCGCTGCAAAATTATTTCAATCAGCGGCTGCTCAAGCTTCTGTCGAAACACGGCAAGCACATGATCGGATGGGATGAGATTCTTACTCCGGACCTTCCCAAAGACGTCATGGTGCAGAGCTGGCGTGGCTTTGACTCGCTCGCAGCCGGAGCGAAAAATGGATACAACGGCATCCTCTCCGCCGGCTACTACTTGAATCTGATGAGCCCGGCTGCGGCGCACTACGCGGTCGATCCGTTGCCCGATCATACCGATCTCAGTGCGGAGCAGCAGACGCGCATCCTGGGCGGAGAGGCCTGCATGTGGGAGGAGCAGACTAGCGCGCTGGATATTGATTCCCGCATCTGGCCGCGTGCCGCGGCCGTCGCCGAGCGGCTCTGGTCGTCGCGTAATTTAAGCGATGTCGAAGACATGTACCGGCGGCTCGAAGTCGAGTCGTTGCGACTAGAAAGTTTGGGATTGACTCACATCTCTCAGGAGGACGTGAGCTTGCGCCAGTTGAGCGGAACTGAGCAGATTGCCCCATTGCAGACTCTTGCGTCGGTTCTTGAGCCCGTCCCTTTCGACGAACGCGCGCACCTGCAACACGCCAATCAGCTGACGCCGCTCGATCTGCTGGTGGACGCCTTACCGCCTGATCCGCCCTCGCGACACAATTTTGAGTTGCTGGTGCATGCTTATCTGCAGCATCCGGGCGGGCGAACGGGAGCGCAAACAGAGCTGACCGGGAAGTTCAACGAGTGGATTAATGGGGAGCCGGGAATCCTGCGCCTGATGGCCGACTCGCCTCTGCTCGCCCAGGCTGAACCGAGGGCTCAGCAGCTCAGCGAACTGGGGACGGTGGGACTTGAAGCTGTTTCAATTCTTTCTTCTGGATTGCCTGCGGCCGCTGGTTGGAAGGGGGCGAGGCTCGCGGTCCTGGATGAAGCTGAGAAGCCACAGGCGCTGGTTCGGTTTACGGTGCTCAAGCCGCTGCGGGATCTAGTGAATGCGGTTCCAGAGGCAGGTGGCGGCAAGTAAGTTCATTGCGAAGGGTTAGAGGCAGGGGCTAAAAACAATGTGTGACATCTTCAGGCGTCCGTCCGGGACGCGCTCTGATTTTCCACCTTCCCAGACGCTGGAAGCGCCGGGCTATTGTCAGACGCCCCGCTGGGGCGGAATCTCCAGGATTTTACTCCCCGGTGCTTGTTCGCACTCTAGTTCTCACGCGATCTATAAAGCTCGCATCATTTTCGACTTCGAACGGCACGGCTGAAACCATGCCCTTCCAAAAGCGTTGCCCAAGGCCATCGAGGGCAGCTTCTGGGTCGCTTACTTCGATGTCGGCGGCGGCTGGTTCTGGTCTTTTTCCAATCGCTCGACCATTTCTTTGGGCAGGCCGTGCAGTAGTTCCAGGAATGCGGCGTTGGTCCAGCCGAAACCGACAACGTTCATTTCGTAGCCCAGTTCGACATGCGCCTCAGAGGACTTCGTCACTACGTTGTACTTTTCCTTGATGATGCCGTCTCGGTGGAAATTTTCCGCGACCGTCGAGAGGAACTCGTAGGAAACGCGATCGGCGTCGGCGTTGAAGCCGTAGCGTCGCAGGCCGTCGATGGCCAGCATTTCGATGTTGCCCCAGCCGTAAGGCAAATCCCACTGCGCGCCGGTCTCGTAAGTGCTCATGGGGAGTCCGCCGGGACGATCAAATATTTTCAGGTTGTCAGCAACAGCCTTTGCCTGCTCTTGCGTCGCCAGGCCGGCCCACAAGGGATAGAACGTGGACGCATACTGATAATTCGACATCTGACTGGTCTGAAAGTTGTAGTCGAAGAACAGGCCCTGCTTCTGGTTCCAGAGGTAGCGCGTGATCAGACTCTTGCGTGCCTCGGCTCGCTGGTTCCACTTCTTCGCATCTTCGGGATGCCCGAGCCAGAGGCTGATCTGCTCCAGGTCTTTTTCGGTCTTGTACAACAGGCTGTTCAAGCACACCGGCACGTAGCGATGCGTCGCCGCGCCGAATGGTCCGAAGCGAAAGCTGACGTCGAAGCCGGATTCGCGCATGGAGCGATCGCCTTTGTAGTAATCCGCGCTCAGCTTGAACGGCTTCGCTTTTTCGCACTCCGCTCGCGCCATGGTCAGGGGAACATCGCAAACCTGCAGAGAATAGGGCGAGCCCGCGACCGCTTGATTTGTTCCCGGGTTCGCTTCGACGACATAATCGTCTGCCTGCGCGGGATGCAGGAAGAAATATTGCGCCACCTTGCGGTAGAAGCCGGTTTCGTCTTGCACGGCCTCTGCCGGCGGGCCTTCACCAAAATCGTAGTAACGCGACAGGCGGGTCTGCCCTGCCAGATGTGGATCGCGCGTCCACATGCCGTAGTCTTTTTCGAGATCGGCATAGGCGCGCTCCAGCCAGGCTTTGTCTGCGGTGCCGTCAGTCTGGTGGGCCTGCTGCATGGCGCGATAGACATCTACGAACATCGAACTGACGAATGGAGGCTGTGAGCGCGTCAGATAATAAGTGCGATTGGCGTTGAGCATGGCCCCGTAGTGCTCGATCTCGAAGAAGAAGTTGTCGACCATTCCCCGGGCCAGGTCGATGCGTCCGGCGCGCAGCAGACCGCGAATGATGAAGTAACTGTCCCAGCCGTACATTTCGTTGAAGCGTCCGCCGGGAACGACGTATTTATCCGGGAGATAAAGCAAGCCGTGCGGCTGGATCTTGCCGGTGTCGATCTCGCCCAGGCGGTGAATCTGCACCGGCAAGTGTTCGACGCGCACGTTGCAGTCCGCCGCCAGCTTGTAAACCGCTGCGGGCTCGGCGACTTCCGCCGGCAGATACAGCACGGGAGCAACCTTGATTTTGGGGTCGACCACACTGACGCATTCGGTCATGGAGCGAGTCAGCGTGTCCCAGGCTGCGGAAATGTAGGTGAGAATCGGTTTAAGTCCCTCGCCTTCGGGAACGTTTGACGGGGCGGAGGCGGCCTGCGCCATTGCGGCGGTGCAACACAACGGAAGAAAGAGAAAAGAGTGAAGAAGAAAGCGCAGAGAAGTGCGTCGCAGATCGAAACCCTGAATGCTCATGGTGTTTGCAAGCCTCGACATCATAACCGCCGCGCGAGGCAGCAGCCAACTAATTCCGCCAGCATTGCTCTGGACCGTTCCTGAGCTTTCTGAAGACTTCGGGTCGTCCGAGGAGTTGATGGCCTGCTCGCGAAATCCCTCCCTTCGCCTGAAAAGCGGTACCGGTCGGCATGACGCCGTTGCGGACGCGACGGCGTTGCGATCAAAATCGGAGACTCTTTTGCGTCCTGCTGAACGCGCGATGCTTTTTTGGTTTATTCTTGATGGTTTGCCGTTGGCTGTCTGAGGGGGGAGCAAGTGAACCGATCGCAGGTAGTCCTTCGTCTGGTGGTGTGCTTCTCCATGTTTCTGGCCGGAACTGCAAGCTGGACGCAGGTTCCCGAAAACGCTTACCAAGATTTGCACTGGCGCATGATCGGGCCGTTTCGTGGAGGGCGCACGCGCGCCGCCGCCGGAGTTCCCGGCCAGCCGAATGTGTTTTACATCGGCCAAGTGAATGGCGGTGTTTGGAAGTCGGACGACTATGGGCGGACATGGAATCCGATCTTCGATCACGAGTCAACCCAGTCCATTGGAGCGATAGCGGTCTCTCCGTCCGATCCCAATCTCATTTACGTCAGCAGCGGCGAGGGATTGCACCGGCCCGATCTTTCTGTGGGTAACGGCATCTACAAATCCACTGACGCCGGGAAGAGTTGGACGCATCTCGGTCTGCGCGACGGACAACAAATTCCCGCGCTGGCCATCGATCCGCGCGATCCCAATCGCGTTTTTGCCGCCGTGCTCGGGCATCCTTACGGACCGAGCGCGGAGCGCGGAATCTATCGCTCGACCGACGGTGGGCAAAACTGGCAGCGCGTGATCGCGAAGGACGAAAATACCGGTGGCTCCGATGTGCAGATCGATGCGGCGAATCCTGACGTGGTTTATGCCTCGATGTGGGAGGTGCGCGAAGGTCCATGGGAAGATGGCAACGAAGTTAACGGCTCGGGTGGCGAACTTTTCAAGTCCAGCGATGGCGGGAGCACCTGGCATCCCCTGACGAACGGGCTGCCGAAAGACCTTTCACAGATTTATGTTGCGATCGCGCCCAGCAACCCGCAGCGACTCTATGCAACTCTCTCCACGGCTGCGGGAAAACTTGGCGTATATCGTTCGGATGATGCCGGGGACTCCTGGTCGCAGATCACCGCTGATCCTCGTCCCGCGGGGCGAATCGGCGGCGGAGATCTCCCCATCCCCAAGGTTGATCCGAAGAATCCAGATGTGCTGTACGTGGTCAGTACGGTTACCATGCGCTCCGCCGATGGCGGCAAAACCTGGTCGGGATTTCGCGGCGCGCCCGGCGGCGACGACTACCAGAATCTTTGGATCAATCCAAACAACGGCAACATTATTCTGATCGTCAGCGATCAGGGCGCGATCATCACCGCGAACGGCGGTGCGAGTTGGAGTTCGTGGTACAACCAGCCCACGGCGCAGTTCTATCACGCGATTGCTACGAACACGTTTCCCTATCAAGTTTGCGGAGGACAACAGGAGAGCGGCTCAGCTTGCACTTTGAGCCGGGGCAACGACGGCGCGATCACGTTCCGCGACTGGCATCCCGTGGGCGTCATCGAGTATGGATACGTTGCGCCCGATCCGCTCGATCCTGATGTGATCTACGGCGGCGGCAGGACTGAGGTTTCGAAATTTCATTTCTCGACCGGCGAGGTGCAGAACATTACGCCGATTCCGCTGCGCAGCCCGAAATATCGCACGGATCGCACCGAGCCGCTCATGTTTTCGCCAGTTGATCCACACGTGCTTTATTTCGCCAGCAACGTGCTCTTCAAGACGACCGACGGCGGAAACTCCTGGCAGACCATCAGCCCGGACTTGACGCGCGAGAGCCCGGGCGTGCCCGCCAGCGTTGGCACACTCGTTCCCAAGGGCGCCGACAAATTGCGCGGCGTCATCTACGCGCTCGCGCCTTCCTTTAAGACAGTGGACTCGCTGTGGGCCGGCACTGACGACGGGCAACTTTGGATTACTCGTGATGGCGGAAAAAATTGGGCTGACATCACGCCCAAAGAACTGACCGCATGGAGCAAGGTTACACAGATTTCGGCGTCGCATTTCGACGAGCAGACTTCATACGTTTCCGTGAGCCGCTTCCGCATCGACGACCAGCGTCCTTACATTTATCGCACGCATGATGGCGGAAAAAGCTGGAAGCTGATCACGGCCGGCCTGCCGGACTTCGGACCGGTGGACACGGTGCGTGAAGATCCCGTCCGCAAAGGTTTGCTGTTCGCAGGAACAGAAAACGCGGTGTGGGTTTCGTTCGACGAGGGCGACCACTGGCAATCGCTGCAACTGAATCTACCGCACACTTCCGCGCGCGATTTGTGGATTCACGAAAGCGATCTGATCGTAGCGACGCACGGGCGGTCTTTTTGGGTTCTGGACGACATCGCGCCTCTGCGCCAAGCCTCGGCGGCGATTGCGAACGCAGTGCATCTGTTCAGGCCCGCGCCGGCCTACCGCGTCCAGCGCGATACTAATACCGACACGCCGCTGCCGCCGGACGAACCCGCCGCGGCTAATCCGCCCGACGGCGCAATTCTTGATTATTATTTGCCTGCGGCGGCGTCGACCGTCACGCTGGAAATCCTGGACGCACAAAGCCATCTCGTGCGGCGTTTCTCGAGCAGCGACAAACCTGATGCCACCGAGGAAGAATTACAGAAGCAGTTGATTCCGCTGTACTGGGTCCGTGAGCCGCGAAAACTTTCGACGGACGCCGGCATGCACCGCTGGGTGTGGGATCTGCATTATCCCGCGCCGGCCTCCACGCGCCATGACTATCCGATCGCCGCGATCCCGCACGACACGCCTCGTTTCCCTCTGGGACCGACGGCGCTGCCGGGCACTTATTCGGTCCGGCTGACCGTCGACGGGAGAAGTTCTACCGCGCCATTGACCATCAAGATGGACCCTCGGGTCAAGACCTTATTGCCGGGACTGCAGAAAAAATTCCAGGCGGAGACCCGCATGGCATCGATCATGACGGAATCAGCACAAGCGGTTTTGCAGGGCAACTCGGTTCGCGCGCAACTTGAAAAGGTAAAAGCGCAAGCGAACCCCACGACCACGGATGCCATGGAGACGTTCGATAAAAAGCTGGCTGCGTTGCTGGGCGCGCCTGGTGGGTTCCTCGCTCCGCCATCTCAAGAAGTCACGCTCAGCCGTCTCAATGGGCAAGCTGGCACTCTTTATACGCAAGTGTGGCAGGCGGATGCCGAACCAACGTTATCGCAAATGGCAGCCAGAGAGACGATCGAAGGCGACAGCGTCGGTGTTCTGAAGCGATGGAGTGACTTCAAGAATACGGATTTGCCTGCGCTCAATCGTGTGCTCCGTGAAGCGAACATTCCGGAAGTTCAGGTAGAGTCGGAGCTGCATCAGGAGGAATCGCAGATCGACGAAGAGTAGACCGGCTTGTAGCGCCGGCATCTTGCCCTCAGGCGCCTCAGCTGCGCGGGCGGGACGCCCCCGCGGCGCTACTTTCGGAAACAAATCAGAGGGCTTGGACAGCTTTTTGCAGGTCCGCCGCGATCTGCTGCGGATCGGTCTCCGGCGGAAATTTTATCGGTTTCCCAATGCGCACGCTGATGGTGTACGGCTTGGCAAATTTCTTGCCAGCCTGCTTCACTTCGAATAGACCATCAATCCGCATGGGCAGAACGGGAATGCCGAGATTCGCGGCCAGTAACCCAATCCCGGCGCGAAATGGATTCATCTTCCCGTCGGTTGTGTGACGGCCCTCGGGAAACACGAGCACGCTGTATCCGCGATCGACTGCCTCGCCTGCGTACGCGAAACTGCGGCGGAAGCCAGCCTCGCGCGGCAAGGGAAATAAATTCAGCAGTGCGACTCCCAGAGTCCACCGTACGCGGTCATAGCCGGATGCCAAAAATCCGCGGTCCGGTCCAGGCGTTCGCAGCGCTTCCAGAGTCTCTCCGCCGGTGGCCGTGGCCAGGCGATGCCGAAAGCGCGGCGGCAACGCAGTCAAGATAAATCCCGGATCAACGTCTCCCACATGATTTGAGACTACGAGCAGCTGGCCTTTTACTCCGCGCAGGTGTTCGCGTCCTTCAACCCGCGGCCAGCCTAATAATAGAATCGCCGGACGCATGAGCAGATAGTGCGTTAGAGTCCTGAGCCAGGTTACGGGCCAGCGTAATGCCCAGTTGGGATAGTGATATTTCAAGGCCGGCACGGCGTCTCCGCGCAGCATTCGTTCCAGATCGCCCACCGTCTGGACCGCGCTGAATCGAGTTTCACTGAAGTCGAGCTGGTAGCGGTCCTCCAGAGTGTTGAGCAATTCCACCCGATCCAGCGAACTCAGCCCCAGATCGGAGTCGAGACTTGCGTCCTGGCGCAACCCAATCGCTGGGAAGCGGCCGGTCACCCGTGCGATTAAGTCAGCCAGTGGGCGGTTCGTGCCCATCTCTGCATGTTCCTCGAGGAGCTGCGTCCGTGCCACCTCCGCTATTACATTTCTCCGCGGCTTCTGTGTGTTCGTGCGGGGGAAATCTTCCTGCGGCCATTCGACCCACAGGCGCATTCGTTGATATTCGGCCAGCGATTGATTCGCCCGCTGCACCGTTTGTGCCAGCTCGGCATCGCCGCGCAGAATTACCACAGCGCATGGCTCCGCGTTGCCTCCGCGTTCGATTCCGACGACCACGCAATCTTTCACTTCGGGTTGGCAGCGCAGCGCGGCCTCCAGATCTTCGGGATACACATTCGTCCCGCCTGGAGTGACCATGACTTCCTTCTTGCGACCCTTGAAATAAAGATTGCCCGCCTCATCGAGGGCGCCAATGTCGCCGGTGCGGTACCAGCCTTCTGTATCCGAAACCTTCTGAGGGCCGTGTCCATTCCAGTATCCTGACGTTACGCCGCCACCACGCACGAGAATTTCGCCATCCTCCGCCAGCTTCACTTCGCGCCCCGGCAAGACCTTCCCAATTGATCCCTTCCCAAGCCGGAACGGATGATTCACGCTGATCAGCGATGTGGTCTCCGTCAGCCCGTATCCCTGGATCACCGCGTAGCCTAATCGATCCCAGAACACTTCGGTTTCGCTGTCGAGCGCCGCGCCGCCCGAAATGAATGCCCAGAATTTCCTGCCGAACTGCCGGCGGATTGCGCGAAAGGTCCACCAGCGCCGCAGAAAGTGCTGGCCTTCCGCTGAGCGAAATCGCCGGCGGAATGCATCGCTTTCTCCGCAGTCTTCCAGATCGTGTTCCAGTTTCTGTTTCAACGATTGCAGCACCCGCGGCACGGTTACCAGCACGGACACGCGCTCGCGGCGAGTTGTGTTCAATACTTCAGATGGCTTCAGCTCCTCCTGAAAGATTACTGTTCCGCCCAGCAGCGGAGGCAGAAACATTCCCAGGAACTGTCCGAAGACATGACTCAGCGGCAGCAGATCCAGGAAACGCAGAGGATGCACGAAGCGCTCGTACTTCAGATACCCGCGCATCTCCTGCTCCAGCGGGGCAATGTTCGCGAGAACATTGCCGTTCGTAATCACTACACCTTTGGGTTCGGCAGTTGTCCCTGAAGTGAAAACAATTTGAAGGATGTCGTCGCGCCCCAGCACGACCTTCGCGGCTGCAGACGTTTCTGAATTCTGCGTGAGACTTTCCAAATTGAAGATTGCAATCGCGGGATCAGCGCCCGCGCAGTCCTGCAGGTGCCGCTGCGATACCACCAGGAGTTTTCCGGAAACTTGCTGCAAGACGCGCATTGCAAAATCGACCGCGGAGCTATCATCCATGGGGACAACGATCACGCCGCGGAGAGCGCAGCCAAAGAAGGCCGCGACCCATTCCGCACTGTTCTCGCACCACAGCATTACGCGATCGCCCTTCGCGATTCGCCGCGACTCCAGTTCGCGAGCGAATCCAAGGGCCATTTCCAGAACTTCGCCGTAGGTGAGCGACTCAGTCCGATATCCGCGCCGCTGGCGGTAGGCGCACTCATGCCGGTGGGACTGAAAATGCTCCAGAAAGAATTCTGCGATCGAATCAACCATGGTCCCGATTTCGAAGTCCGTGGGCTCTCCAATTAGAGTCTAGTGGAACTGTTCTCACCCGAAGCGCCAACAGTACAGTTTTCGAAGTGTCCCGAGGGCGCATCCCTGTGCGGATGCTTTTTGTCCCGCAGTTATACATTCTGGCTTTCTGCGGATGCGTATTCAGAAGCCAGTGCGCGCAAAAATACTTCCTTTATTGGACCGAGGAGATCGACGAACGATCGGCCGCTCAAACCAGGTTGCCGCCATTGTTTCCAATGATCCAGACCTATTCCGCGAACTGATTGCGGGGTTATGGGAGACAGATGCGGCGTTACGAATGCGGGCCGCAGACGCGGCAGAGAAAGTGACGCGCAAGCATCCTGAATTGCTCCAGCCCTACAAGAAGGAACTCCTGGGCTTGATGAGCGAGGTTGAGCAACAAGAATTGCGCTGGCATCTGGCAGTCATGGTTCCGCGGCTCGGGCTGAACGCCAGGGAAAGGCAAAGCGCCATGACTTCGCTGCGCAGTTATCTGGAAGACCGCAGTTCCATCGTCAAGACGTTCGCTCTTCAGGGGATGGCTGACTTGGCGGAGGATGTGCCCAGCATTCGACCACAGTATTACAAATACTGCGCGAAGTGACTCGGAACGGGACGCCTGCCATGAAAGCTCGAAGCCGCAAACTCCTGCCTCGGCTGGAACGAGTTGAAGGTTAGGAGCTATTCTCTGCCCACCCCGAGCGCATCCGCTACGCGATTGATGTAGTTGAACCAGGATGCGATCAACGTGATTTGCAGAATTCCGCGATCGTCGAAGCCCACTGCCCGCAGGCCGTCGATATCATTCTTCCAGACCTTGGTCGCATCTTGGGTCAGTTTGACTACGTAGTCGAGCATCACGCGATCCTGAGCTGAAATCGGGGCCGTGGTGTAATCCTTCTGGAGCGCCTCCACTAACGCTTGATCCAACGTTACTCTACGCAGAAACTCTGCGTGTGACTCGATTCAATAGACGCAGCGGTTGGTTACCGAAACCATGGTGGCGATCATCTCGTGCTGCCGCCGCGCCAGGGGGAGTTCGGGCGACATCAGCGCACCGAAGGTGCTGAAGGCGTGGTAGAGCGCGTCGGGAATCAGCGTATGCGAACCCACAATCGATGATGCCCCGGAAGGATCGGGGTGTACTGGGTCGCCATACTCCTTAGGGTAAAGCAGCTTTTCGCCTTCCATCGCCTGACGCAGTTTTTCGTGGGCTTCCGACAGTGAGACGGTGCGAATCCAGGTCATGATTTTCCCTTTTCCATTCGTTTAGAAGCGTTCCCATCGTTACGTTCTCGAAAAAATACACTGAACCGGTAACCGGCCACATAGCACATTCGTACTAGTGTCGTGCCCCTAGAGTAGCGTCGCCGTGCCGAGGGCGAGGACGCCCTCGGGACAGCGGGCAGGATGCCGGCGCTTCGCTTGTGTCGCGGGTTCCCTTGGTAACCCTTTCGTACACTCCCTTCTGGTAACCCTTGGTAACCATGCGGTTCATGACGTCCAGACGTACAATTGGCCTTGTCCGGTAGGTCCATCTGCCGATTGGCGAGATGAACTTCAGGGCGAGTACCGGGAGCCGTCTTCCCAAGCTTGGTTCTTGTTCAATACAGGTTCTGGAGTTCGCACTCTTATGGCGTTGTTTGGGTTCAACAAACAGAAGGCTCTCAACAATGCGGAGAAGTATGTCCAGCAGGGCAAAATCCAGAACGCCATCAGTGAGTACGAAAAGGTCCTTAAGAACGATGCCAAGGATCTGACGGTTACCAACACGGTCGGCGACCTTTATTCCCGCCTCGGCGAAACCGACAAAGCGACCGCATGCTTCAAAACTGTAGGCGATGCCTATGCCAGCCAGGGTTTCACGGTCAAGGCCATCGCGATGTACAAAAAAATCTGCAAG
>Ga0073928_10008907_pt1 | contig 12396 bp, 19 predicted proteins | sample PaiPotPPA55metaG_FD_76969 | JGI IMG/M metagenome (GOLD analysis project Ga0073928, IMG submission 76969) | Iron sulfur acid spring bacterial and archeal communities from Banff, Canada, to study Microbial Dark Matter (Phase II) - Paint Pots PPA... ...
ACGGCCTTATCAATGCCGCGCTTGAGCGCCATTGGGCTTGCACCTGCGGCAACCGTCCGTACGCCTTCGCGGAAGATGACCTGAGCCAGAACGGTTGCGGTGGTGGTGCCGTCGCCGGCAACGTCGGAGGTTTTCGACGCGACTTCGCGAACCATCTGCGCGCCCATGTTCTCGAGCGGGTCCTGCAATTCGATCTCCTTCGCTACGGTGACGCCGTCCTTAGTGATGATGGGCGCCCCGAACTTTTTCTCAATCACCGCGTTGCGCCCTTTTGGGCCCAGCGTGATCTTCACGGCGTCCGCCAGTATGTTGACGCCGCGCAGAATCGCCTGACGCGAATTCTCACCAGCAACAATTTGCTTTGCCATTGGATTTCACCCTCCTGGGTGAATGGGTATTTGTGGCCGGTCCAAAACCGTTTGGGCCTGGCGAAACTATTTCTTGCCGGATGCTGCTTTGGTCATTCCGCTAATCTTCGCCAGGATTTCCTCCTCGCGGAGTATCAAGTACTCCTGGTCATCAATCCGGATGTCATTGCCGGTGTATTTGCCGAACAAAATCCGGTCGCCCACCTTCACATCGAGCGGTACCCGTTTGCCCTTTTCAATCTTGCCGGCTCCGACGGCCATCACTTCACCCTCTTGAGGTTTCTCTTTGGCCGTGTCGGGAATGATGATGCCACCCTTCGCGGTTTCTCTCTCTTCCAACCGCCTCACCAGGACACGGTCGTGTAAAGGAGTTACATTCACAGGCATTTCCTTAGCCTCCATTTAATTCATCCTAAAGATTCCAGAGTAAGATCGTAGCGGTCGAGAACGAGATTACGGACGAAAACTTTTCATGTTCTTCTGCCGCGCAATATCAAGGTCGTCGACTTCCTTTTTCTGGCGGTCGATTTCCTTTTGCGGCGCCTGTTCTTTCGCGAGATTTGCGGATTCGATGATAGCGGCCTCGGCCTGTGCGTTCAGCCGTTTTGAAAACACAGCGAGCCCGAAGGATTCCGGACCGGTCGAGTGGAAAAAGTTCACCGAGTTCTGTGAGTCATCCCATCGAGCGATCACTTTCGCCGGCGACGAGTACACATCGTTACTTGGGAAGTCGATCTCCGGATAAAGCCGGACACCGAGGCCGTATCGCGCGGAGATTGCCTTCACCATGTCCTCCTCGGTGAGACCTTCGACCGCTTTCTGATCGTAAACCACTACAATGCGGTACAGCGCCCCATTGTAGAAGTCTAATGTAATGTGCGAGATGGGCTCCATCCGGCCCGAGCTGTCGGATGTGTCGACCTGCCAATACGTGATTTCCTGGATGAGCACAGGACTCTGGGAGATTAGACTTGCCTGGTGCCCGTCCTGACCGACCTGCCTCGAAATTGCGGCCAGACTTGTTCCGAGAACAAATTTCCGGTACCGGGAAAGGTCCTGGCCAGAAATCACCGGCGTTGCAAGCAAAACGAGACCAAGAGAAATTACGGACTTGCGGATGAAATTCATTTGAGCGTCTCCTTGAAACGATTACGGGTCCAGTACGCTGCCACGCTGACCGCCCGGTTCCCAGCAGAGGCAATCGCTACTTCTCGAAGCACTCGTATTGCAACCAGAGCGGGATCTCGCTGAACCAGCGTTTATCGAGCTCCCGCTCCGGCACACGACGCAGAACCGCAAGCAATCCAACGACTACCTACGGGCAGATTCTTTCCTTGATTCGTTGCGCGGCGAATTCTTATCCAATACCGCAACCAGATGGCGGCCGGATTCTGGAACTCCGACTTTTGCGCCGATCACGATTTCTCTTGCCGTGAGTTTGCGGCCGTAGACATCTTGAGTGGCGTCATCGTCGGGGCGAAGCGTGGAACCCTCGAGTGAAATGCCGGCAAAAAGACCGCGGGTGCGCGAGTAGCTGAGAACTTCCGCTCTCATGTACGCATCCGTGTTCGCAGAAGCGTCGCGCCCCACGGGGCCTGCCGCCACCGAGGCATCGCCGCCCAATTTCACTTTGCTGCTGAGAATCGAATCCGCGCCTCTATCATTCATCACGAGCAGCACGAGGTCGGTGGCTTGTCCGCCGATCTGGAATCCAACGCTGCCGCCTTCTAGCGCAAACATGGCTGGAGAGCCCCACCGTCCCCTGAAATGCTCGCCGGTGCGGCAGACCATAGCGCCACGGCCATAGCTTGCTCCGACCACGAACGCCGCCTTCAGAACGGACGGAAACACAATTACGCACTCCGCTTTCTCCATTACCTCTTGAGGGATATTGTCGGGGATATTCATGATCTCTTGCATCACGACGCCACAATTTTCCAGTCGATTCTGTTCTTTATTCTGAGCGTAGAGCACCACCGTTAGAAGCATGAAACAGAGTGTGACGGTAACTTTACGAATCATCGCTGACCTCCATGATCAGAATTGCTGCTGCGGAAACTGAATCTTTCCGAAACCTTTGTGAAGGCGCTTCAAACCACGCCATTAGCTGAGGGAGGCTCGTGTTGTGCAATCACGTCTCGAGCGATCCCCAACGAAAACTTCCGTTACGCTTTTTGCTTCGCACCGGAAACAAGGAGAACAATTCCGGCAACCAGTGCCAAGCCTCCGAGTATGGGAGGAACGGGAATGTGTTCCTCAGTGTCTTTCGTCGCATGGATCGGCCCCACATCGAGGACTTTTTCGCGGTGGGTGTAATTGATGCCTTGATAAGCGAGAGCCAGCGCACCCAAGACCACCAGCAGAATCCCGGCCAAAGAAGCTGATTTCATATTTTTGGCTCCGCGATCAAAGTAAGACCACACAAATTGTCCAGAGTCCGTTGATCCCTTTTTCCTTCGTGCAGGTTTGAAGCTGAGGCTGTCAGGCTGAAGAGGGATCACCTAACTGCGTAACGACTCTGTGGCTCTCCCACACAACCGAATAGTAGTCTGGTTCGGCTACGCTATCTGTTCACTTGTGCACACATTCGCTTTCATTTTGCGGCAGTCGCTGCGAGAGCCGGAGCGGGGATCACCAGCTTCAACTGGTCGAGTGACAAGAGCACACCTTGCCACTGGGCCGTGTCTCTCTTTGTCTCGATCGGAGCGGAGAGGTCGGAATAGAAAAGCAAGATATCGGCACGAAGTGCAGGCGTGGTGAGATCAAACTTACGCACAGCCAATTGGGCCAGCAGCTTCGCGTAGGTGTCGTCGGTGAGCGAGTATTCCGCTGCCTTTGTCGCCTTGCCGCTATCCAGGTCACAATTCGGAACCTCGAGAGTGCCGGCGCGAACTTGCTCGAGATAAATGCGGTAGTGGTCGACGGTCGTATTGATGCTCTTGAAATACATATCTTCTGTTTGCGCAGTGGGATTGTTGAACGCCAGCGCCTTGAACGGGCCGATCTTCGGCATGAAGCGTAAGAGCGTTGAAAGCAAGCGGGTGCGGATTCCAGGTTTGGTGTAGTCCTTTCCCCAATCCTTCTCGTAGTCGGAGCGCGACAGCCGGTAGAGGAACTTTCGTTTCGAGAAATCCGGCGTTTCGCGCATCAGATCCTTCTTATGAGTTTGCAGCGCGACTTGAGTCATTTCCGGAATCATGCGGCTGACGGCGAACCGATAGGAACCGACTGCGAGATCCTCGTGCGCCAGCACGTCTTTCAACTCCACGCCGTACACAACCGGGAAAACTCTCTCCAGCAGCGGCTTTGACACTTGGAATCCGATGAAGTCGTGATATTGCTGCGACGCGTAACGATTCTTGGCGACCTGCACCATGTCGAATCCGAACTCCGTTTTCAAATGCGCGGTGCGATCCTGTGCGTATCGGACGGAGCTGCCGTACTTTGCGCGCAGCTTCGGATATTGGATCGCAACGGCCTGATTGACAGCAGGATGGCCGTCGATATCCGAGACGTAATGTGCTAGGGCGCCGAGTGCGAAGGCGTATTCGTCGGCATCCTGACTCTCAAGGAGCAATTCGCGAACGAAATCGCCGCTGCGAACGTAGTGCACCAAGTCGCTGAATTCCGCGCTGCCGAATGGGTAGTAGCCGAGATCCTGGATGACGGCGCCCCCATAAGCATAGGCATGGGCTTCTTTGAGCTGGTCGTCTGACAGATCCGGGAATCGTTTCAGCAACAGAGGCCGGATCTCATCGCTCCAGAGGAGGTCCACGATTTCCTCATGTGTTAGCACCGAATATGCAAACGAGCCACCGCCGGACATCAGCAGGACAAGAAGGAGTGCTAACGCGCGGATACTGTGAAGGCTCCAGCTTCCGGAAATCGCGGCCTCGGGTGACTGCACTTTAGCTCGGCTTTCTGAGTTCATTTACTAGCTTCCTGGCTTCTCTCATTCTTTCTTTGTAGTACGTCGAACTGATCACCACTTTCTTGTCTCCCACCTGCACGCGCTCTTTGATTCCTTCTTTCGACAAAAATAACGCCAACGCGATGTAGGTCTTGATTTCCTTCTCGAGAAACTGAACTGCCAGTCGTTTTGACTCATCCATTTTTCACCTCAGGGTTACCGCCAATGACGAAGCTTGAAAGCAAAGGAGGCCCGGCTTCCCGCCGGACCTCCCTTGCTGCTGGGCGCTCTTGCAAGCGCGGTGACGCACATGGAAAAGGATTTGATCATCTGCATCAACGACTCAACGCCCTAGATGCGGCCGAGTAGCAGGAGAACCAGGACGATGACAAGCACAAGTCCTACTCCTCCTGAAGGGGCATAGCCCCAATCGCGGCTGTGAGACCACCGGGGCAATACACCGAGAAGTGCCATCACCAACACCACGATCAATATCGTTCCGAGCATCGCATTCTCCTTTTCGCGGAGGCTATGGTTTTGCGGCTAACCGCTCAGCCATTTATCGCACTATAATATATCGACTTGTAAGATTAAAGAAGGGTCATCGTACGCAACTGCATACCATAGCCCATCTGCCCCCATAATGAAGTACACGTCCTCCCGGTAAAACCACGCCGGATAGGCAGCAGCATAGAACCAGTATCCGCCGTAAGAGTACTCCCGACGGCCATCGTAATAGCGGCCACCATGCTCTTGAAAGCGGGCATGATGTTCACGTCCAAACCTATTTTCGTTGTACTCGTGGCCGCGACTATCTTTCTGACCATTGTGGGCCCACTGCCCTTGTGCTTGCTCGTGCTGCTGACCCCTGGCTTGCTGCTGTTGTTCTTGTCTTGAGGATTTGGCTTGTTGTTGCTGCTGTTGTTTCTCTTGCTGTTGCCCTCTAGCTTGCTGTTGCTCTTGCTGTTTTGCAGCCTTGTCCTGCTGCTGTTGCTGACCCTTGGCTTGCTGCTGTTGTTTCTGTTGCTGCTCCTGCTGACCCTTCGCCTGCTGTTGCTGTTCCTGCCTTGAGGACTTGGCTTGTTGCTGCTGCTGTTTCTGCTGCTCCTGCTGACCCTTCGCTTGCTGTTGCTGTTCCTGCTTTGCGGGCTTGGCCTGTTGTTGCTGCTGTTTCTGCTGCTCCTGCTGACCCTTCGCTTGCTGCTGCTGTTCCTGCTTTGCGGGCTTGGCTTGCTCCTGCTGCTTTTCAGGCTTGGCCTCTTGCTGGTGATGCTCTTCCTGCGCGAACGCAGGAACAGTCACTCCGAGAATCAGGAACAGAGCCGTAGTGCTGATGACTCCAAATGCTTTCATGAATGTTGCCTCCATTACCGCGAATCCGTGCGCCAGACGTTAGTAGCCCGGCCCGGTTTGTTGTTAGCGTTCAACGACACGCTGCTCATCCCTCAGTTTCAGTCTACTCAAGCCCCAATTCGAACGTGTGAGAGCGAATGAAATAGTCCGAAAATGTTCAGAAGCCACAAGACAACGGCGATCACTACGACCGCGTTCAAGATGGACTTGATCTGTCCCTGCATTGGAATAAAGCTATTGACCAGCCAAAGCAGGACCCCGACCACGACCAGAACCATCAATATTTGAAGCAACGGCATTTCACTATCTCCTTCTCTTCGCAGGCAGAACTCCGGCCGGTCCAAGGCGTTGCACCTATTTCCATGTTGACCCAAGGACTGCTAATGCCGGCTGAAGTGGGAAGGATCCTGCGATCTCCGGTGCAGTTCCGGGGGGAAGGGGTTGGACGTGTTTTCGCCTTGGTCCGCTTGCTTCACCCACCGGTCAATATCATAGAGGGTGCGACGGCAGGTATCTGTTCACTTGAGCACACATTCGTTCTTCCTTGCGCATTTTGGGCCGCGTGCTACCATATGAAATAGGCAGGAAGGGTTTGTGGTTGTGGCAACGAAAACCTCGAAACGTCCGAAAACCAATTCTAAGGCGGCGTTCAACGCCCAGGTATTTCTCGATTCAGCGGGTGTCGCCAGGAAAGTCACCGAGTTCAAGAAAAAGGAAACGATCTTCTCGCAAGGCGATCCCTGCGGAAATGTCTTCTACATTCGGAAAGGCGGAGTAAGGCTCTCCGTTGTCAATGAATCCGGTAAAGAGGCGGTCGTGGCCGTCTTGGGACCGGGGGATTTCTTTGGTGAGGGATGCCTCGCCGGCCAGCCGACTCGGATCGGAACGGCGACCGCCATCGCACCGACCACCGCGCTCCTGATCGACAAATCCGAGATGGTTCGCGTCCTCCACTCGGAGCACGAGTTTTCCGATCGTTTCATCTCTTTCATGCTTGCGAGGAACATCCGAATTGAGGAGGACCTGGTCGATCAGCTCTTCAATTCCAGCGAAAAGCGCCTAGCGCGTACGCTGTTGCTCCTCGCGCGCTATGGCAAGGAAGACAAACTCCAACGGGTTCTTCCCAAAGTCTCGCAAGAAATGCTCGCGGAAATGGTCGGTACCACGCGCTCCCGCGTAAATTTTTTCATGAACAAATTCCGGAAGTTGGGTTTCATCAAGTACAACGGCGGTCTACAAATCGACAATTCGCTTCTCAGCGTCGTCCTGCACGAATGATGCAATTATCCTAACGACTGGACGAAGGGCGTTAATTACGCGCCCTTCGCGCGCGCCATCTCTGGCTCTGCAACCAACTCCTCAAACAGCGTGCGGTAGTGAATCATAGCCTGACGCAAATCTTCTGTGCTGGCCCTACCCTGCGTTTGAAGAAGCGCGCTTCCGTGGGCCGCACGGTAATTTTCGAGAACGAGCGGATGGTCTACCGAGATATCCGCGGCTCGCTGTTCGAAGTCTCCTACCGGATAACCGCGCGTGGACATCACGTCGCCCAGAAGCCGGTCGGCATCCGTTACGGCGCCACCGGGGCTGTCAACGAATCGCGCCTGTACTTTGGCCCAAGAGTCGACAAACCGCGTACGGTCGCCCTGAGACAACTCTTGAATGTGCAAGGCCTCCACTCGGTGAGCTCGCTCGTCGAGTACCGCTTCTGCTTTCCGCTGGCCCCCGCCTTCTTTCACGGCGCGGGCATACTCAGCACTACCAAACTGAGTGCGCAGTCTTTCCGTTCGGCGTCTACGATTGAAGAACCACGCAACGATGCCGACCACTACTATAACCGCCGCAGCAACCACGATCGTGATTTGTGTCGTGCTTGCATCTGTTAAGTTCATGATCCACCTCCTAATTGCAGTCAACCCCCTGAGTCCAATCCGGGAAGTCAGCGCGGCTCCGTTATAAGGAGCAGCACAGTCCTAGGGTTTTTCGATCACTTTTTCCACCTGGCCGATTTTCTTCTGGATTTTCCCGGAGATTTTCTCGGCGAGGCCTTCGCCTTCCAAGTCGGGAGCGTTCGTCAGTTGGCCTACCTTTTCCCTAATTGTGCCCTTCACTTCGTGAACATTCCCTACGATCTCATTCGCAGTACTCGGCTTCATGTTGTGGCTCCTTAAAACGGCTTACGTTCTGCACTTACCTAGCTGGCGCCGAATAGTCAATTCTTGCCCCCACCGAGCGGGCGCTCGACAAAGTCTTCATCTCCAGGCCGGGATAAGGAATGGCTTCTTTCTATGGTCCGGAGTGTCGACATCAGATGAAATGAAAGTCTTTGCTGGGGCTGATCTCACCGTATACGCCCGAACTCGTCTCGCGCCTTCATATATGCCCTTCCCAATAGCGAGAGAGACCGCAAGACAGATGATTAGAGAGACAAAAAGCGCGACGTACCCAAAAATAAAGATCACGAAAGCGGCGATCACTTGCAGTGCGATATTAAACGGAGCAAAAGCCATGGCGACCTCCCGGCGTGGCTGCCTTTTCGAATCTAACTCGTATGCAGATGAGCCTTCCCTCACACTGGAGGCTCGACGCGACTTGTTGCGCGTAACCGATCTACACGCTTGCTGCGCTGCCTCGCATGAAATGCACCACGAGCAAAATCACGCCCACAACTAGGGCGGCGTGAATGAAAGCGGTCGTTACGTGAAATGCGAAAAATGCGAGCAACCAGAGAACAATTAGAACTGCGGCAATTATCCCGAGCATGTTTTATCTCCTTGCTTCTTGACGCCGAGTACATCTGCAATCTGATTCATTTGAAAATGTGCTAACGCAGCTTCGTGTTCAGAAGAATTCTACACAGACCCCAGACTAGCCGAAGACACGACGGAAATCTGTACCGCTTTGAACACTTTCGCATTCACCTTCCACACGACCAACAGAAGTATCGCGCGTTTATGACCAACAAATTGGTGAGCGTTTCGCGCTCTTACCTTATCCCAAGCGCTTCGCATTGCAGACGAAGCAGAGTCACACCGCTCCTGTAAGCTCCGGGCAAACGGTGTGACGATCGGCTCTCTCGTCCAAACCGTCTTCGTTAATCGTGGTCTGGATGGCTATGGCGCCAGTTCCAATAATTAGCCTGATGTTTGTGGTTCTGTTTGTCGTACGAGCGATAATTCTCGTGCCGTTCGGTCAGGTATCCTCGGTAGGCGCGATCTTCGCGGTCGTCCCAGTTGTGGTAGTCGCGGTGGTGCGAGTCGTAGACTCTCACCTGAACGCTCGCTTCTTGCGGTGTTGCCGCGGCCACGATAGATCCACTGGCCGCAAGCGCCGCTGTTAGGAATAGTGCGGTTACGAAACGATTTGCAAGGTTCATATAGGCAGTCTCCAGACCGCGATTCCTGATTTTGCAATCACGGTAGCGCCCAATATGCGCCTGTCGCACGCGCAAAGATGTCCTGTACAGCACACCTACAGAGAAAAAACCTCGTGTACCAGTTTGAATCCGTCGCAGAGCGAGGCTAGGGTCCGTGCCCTTGATTAGCACGCGGCTGCCGTGACGGGTAGCCGTCATCGCATCGTGTCAACGGAAGTTTGTGCGGTGCCACATTTTCTGGGGCGACTACGAAACAAGAGAAACTCGTGAAGAAGCAACGGAGCGCAAGGCAAAAGCTACATAAAAGTTTCGATATTAATCGCTCTCAGCTCCGATTGTATTGTAGCCTGCGCCAGCATTTTGAGACCTCTTGAACTGCACTGTCTCGTTTTTGAGAACACGCAAACCATTGAGGGCGTCCTCTATTGCTTGTGCTTCCATCCGATTATCTGAACCAATTCGTATTTCCTGTAAGCGGGATAAGACCGCTCTTTCCGCTTCATTCACCCGCTGAACAAGCTTCTGCGGGTTTGGCTCCAATAACGCATCGTGGTAGGGCTTTTGCCACTCCGGATAGCGCAGCTCGCTCATGGCTACTCTCTTCGACCTTTATGATTTGAAGGGGCATATTAGAGAATTGTGTCATCGAGCTGCTGTTCACTTTTGCACACTTTCAAAAATCGTGTTTGGGGACGACCTAACAGGCAGTCCGGAAGGAATTGGTGAGATCTCGTCGCTCTGGGACGCCATGAGGTGAAAACGCATCGTCCAGGTTGAGCCAGAATGGATTACTGCTGCGAAGAGAATTCATCAACCTTTATGAACGGGTTCATTTCCTCTCAATGGCCTCAGCCGCGGAAAACTTCCGGTCCACGTGTGGCCCTGAGCGGAGAGCGCCTGAATGCAGCACGCAACGCTCACCGGCAGAGACTCCACAGGTAGGACAAGGAACGGCGGATATCTGTTCGGGGGTGAGTTCTTTCTTTTTCATTCCCGACACAATGCGAAAATATCGGCCGCGAAACAGTTCAATTTTGCACACTACTCGTATCAGCTGCTAGCTATTGGAGGACCGCTGCGTTTTCCATCTGGCGCGAGATTTAATTCAGTCGTGCAAGACAACACTCAGGAGGGAATTGTTCACGTGGATCGAGCCTTTGTATTGGATAAAGCCTAGCTTCCTGAATTTATTCATGAAAAAATTTACCCGAGACCGTGTTGTCCCAATCATCTCAGCTAACATCTCTTGCGATACTTTGGGAAGTACCTTTTGAGGATCGCCCGGCGCTCCATAGCGCGCGAGCAGTAGCAGAGTGCGTGCCAGCCGTTTCTCGCTGGAGTTGAAGAGCTGATCTATCAGATCCTCCTCTACTCGGATGTTTCGTGTCAGCATGTACGCAATGAAGCGGTCGGAGAACTCGTGTTCCCCGTGGAGCACTCGAATCATCTCGTTCTTATCAATGACGAGCACGACGGTTGGCGCAATCGTTGTCGCAGTTGCCATCGTGACAGTCTGGCCCGCAAGGCACCCCTCGCCAAAGAAATCACCGGGTCCCAAAACCGCTATAACGGCTTCTCTGCCGCTTGTGTTGACCACACTAAGCTTGACGCCGCCTTCCTGAATGTACATTACATTTGTGGCCGGATCGCCCTGCGCAAAGACGGTTTCTTTTCCTTGAAACTTGCCAACCTTTCTTCCTAGGCCGGTCGAGTCGAGAAACAATTTCACGTCGAAACCGGGGGTTTTCGACTTCGCTTTTTTCGGGAAGCGAGGGAGATTAACGGATGCACCACTTCGAACAGGCGAAGAGACCATAGGATAGAATAGCGTGAGGTAAGATTCCAGAACTGTTCAATATTGCACAGTTTTTGCTAAGTCGGCGCGTCATCCCTTTTCCGCTAAACCCCAATATTCGCAGGCTTTAAGCGCATACAAGCAACTCCTAGCTCTCCCGCAATCGGCAGTCTACTCAACTCCTTATCCACCCGCCAACCGGGGCCGCGACTAAGCCATAGCGAAAGCTGTGTTCGCGCTTGCAGCATCTCCGGATACCTGATGACATTACGAAGTCGGCCTCACGACAAGCCGAGTAAACTGTGCGGTATCCAACCTGACAGAACTCGGATCGAAGGAGGCCGAGATCACTTATCACGCTACTCTATATTGACTTGGAAGATTAGAGAAGGGTCATCGTATGCGACTGCATACCATAGCCCATCCGCTCCCAGAATGAAATACACGTCATGCTGGTAGAACCACGCCGGATACGCTCCCGCATAGAACCAATAGCTGCCGTAAGAGTACTCCCGGCGTCCGTTGTAGTAGCGTCCACCATTTTCCTCAAAGCGGGCATGATGGTTAGGACCAAAACGACTTTCGTTGAATTCGTGTCCGTACCTATCTTTCTGACCGCTTCGTGCGTACTGGCCTTGTGATTGTTGCGCATGGCCATTGGCTTGCTGTTGGTGCTGCTGACTCTTTTCCTGGTTCCGCTGAGTCTCGGCCTGCTGTTGCTGTTGTTTATTTTCTTGCTGTTGCTGGTCCTTGACCTGTTGCTGTGTATGTTTCTGCTGGTTCTGTTCTTGGCCCTTCGCCTGTTGCTCTTGTTTCTGTGGCTTAGCTTGCTGTTGCTGCTTCTCCGGTTTCGCCTGCTGCTCCTGCTTTGCAGGCTTTGCTTGCTGTTCCTGTTTCTGAGGTTTGGCTTGTTCCTGCTTTGCAGCAGGCTTAGCCTGTTCTTCATGCTGTGCTGGCTTAGCGCTCTCTTCGTGGTGCTCTTCCTGCGCGAAGGCAGGAACAGTGACCCCGAAAAGAAGTAACAACATTCCACTGATTACTGGCTTCATGTGGGTTCCTCCACAAATGCTAATCCCCGTTGCTACAGCCTTTTTACCACTTCTATAACCTGGTCAGCAAGAAAGCACGTGAGACGGCGGGTATCCACAAATTGTTCGAATTGTGTGCCGAATCGAACATACATCGCAAGGCCGACGGTTCAAAGTGATGCATCGGGATTCTGAATCCGAGGATCCTGAGGAGGCTACAATGTTGGGATATGGACTGTTAGGAACCATAGTGGTTGTCTGTGTGATCGTTTGGGTCTTACGCGCGTTGTAAACCAATAAGCAATACGCTCCCGCTCAAATGCTCGTGTTCAATAACGAAAGCTTTCAGAGTTTGAACCAGCGAAGTCACACTGTTTGCTTGGAGCCTTGAGGAGCGGTGTGAGTCTGCTTCGTCTGCGATGGGAAGTGTTTGAGGTAACGTAAGAGCGTGAAACGCCCCACTGGTGTGACAATCATCGCGGTTCTAACGTTCTGCGGCGCAGCGATTCTGGCTCTGGGCTCTTTCGGTTTCTTTTTTGTTGCGGTGATGGGCATGTCAGGCGGAG
>Ga0073928_10008909_pt1 | contig 12396 bp, 13 predicted proteins | sample PaiPotPPA55metaG_FD_76969 | JGI IMG/M metagenome (GOLD analysis project Ga0073928, IMG submission 76969) | Iron sulfur acid spring bacterial and archeal communities from Banff, Canada, to study Microbial Dark Matter (Phase II) - Paint Pots PPA... ...
GCTGCTGTTCGTGGATATCGACCGGTTCAAGAATTACAACGACACGTACGGTCATCAGGCAGGTGACGACGCGTTGACCGCCGTTGCACAGGCGATCGCGCGAAACAGTCAGCGGCAGGGTGACATAGCGGCCCGGTTCGGGGGCGAGGAGTTTGTCGTGGTGCTGCCGGAGACGGACGGCGCGGGTGCTGCGGTTGTTGCAGCCAACATTCATTCGGCTGTCCGCGCGCTGGCTATCGAACACACCGAGAGCGAACACGGTGTCATCACGGTGAGCATCGGCGTGGCCTGTACGGACACCGAGGAGGTGGTCGACGCGCTCGCGCTGATCAAGGTGGCGGATCAGGCCGTGTATCGGGCGAAAGCGTCCGGCAGAAATCAAACGAGCGCGGCCGAGCCGTGTGGCGACGCGGCCGTGGCGACCTGAGTTGTTTCCAAGCGCCAAGCGCTTCATGCTCCGCTGGAAGAGATCGAGGCGATGAGGGCACGCCTCGCCTCGATACCGGCACCGTCTGTCCAGCCGCACTCCCTCCCTTACGCCGCGCCGGTCACCGTACTCTTATCGCGTGTCGACGTGACATGCTGCCTGGCCGCCTCGTTGCTGTGAGAAAGCGCGCGCAATGCAAGGGAAAACGCTAGCTGGGTGTCGTGAGCGACCGCGCTACGGTCTTCGTCGAAGTGTTTTGCTGCGTGACGCAGATGCTGCGCTGCCTGCCCGTGGAGCTCTGCGGCAGTCGCGTGATGCTGCGCTGCGGTCGTGCTGTCGGCGGAACCCGTTGGTGGCGGCAATACCGTTGACGCGCCGGCGTTGTGCTTGACAGCGTTGTTGGCCTCGTCGATAGCGTGTAGCGCGTGACCGTGCGCCAGGATCGCCTGATGTGCTGCGTGGTCGTAATCCTTGCCTGCGTCGAAATGGTGTGACGCTTCGCGATGAAATCTTGCTGCCTGCTCGTGATGCGATGCTGCTGCTTCGAGATGTCCCTTTTTACTTTGTTTTGTGTTCATGGCTGCTCCTCCTGTACGACTGTCCGACTTCGACGGTGACCGGTTGCGTAAGTCACATCGGTCACATGACCACGCAACAGGCCGGAACCTATCCAATGAAATCTACGCTTCTTTGGTTCCCGGGTGTCTTTTTTCGGAGGCCGGCGCGGTCTTTCCAGTGGTTATTGAGCCTTGTCAGGAAAGCGCATCGAGCAAGCCATACCACGCCACGCCTGCGTTGATATAGACGCGCTGCAGCGCGTGAAAGGGAATCGGTTTGATCGATGTGGGCGGCACCGGCAGTCCCTGCGCCGCGCCGCTCATGAACGCCGCCAGATGTTTTCCCAGCGTCGTTGCCATCGCGATACCGCGGCCGTTGTAACCCAAGGCGATCGTCAAACCTTCAGCGGGTGTGTGCACATGCGGCAGGAAATCCCGCGTAATCGCGATGCGTCCTGCCCATCGATATTCATATTCGATGCCTTCGAGTTGCGGATACATCAATCGCGCCGCGCGTTCGAGATGCGCCCAATCGGTCGCGCTGCGTGGGTCACTGAAAGGACCGCGACCGCCCATCAGCAAGCGGCCCGCGGCGTCCTTGCGGAAATACAGCAACAGCCGCCGCGAATCCGATGCCACTTCGCGTCCGGGCAGGACCGTTGCACTTATATGAGCGGGTAACGGCCGCGTCGCGACGATAAAACTGTTCGCCGCGATTACCGATTGCGCGAGGCCAGGCCAGAGTGCATCGGTATAACCGTTGGTCGCGAGCAGCACTTGTTTTGCATCAACGACATTGCCGCCCGCGCATCGCACGCGCCATCCTGAGGGGCCACGTTCGAGCGCAGCTGCGCGTGTCGCACCATGAATCGCGACACCCGCTGCCTTGGCCGCGCGCGCCAGACCCCGCGCATAACTCAAGGGCTGCACGCTGCCGGCACGTTTGTCGATCCAGCCGCCCACGAAAGCCGCGGTACCAAGTCGCTTCGATACCTGCGCGCGGTCGATCAATTCGACCGGCGCACCACGCGCTTCCCACTGCCGCGCGCGGGCGTGAAGCGTGCCAAGCAACTTGGTCGAATGTGTGGGTTGAATCCAGCCATCGCGGGTGGCGTCGCATTGGATATGGTGACGTTCGATGAGATCGAAGACGGTGTCCGCGGCGCTGCCCGCTATCTGTGCGAGCGTCTCGCCATCGCGCGGGCCATAACGACGGATTAGTTCGTCGGGATCGTACTTGAGCCCTGGAATTACCTGGCCGCCATTGCGGCCGGACGCGCCCCAGCCCGGTTCGTTCGCATCGATCACGCAGACCTTCACGCCGTGTGTGGCAAGATGCAATGCGCTCGAGAGACCGGTATAACCCGCACCGACAATCAGTACATCGGTTTTAGCGCAGGCGTCAAGCGGCGGGGTATCGACGGCCGGTTCCGCAGTCGCAGCCCAGAGGGAGGGCGGCAACGGTCGTGCAACTTCAACAAGGCTCATGTTGGGTATTCAGGTCGAAGGCGCGTCGGAGGAGGTGAGCACCCTGCGCAGGAAATCGCGTGTGCGGGGATGTTGCGGATGTTCGAGCAGATCGGCTGCGGCGCCTTCCTCGCAGATCGTGCCGTCGTAGAGAAAACACACCCGGTCCGCGACTTCGCGCGCAAAACTCATTTCGTGCGTGACGACGATCATCGTCATGCCGTCGTACGCAAGTTGGCGCATGACGTTCAACACTTCGCCAACGAGTTCAGGGTCGAGCGCCGACGTGGGCTCGTCGAACAGGATGGCTTTGGGCGCCATGGCCAGTGCGCGGGCGATTGCAACCCGTTGCTGCTGACCGCCCGACAATTCCGACGGGTAAGCATCTATTCGATGCGCGAGCCCGACTTTATCGAGCAGATGCCGCGCCTTTTCCCGGGCCTGCGCACGGCCTTCTTTTTTCACGAACACCGGGCCTTCGCAGACGTTCTCCAGCGCGGTGCGATGCGGAAACAGGTTGAAGCGCTGGAACACCATGCCGACCTGCATGCGCAGTTCATGGATGTGCTTCGAGCGGGCATCGACTGCGAGGCCGTCCACCGTGATCGTGCCGGCGTCATGCGTTTCCAGGCCGTTGATGCAGCGCAGGAGCGTCGATTTACCCGATCCCGAGGGGCCGATCAGGCAGACGACCTGACCTGCTTCCACGTTGAGGCTCACGCCCTTCAACACTTCCTGATCGTGGAAGCGTTTATGAATCGACTCGACCCTGATCATCGTTTCCCCTTGAGACCGAGACTGCGTTCCAGACGACGCAAGCCATACACGAGTGGCAGGCTAAGCCCGAGATAAAGCAACGCAACCAGCGTAAATACAGTCATGTTCTGGAACGTCGACGATGCAATCAACTGCCCCGCACGCGTCATTTCAGCGACCGTGATAGTGGAGGCGAGCGAGGAGTCTTTCAACATCATCACGAGCGTGTTGCCATAGGGCGGCAGTGCAATCTTGAACGCCTGCGGCAACACTACGCGCCGCATGATTAGTCCGCCGCGCATGCCAATGGACTGCGCCGCTTCTATTTGCCCATGATCGATCGCCTGGATGCCGGCGCGAAAATTCTCGGCCTGGTACACGGAATACGCGATGCCTAGCCCGATAAAACCCGCTTGAAACGCGGACAATCGCACGCCGAGATCGGGCAGCACGAAATAGATATAAAAAAGCTGGACGATGATCGGCAGTCCGCGAATCACGTTGATGAACGTTGCGGCGGCGTGCGAGGCAAGCTTGTTCGACGACACGCGCATCAGCGCCAGCAGCAGTCCGAGCAGCGTGCTCAGGATGAACGAGCAGAAGGTGATCTCGATCGTGACGACCGCGCCTTTCAGCAAGATCGGCAGGAAGTCGATGGCGTTCTGGAAGAACATGGCTTCGATCCTCTCTATGCCGAGGCCGTCTTTATTCCACCTGCCATTTCTTGATGATCTGCATCAGGGTGCCATCGGTCTTGATCTTCTTGATGCCCGCATTCAACTGGTCGAGCGTGGCCGTATCGCCCTTGCGTACCACGAAGCACAACTGGCCTTTCACTTCCGGCTGGTATTCGGGGACCAGGCGCAGCTGCGGGTTCGGGTTGTGCTGAAGCTGGTAAGCAATGATCGGATGGTCGCCGAAGCCTGCCTTGATGCGCCCGAGTGCGACGTCGCGCATGATGTCGGCGACTGAATCGTAGGTGCGTACCTCCTTGAAGATGCCTTTCTTGTTCAGCGCGTCAACGAACGCCGTACCGACCTGGGCGCCGACCACTTCGCCCTTAAGCGCGTCCATCGACGGGTATTTGCCGGGGTCGTCGGCGCGCACGATGAGGCCTTCGCCGTACGAATAAACCGTGTCCGAGAAGTCGACGACCTGTTGGCGTGCTGGCGTCTTCAGCATGGCAGCCGAAATGATGTCGATCTTCTTTGTAGTGAGCGACGGAATCAGTGAGGAAAACGTGGTTTGTTGAACATCGACGTCAAAGCCTGCTGCCTTGCCGGTTGCGGTGATGGCATCGACCAGCAGTCCCTGGATCGAGTTGGTCTTGACGTCGAGGAACGTGAACGGCACGCCGGTAGCGGTCGAGCCGACCGTATAAGTGGCAGTGGCGGCGGCCGACCACGCTGGCGCGCCTACGAGCAGTAATCCCGTTGCAAAGACAGAGGCGAAGCGTTTGACGAACTGGAACATGTGACTCTCCACTTATGGGAAGGATCGAAGAAAATCGATAAATGGTGTTTGGAGCATCTTATTCGAGACAAAAAAATCGTCAATCGAAATATGCGTATCGATAACCGATATGATAGTGTTGCAGGGTGAACCTGGGCCCTGGGCCAAACAATTGGGTAAATCCATGAGCCGAAACAAGCTGGACCTTCAGATTGACGTGCCTTCCGCAGTCGACGACGTGCCGGATGCGCTGTTTAACCAGTCGCTGGAGAAGGGCATTGCGGTGTTGCGTGCGTTCAGTGCGCAGCGGCGAACGATGACGCTTCCGGAGGTGGCGGAGGCGACATCGATCACCAAGAGTTCTGCGCAGCGCATGATCTACACGCTGGAAAAGCTGGGGTATGTGAAGAAACATCCGCGCACGAAGCGTTATCAGCTTGCGTTGAAGGCGATGCAGATTGGCTTTAATTACTTGGCGGCGGACACGTTGATCGACGTTGCCAATCCGTTTCTATCCGAGCTTACGAATGTGACGGGGGAGACGACCAACCTGACGGAGCCGGATGGTGTCGATATGGTTTATGTCGCGCGGTTTGTCTGCACGAAGTTCTTGCCGATCCACATGCCGATTGGCAGTCGCATTCCGATGTATTGCACGGCTTCGGGGCGGGCGTATCTTGCAGCGCTGCCGGAGGACGAGTCGCGTTTGCTGCTTGAGGGGAGTGAGCGGGTTGTGCATACGCAGTACACGGTGACGGATCTTGGCGAGATCGAGGCGCGGCTGGCGCAGGGGCGGCTTAGTGGTTATGCGTCGAATCGGGAGGAGTTGTTTATCGGCGATATGACGATTGCAGCGGCCGTGGTTGATGGGGAGCGGCGGCCGGTTGCGTCGGTGCATGTGGTTGCGCCTACGAGCAGGTGGACGCTTGCTGAAGCGGAGCAGCGGCTGGCGCCGGCGGTGATTGATTGCGCGCGGGGGATTAGTAATTCGATCCGCACACTCGGGTAGGTTTTTTGTTCGCACCGGTGGACGGTTTTTTTGGGGGCTGCTGGGGGGGGTGCTGGTTTCGGGGTTAGCGGTCTTGGTTGGATGCTGGGTTGGTGCTTTCCAGTCCGGCGGTTGTTATATGTTAGTTGTTCTATTTATTACTATTAGCCACTGTGCGTGGCAGCACGTCATTTCTTTGTCCAAAGCGACAAAGAAACGAAGCAAAGAAAACGCTTCTCAACAATCGGCAAGTTAGTGTCCCTGGCGTGCAGGCTACAAGTTTTTGGCACCTGATAGCACGGTGCTCGCCAGACGTCACCGATGTTTGAACCCCTCCTTCTCGCGAATCCTGACACGCACACGCTTCGCCCCAATGCTCTCGGGCATGCACGATGACCCCAGACCATGATGGCCTGACGTGTGCTGGTTGCCTCATTTCGTGGTGGGTTGGCTACGTGATCTGCGTGCTTCTTTCTTGAGGTGAAATCAGCCAACTTAAACCGACCGCAGGCCCAAGCAGCAACAACCCGGCACCAACCCCGACCGCTAACCCCGAAACCAGCAACCCAGCATCAACCCGGCCCAGCAACCCCAAAAACCCGTCCACCGGCGCGAGCGACTTCCTAGTGCGAATGAAACCCCCCCGTTCAATACCCCACCGGCGGAGGCGGCGGCATCCCCGGCGGCGGTGGCGGTGGCACCGGCTGTGTCGCATAACCTCCCGGTGCCGTGGTCATCATCCGCCCCCGCACCGGCACGCGATTGCCATTCGCATACATGCACTGCAGATACGCGTAGTCATAGCGGCGCTGAACGTCATAAGCCGAACCCTGCGCGGCAGTCGCACCAAACGCACTCCCAGCCAGCAACCCGACACCGGCACCCACGGCGGCACCCGACCCACCGTTGAACGCCGCACCCGCCGCGGCGCCTAACGCCGTGCCGATCACAGCGCTGCCCACCGCGCTATTGGTCGCGGCCTGATTGGTCGTCACTCCACCCACCTGACCAAACGCAAACTGGCGGCAGGAACCGTCGTCCGCACGGAACTGATCAAAGCTTTTGCCCGTGCCAGGAAGAGCCATCACGCTGGGCCCCGTCGGTACCACGGCGCATCCGCCAAGAATGCCCAGCGACACCCCTATCGAAACGAGTAATGCAAGTCTTGAATACTTCATAACGCTGTGATCTTCCGTTCAATGATTACTGAGAGTTGCCAGGCCGCGGCGCCACGGGGCGCCAACCAGCCGGACAATCCTTTACATAGGGGTAGTACGCTTTCGATGCCTCGCAGTAGTACCAGGAACCGCCCGGCTGTCCGGATGCATCGGCCGATGGCCCTTGGTCCTGTGCTTGTCCTTGTTCAACGTAGTCGACGGGCGGCGGCGCCGGCACGGCCACCACCGGCGGGTAAGGGTAGTAATACGGAACAGGCGCGACCGGATAGTAGTAAGGCGCGCCCACCCCAAAATAAACACCGACGCGTGCAGCATTCGCGGGTCCGCAAACGCAGGCCGCAGCAACTGCCACCGCCGCCAGCGGTAGCCAAGGATTCAGGCGTTTCACGACGTTTCTCCCAACCTGGTTTGAAGAATAATTTTCTGTAAGCAGATTACGGACCCCGCCCGCTGTCCGACGCGCTTAACCAGCACAACTTAACGCTAATTCAGTTGACCACGAAGTGCCATTACAGACGTTACGCGCCATTTTTCCAATCGTTACAAAGGAAACTTTGACACCGTATATACACGGGATTGGACAGTTGTAAGTAAGGTGTTTTACAACGAGCCTTCGAAAGAATCGCAGGTCATATTGAAGGATTTTGGAAACGCATGCCGTAACTTGCCGGAGGCAATCCGGTGGCATCGTCCTGACGGTCGAAAAGCATGGTTCGCCCAACGCTCCCGGGCGTGGCGCGTCCTTCCGCATGAGGCCGTTCGTGAGACGAAGAAGCCTTCGTTCGACGGCGTACGAAACAAGTGGCGAGAGCGACGGCCAGATCATGAAGATGTGCACCGAGTGGTCCGCGAACGCCTGAAACGCGGACCACCGGTGTCAAGCCACGCGGACCATCCTATTGCCGTGTACCGGCTCGGATCGCGTCGGCGAATCGCTTGATGTAGACCGGCGATGCATCACTGATGGCCCAGTAAGTCATGCCGTCCTGATGCCACTCGACGAGCGAATAACCATCGTCGGATTGGGTAATCAAGGGCGTCGATATTGACGCGGTCTTGCCGTGATCATCGGGGAACACGTACAAGTCGATCGGGTGTTTCTGGTACCGGTAGATCATGACGGCAACCGGACGATGATCCACATAATCGAGTCGGCCACCGACCAGCGGAAACCCTTGCGCCTGAGGGTCGACCACCGGCGGCGCATAGTCAATGCGGCCGTTGAACCACGGCTTCACCGTATGCTGGTCGCTCGACAGCACATCCATCGTGCGCGCCGACATCAGCGCCCGCACATGACTCGACACGATCTCCTGCTGCAGGTCGCCGCCACGGGGCGGCTGTTGCGTCCAGAGCAGCGTCATGAATACCAGCGAGCACAGGCCGATCCCCGCTATTCCGCCGCCAACGAACGGCAGGCCGGCCATGCGCCACGACCAGTTCCACGGCGACGGATTTTTCTTGGCTGTTTCTGCCTTGAGCCGGGCTTGCACCTGCGCACGCAAGGATGCCGGCGCCCGTTCGTAAAGTGAGCCGTCGCGCAGCTTGTCGGCGAGCGATGAGTTAGGTTTAGTTTCCACGCTTGGACTCCTCCGGACCGGCGGGTGGTGTCTTGATCAGGCGAATGGCCGGCAGTTCCGACCCGCCCTGGGCCGCCCGCACGGCCGTACATAACAAACGGCGAGCCCGCGATAGCCGCGACATGACCGTGCCGAGCGGTATGCCCGCGACCGCTGCTACGTCCTTGTAGCTCATATCTTCCAGCTCACGCAGCACGATCACCTCGCGAAACTCGACGGGCAACGTAGCCAGCGCCCGATGCACGAGTTCGGTCTCGTCCTGGCGGACCGCCAGCTTTTCCGGATCGTCGCCGCTTTCATCGGCCCAGCCGGGAAGCTGCTCGTCGACATTGAGCGAGTCGTCGTACGGCGTGGCATCCGCGCGATGACGCTGCCTGCGCCATTCGGTGAACCAGGTGTTGCGCACGATCGCCAGCAGCCAGGCGCGCGGATTGTCGCCCTGATAGCCATCGAAGAAACGAAAGGCTCTCAGGAAGGCTTCCTGCACGACGTCATCGGCGTCCGTGGGACTGCCGCTCAACCAGCGAGCAAGGTTATACGCCGCGTCCAGATGCGGCAGCATCACCTCATCGAAACGAACCGGCGAGCGCTTCGCCATCAGTATTCTCCCTGGCAACCGGTGTTGCCTCGGACCGTGCCTAACGTGTGCCATGCGCCAACGCGCATTACGGGTGCCGGTCGGTTCGCAATCAAACCCGCCGGCTCTCAACTGTACTTACTGGTGAGCTTCCCGCTTTATTCCCGCCTTTTCCCCAATTATGCGGTTTTGACAAAAAAATTTAGCGGGAATAAAACCGCGGGCTACTGAGTTTGATGGACATGGGCAACAAACGCCCAATGCGCATTGCCCATGCCCATTTACCAGGAGCCATTCATGCCCGACCTCGACACAAGTGCCGTCTCGCCCGAACCACTCACCGAACACGGTGCCAGACGGCGCACCGCACTGACTTGCATGGCATGGGCCGGTGCCGGCATGCTCTGGACCCTGAACGGCGGCGTGCCCGGGTCGAAGCTGATTGGCGGAACCGCGCAGGCCGCCGAAGTGGACCGTCACGCGTTCAGCTTCGTGCAAATCAGCGACAGTCATATCGGCTTCAGCAAGGACCCGAACCTCGACCCTACGAGCACGCTGCAGGAAGCCGTCGACAAGATCCGTACGAACAAGGAGAAGCCCAAGTTCATCATTCATACCGGCGACATCAGCCATCTGTCGAAGCCGGACCAGTTCGACACCGCCACGCAGATCATCCAGAGCACGGGGCTCGACGTGCACTACGTCCCGGGCGAACACGATGTTCTGGTCGACGACGGCAATTCATATTTCGAGCGCTTTTCCAAGCCGTCCGTCCCCAAGTGGTACAGCTTCGATCAGAGCGGCGTTCATTTTATCGGCCTGACCAATGTGCTGGATTTGCGGGGCGGTGGCCTGGGTTTTCTCGGCGACGAGCAACTCGCCTGGCTGCAACAGGATCTGCACGCACGCACGAGCAGCACGCCGATCGTGGTGTTCGCGCACATCCCGCTCTGGTCGCTGTATCCGCAGTGGGGTTGGGGCACCGACGACAGCGCCCGGGCCCTGACCCTGATGAAACGCTTCGGCTCCGTGACGGTGCTCAACGGCCACGTGCATCAGGTCGCGCAAAAGGTTGAAGGTGAAATCAGTTTCTACTCCGCACTGTCAACGGCCTTTCCGCAGCCGGCACCCGGCACGGCCGCGGGTCCCGGTCCGATGAAAGTCCCCGCCGACCAGCTGCGCAAAATGCTTGGCGTGCGCTCGGTCAAGTATGTTCCGGGCAAGGCCCAGCTCGCAGTGGTCGACACCCGGCTCAGCGTATGAGCAGCCATCCAAACAAGCGGAGAGCGATGATGACAATGCCTGACCTTGGGCGTGCTTTAGTGGCCAGGACAATGGCCGCGATGTGCTTCGCGATGGCGCTAGCCGCCGCGCCCGCATTCGCGGCCGACACAAAGCCGGCCACCACCATAGTGATCGACAATTTTTCCTTTAGTCCTGCTCAGTTGTCCGTTGCCGCGGGTTCGACCGTGACCTGGGAGAACCATGACGATATGCCTCATACCATCGTCAACGATGCAACACCGCGCGAATTTAAATCAGCGCCGCTAGATTCCGGGGAGCACTTTTCGCAGACGTTCTCGAAGCCCGGCACGTATAAGTATTTCTGCTCGATTCATCCGCATATGACAGGGACTATCGTTGTGAAATAGATGGGCTGACGGACGGCGCAGCAACACGTTATTGCTGCAGGCCCAGACGATACCAGGTGACCTGCCGATACGGCTCGCCGGGGCGCACGATCACGCTTCCGGCGTCCGCCATGTTGACCTGATTCGGGAATGCGCCGGCCTGGAGACACAGGCCGGCGTGTTTGCCGTAGCGTCGCCCATGCCGTCCCACGATGCCATCGAGATGATTACCGGTATAGAACTGCACGCCGGGTGCGCTCGTACCCATCGTCAGCTCGCGGCCGCTGCCCGGGTCGTAGAGCCGCACGACGGGTTTGAGCGCGTTGCTGCTTTCCCCTACGACATAACAATGATCGAAGCCCCCCGCACGCGCGAGCTGATCGTGCGGCCAGTCGAGCCGCGCACCGAGCGGAGCGCTTGCGCGGAAGTCGAACGCATGGCCCGCGACTTCCGCTCGGCCTTCGGGGATCAGGGCGGCGTCGACTTCGAAGAAGGTGTCGGCATCGATGGAAATAACATGGCCGCGGATGTCGGCGGTTTCATCGCCGGACAGGTTGAAGCACGCGTGGTTCGTGAGGTTGAGCGGCGTAGGCGCATCCGATACCGCTTCATAGGCGAGTGTTAGCGTGCCGTCGTCGTCGAGCGTGTAGCGTAATGTGGTTGACACGTTGCCTGGGAAGCCCGCGTCACCTTCCGGCGATTCATGCGTGAGGACGAGTCCGCCATCTACTTCCTGCGCGTCCCACAGCGCACGGTGAAATCCCGCCGCGCCGCCATGCAGCAAGTTGTCGCCCTCATTGCGATCGAGTGAATACGCGACGTCGTCGAGCGCGAAGCGGGCGTTCTCGATCCGGTTTGCCCAGCGTCCGATTACACCGCCCAGATAAGCGTGGCCGGCCAAATATTCAGCCGGTGTGTCGTGACCCAGCAGGACATCGGCCACGCGTCCCGCGCGATCCGCGCTATTCCACGAGACCAGCGTTGCGCCGAGATCGCTGATCGTCACCCGCATGCCGTGCACATTGCGCAACGTGAACAGGCGCGCAATGTCGCCGCCGGGCAATTCGCCCCAGCGTTCGACACTTACGCGCGCAGAGCCTGGACGGACGATGGTGGGCATATCGGCGAGATACATAGAGTGCGGGATCAGCCGGGTTGTGCGCAAGGCGCGACGAGCAAACGCTCCTGATACTCGCGCGGCGTGCAGTCCAGTTCGCGGCGGAACACGGCGTACATGTATTGCAGCGATGTGAAGCCGCAGCGGATGGCGACTTCGGCGCTGGATAGGTCGTGACGCGCGAGAAGTTGCTTTGCAACATCGAGTTTGTGATTCAGGATTTCCTGATGCACGGTGTAGCCGAGTTCACGGCGGAAATGATCCTCAAGTGACGAGCGCGACACTCCGACGTAATCGGCCACCTGTTCCGTCTTGATGCCCTGACATCCGTATTGCCGGATGTAGTGACGGGCACGCATGACATAGGGACTCGATACTGGCTGATGACGCGTCGATTCGAGCACGTTGATGCCGACCGGCGGCACGAGAATGCGTCTGCCGTGAAAGCGCGCGCCGCCCAGCATCTGGTGCAGCAAATGCGCTGCGGTGCGGCCCATTTCTTCGGTACCTTGAATGACGGACGAGAGCGGTATGCGGGTGAGCGAACGCGTCAGCGGATCGTTGTCTATGCCAATGATGGCTACTTGCTCAGGCACGGGAATGCCGGAGATGAGGCACGCCTGCAGCAGATGACGCGCGCGGGCATCGGTCACGGCGATCACGCCA
>Ga0073928_10008910_pt1 | contig 12396 bp, 8 predicted proteins | sample PaiPotPPA55metaG_FD_76969 | JGI IMG/M metagenome (GOLD analysis project Ga0073928, IMG submission 76969) | Iron sulfur acid spring bacterial and archeal communities from Banff, Canada, to study Microbial Dark Matter (Phase II) - Paint Pots PPA... ...
AGCACGTAGATCGCATCGCCCTCCGGCCCGCCGCGCTTGATCGCGTACTGCACGTTCATCAGCCCGACCACGCCGAGCGCCTTGGCCATGGCCTCGGTTTCGGCCTTCAGCTCGGTGACGGTCGAGGGCGGCAGCGTGTAGGGCGGCAGCGAGCAGGCGGAATCGCCGGAATGGATGCCCGCCTCCTCGATATGCTCCATGACGCCGGCGACATAGACGCGCTCGCCGTCGGCGATGCAGTCCACGTCCACCTCGATCGCGTCGGCCAGATAGCGGTCGATCAGGACCGGGCCCGAATCGAACGGAGATTCGCCGGAGACGCGCGCGGCCTCGCGCATGTAGCGGTGCAGGGCGGAGCGGTCGTGGACGATCTCCATCGCCCGCCCGCCGAGCACGTAGCTCGGCCGGATCACCACCGGATAGCCGATGCGCTCGGCCACCGCCTCGGCTTCCTCGGCCGACCGCGCCGTGCCGTTTTCCGGCTGCAGCAGGCCAAGGCGGCGCAACAGAGCCTGGAACCGCTCGCGGTCCTCCGCGACGTCGATGGCATCGGCGCTGGTGCCCAGGATCGCGATGCCGGCGCGGGCCAGCGTCCGGGACAGGTTCAGCGGCGTTTGCCCGCCGTACTGCACGATGCAGCCAAGCAGGCTGCCGCGGCTTTCTTCCCGCCGCACCAGCGCGATCACGTCCTCGGCGGTGAGCGGCTCGAAATAGAGGCGATCGGACGTGTCGTAATCCGTGCTGACGGTTTCCGGGTTGCAGTTGACCATAATGGTCTCGAAACCGGCGTCCCGCAGCGCATAGGCGGCGTGCACGCAGCAATAGTCGAATTCGATGCCCTGGCCGATCCGGTTCGGCCCGCCGCCGAGAATGATCACCTTCCGCCGGTCGGTCGGGTCGGCCTCGCACACCGGCTCGCCGTAGCCGCCCTCGTAGGTCGAGTACATGTAGGGCGTGGCCGAGGGAAACTCGGCGGCGCAGGTGTCGATGCGCTTGTACACCGGCCGCACGCCGAGCCGATCGCGCAGCGCCGCCACGTCGCTCTCGCTCAGGTTTGCCAACGCCGCTAGCCGGCGATCGGAGAAGCCGAGCGCCTTCAGCCGGCGCAACGGCGCGGCTTGCGAGGGGAGGCCATTCGCCTGCACCTCGCGTTCGGCGTCGACGATGCGGGCGAGTTCGCGCAGGAACCACGGATCGAACTTGGAGGCTTGGTGAACGTCGTCCACCGACAGCCCGGCGCGCAGCGCCTGCGCGGCCATCAGCAGCCGGTCGGCGCGTGGAGCCGAGAGCGCCGCGCGGAACGCATCGGCGGTGCCGCCGCCGGGCGGCTCGATCTCGTCCAGGCCGGAAAGCCCGGTCTCCATGCTGCGCAGCCCCTTTTGCAGCGCTTCGGCGAAGCTGCGGCCGATCGCCATCGCCTCGCCGACCGACTTCATGCTGGTAGAGAGCAGCGCCGGCGTGCCGGGGAATTTTTCGAACGTGAAGCGGGGGATCTTCACCACCACGTAGTCGATGGTGGGCTCGAAGCTCGCCGGGGTCGTGCGCGTGATGTCGTTGGCCAGTTCGTCGAGCGTGTAGCCGACCGCCAGCTTCGCCGCGATCTTGGCGATCGGGAACCCGGTCGCCTTGGAAGCGAGCGCCGAGGAGCGCGAGACGCGCGGGTTCATCTCGATGATCACCATGCGGCCATCCGCGGGATCGACCGCGAACTGCACGTTCGAGCCGCCGGTATCGACGCCGATCGCGCGGAGGCACGCGATCGAGGCGCTGCGCATCCGCTGGTATTCCTTGTCCGTGAGCGTCAGCGCCGGCGCGACGGTGACGGAATCGCCGGTGTGCACGCCCATCGGATCGACGTTCTCGATCGAGCAGACAATGATGCAGTTGTCCGCGCGGTCGCGGACCACCTCCATCTCGAACTCCTTCCACCCGAGCACGCTTTCTTCGACCAGCACCTCCGTGGCCGGCGAGGCGGCAAGTCCGCCAAGCACGATCTGCTCGAATTCCTCGCGGTTGTAGGCAATGCCGCCGCCGGTGCCGCCCAGGGTGAAGCTCGGGCGGATCACGGCGGGCAATCCCACCTCGCCGAGCGCGGCGCGCGCCTCCTCCAGCGAGTGCGCGATGGCGCTCTTCGGGCTCTCGATGCCGATCGCGGCCATGGCGTCGCGGAATTTCTGCCGGTCCTCGGCGCGCTCGATCACCTCGGCGCGGGCGCCGATCAGCTCCACATTGTACTTAGCGAGCGTGCCGGCGGCGGCGAGCCGCATCGCCGTGTTGAGCGCGGTCTGCCCGCCCATCGTCGGCAACAGGGCGTCGGGCTTTTCCCGGGCGATGATCTTTTCCACGACCTCGGGCGTGATCGGCTCGATGTAGGTAGCGTCGGCCAGGCCGGGATCGGTCATGATGGTGGCCGGGTTGGAGTTCACCAGGATGACGCGATAGCCCTCGGCCTTCAGCGCCTTGCACGCCTGCGCGCCGGCGTAGTCGAACTCGCAGGCCTGGCCGATGACGATCGGGCCGGCGCCGATGATGAGGATGGAGCGGATGTCGGTGCGCTTGGGCATGTCAGGCGCGTTGGCGCAGATCGTCGAGCAGTTGGTCGGCGGTCATCGCGCTTTCGCGCAGCAGGTTGCGCACGGCTTCGACGCCCTTCGGCGTGAGCTCCAGACGCCAGTGGCATTGCAGGCTGCCCTTGGGGAGCCGCACCGGCTCGCGCAGCAGCCCGTCGCGCAGGCAGGAAGCGAGCGCGTCGCGGAACGCCGCGTCGTCGAGCGGCTTGCCGAAGATTGCCTGCACGCGCTCGAACCCCGCCTCGACATCCGGCTCGGTAATCGAATGCCGGAAGGCGATCAGGAGCAGCGCGTAAATGTTCTTATCCCGGTTCACGAGTAATCCGATGGCCTTAAGGCGACAACAGTAGTGGAGAAGAACTGCGCGCCGGTAGGCCAGTTAGGACTCCCTGATACGTGACAGAAGTTCGCCAGCCCGCGAGGACGATCGCTTTCTGATCCAGTTCCAAGCTCGCTCAGGGAGCCAACCTTCCGAATTGGCCGGATTTACTTCCATGACAACGAACGATGATCCATGACTAAAAGGCTTTAGCCTTTCAGCGATTGCATCCGCGCTCATTTCGCTGGTGACCAAAAATACATATGGAATATGATTCCACCAATTCTTGAAGTCGCGTTCGTTGGCCCTGATGAAGCTCTTAATCCCGGCTGAATCTACGACCGGATCCAGCCCATCCAGTGCGATGATATAAGTACGTTCAGACATCGCCGTCCTCGCCCCTGCCCCCTAGCCGCTTCTGATCTCGGTCAACCGCTTGGCCCTTCGAAATATGCTCCTCCGCATAGCCGATGATAACTCTCCCAAGTCGGTCGCGAGTTGATTTACTGGTATCGCTGTCCTCGAGCACATCAAGGTACCTGTTCAACAAGCTATGCCTCTCAGAACGCAACAACTCAGGTTTCCACAGAACGGCATACGACGCGAGGAACATTGCATTCAACGCCGCCAAGGTGCCAACACCTGCAAGAAGCCATCTGAGCCCATCGGATGAAATCGCTGCTCCCGCTAGGCACGCCAGCGCAAATGCTAGTGAGGCAGCCAGTATGAACGGCACCGGATAGGATACGGTTACGGTTCGGATAGCTTCCCGGAAGCTCCGCGTGTCCACGATCAATCGGCATCCATCATAGCCACGAACCGCCGGAACAGGTGGTGGCTGTCCGCCGGCCCGGGGCTCGCCTCGGGGTGGTACTGCACGCTGAAGGCCGGCCGGCCGTCGCAGGCGAGGCCCTCGTTCGAGCCGTCAAACAGGCTGACATGCGTCACCTTGACGCCATCCGGCAGGGTGTCGGGATCGACGGCGAAGCCGTGATTCTGGCTGGTGATCTCGACGCGCCCGGTCGCCAACTCCTTGACCGGCTGGTTGGCGCCGCGATGCCCGCGCGCGAGCTTGTAGGTCTTCCCGCCCAAGGCGAGCGCCAGCAACTGATGCCCGAGGCAGATGCCGAACAGCGGCACCCCGGCCTTGAGCACGCCCTGGATCGCCGGCGCCGCGTACTCGGCGGTCGCCGCGGGGTCGCCGGGGCCGTTGGAGAGGAACACGCCGTCGGGCCGGCGGCGCAATATGTCCTCGGCGGTCGCGGTCGCCGGCACCACGGTGACACGGCACCCGGCGGCGGCGAGGCAGCGCAGGATGTTGCGCTTGGCGCCGTAATCCACGGCAACCACATGATGCCGCGGCGCCGCCAGCCGGCCGTAGCCGGCGGGCCAGGCCCATTCGGTTTCGTCCCACTCGTAGGCCTGCGTGCAGGAGACCTGCTTCGCGAGGTCCATCCCCTCCAGCCCCGGCCAGGCTTGCGCCTCCGCCTGCAATGCCGCCAGGTCGAACCGGCCGTCGCGCGGAAAGACGAGCACGCCGTTCGGCGCCCCGCCGTCGCGGATGCGCATGGTGAGCGCCCGCGTGTCCACCCCGGCGATGCCGGCAATGCCCTGGCCGAGCAGCCACGCATCGAGCGGCTGCACCGCCCGCCAGTTGGAGGGCTCGGTGAGGTCCTGCTTCACGACGAGCCCGCGCGCGGCGATCGTGGCGGCCTCGATGTCCTCGAGGTTGGCCCCGACGTTGCCGATATGCGGGAAGGTGAAGGTGATGATCTGCCCGGCGTAGGAGGGATCGCTCAGCGTCTCCTGATAGCCGGTCATGCCGGTGTTGAAGCAGACCTCGCCCACTGGGGCCGGATCGGCGGTGGGCGCGCCGAAGCCGCGCCCCCAGAAGCGGCTGCCGTCGGCCAGGACCAGCACCGCGGTCGCGCCTTCCGGGATGTCGCTTTCCGAGGGACCGCTTTCGGGCATGGGCTCGCTACGCTGCGGCGCGCCGGGAAGCTCGGCCAGTTCGAGCCCCGTCACGGCGAGGAGCGCCGGCCAATGCCGGGCCGGGACGGCGCGGGCCTGGCGCCACTTGCGCAGCGCCTCGGTGCCTACGCCGAGCCTCTGGGCAGCGGCCTCGGCGCCGCCCAGCCGCTCGATGATCTCATCCACGCTGATCGGCATTGCCCGCCATCTATGGGAAATAATTTCCCAAGCCGCAAGTCGGCGCGCCAGTGTGGGAAATCTTTTCCGCGGCGGCGCCCGCGGCGCCAGCGGTGTATAGTGCGAGCGGGAGGAGTCGGCATGGGGCCTGACCGCAGCGACCGCCGATTCGCTGAAGCGCGCGACCGGGGCACTCGGCTGATGGCGCTGCCCGCCGGCTTTCTGGAAGAGCTGCGCGCGCGCACGCCGCTCGCCCCGCTGATCGGGCGGCGGACGAAGCTCGCCCGATCCGGGCGGCAGTGGAAGGGCTGCTGTCCGTTTCATGGCGAGAAGACGCCGTCGTTCTACGTCTATGACGACCATTTCCACTGCTTCGGCTGCGGCGCGCACGGCGATGCGATCAGCTTCGTCATGCAGAGCCAGGGGGCTGGGTTCATGGAGGCGGTGGAGCAGCTCGCCGCCGAGGCGGGGCTCGAGGTTCCGAAACCCTCGCCGGAAGCCGCCGAGGCGGAGCGCCGGCAGCTCGACCTCGCCGACGTGCTGGTCCGCGCCGCCGCCGCCTTCCAGCGCCGGTTGCTCCTCCCCGAGGGAGCGCGAGCGCGCGCCTACCTCTGCGAGCGCGGCCTCACCGATGCCATAATCAAGCGGTTCGGCCTCGGCTGGTCGCCCGGGCGCGGCGCGCTCCTGGCCGAACTCGCGCGCGAGGGCATCGCGCAGGACCGGCTGATCGAGGGGGGGCTGGTGCAGGAGGGGGGCGAGGCCGGCGCGGCGCGGGAACTCTTCTTCGATCGCGTGATGTTCCCGATCCGCGACCGCCGGGGACGGGTGATCAGCTTCGGCGGCCGCACGCTCGGCGACGCTCAGCCCAAATACCTGAACGGCCCCGAGACCGCGCTCTTTTCCAAGCGGCGCAGCCTCTATGCGCTTGATTTCGCGCGCGAAGCCGTGCGCGCCGGCGCGCCCTTGCTGGTGGTCGAGGGCTACATGGACGTGATCGCGCTGCATCAGGCGGGCCTGACCGGCGCCGTCGCGCCCCTCGGCACGGCGCTCACCGTCGAGCAGCTGGAAGCGCTCTGGCAGCTCTCGCCCGAGCCCGTGCTCTGTTTCGATGGGGACGCCGCCGGCGCCCGCGCCGCCGCTCGCGCCGCCGAGCTTGCGCTGCCGCTGCTGGCGCCGGAGCGGACGTTGAGCGTTGCGTCGCTGCCCTCCGGCGAGGACCCGGACACGCTGGTGCGCCGGCTCGGGGCCGCGGGCTTCCAGGCCGTGCTGGAGGCGAAACGGCCGCTCGCCGAGGCGCTGTTCGATTTGCTGCGCGAGCCCAATGGCGGGGCGACGCCCGAGCAGCGGGCCGCCTTCCGCGCCCGGCTGGAGGCGGCTGCCGCCCGCATCGGCGATCGGGCGCTGGCGCGGGAGTACCGTCGGGAACTGCTCGACCGTTTCTTTGCCGAGGCCCGGCGCGGGCCGGCCAGCGGCAGCGGCGTCCCCCTGCGCGAGCGCGGCGCCCGCCGGTCGCCGCCGAGACCGCGGCTGCAACCCGGCGGCGCGGCGGAAGAGGGGCAGCGCATCCTCACCGCCATCCTCCTGCATCATCCGGGGCTCCTGCCCGACCTCACGGAGGCCTACGAAAAACTCGAGCTGAGGCCGTGGCTTGGCCGGCTCAGGGCCGAAGCATTGCGCTGGGCGCAGGCGGCGGACGTGCTTGACTCCGCCAGCTTGATGAACCACCTGATCCGCTCGGGGCTGGCGGAGGACGCGCGGCGGATTGCCGCGTCAGAGCCGTTTCCGCTGCCGGCCTGCGCATTGGCGGACGCGACGCCGGCCGAAGCGGAAGCAGGATGGTGGCATATCTTCGGGTTCCTGCATCGCGACCGGCTCGATCAGGAAGTGGCCGCCGCGGAGCGCGATTTTGCCGAGCGCCCGGACCGGCGCGCGCAGCGGCGCCTGATCGCGCTGTCCGAGGCCCGGAACAAGCTGCGCGAGGGTGAGCCGGATGGCCTCGGCCTCCCGGCGTAAGCATGCACGCGGCCTCACGATGCGAGGCAGCGGCAGGTGGCGGTAATCTCAATGGGGGGTGATTCCAAGGCGATGGCAACGAAGCAAGCCGTCTCCGCTGAGGCTGCGACCGCGGAGCAGGACACCGACACGACGCTTCTCGACACGCAGTCGGTCGCGGTGAAGCGCCTGCTCGCCCGGGGCAAGGAGCGCGGCTACATCACATTCGACGAGCTGAATGCCGTCCTGCCGCCGGACCAGAACAGCTCCGAGCAGATCGAGGACGTCATGGCGATGCTCAACGAGATGGGGATCCAGGTCGTCGAGGGCGAGGACACCGAAGAGGCCGAGGCGGCACCGAAGCCGGAGCGGGTGGAGGAGCCCGAGGCCGAGGATCAGGCCGGCAACGTCGACGAGGAGAGTGCCGGCCGCACCGACGATCCGGTGCGCATGTACCTGCGCGAGATGGGCAGCGTGGAGCTGCTTTCGCGCGAGGGCGAGATCGCCATCGCCAAGCGCATCGAGGCCGGGCGAGATATGATGATCGGCGGGCTGTGCGAAAGCCCGCTGACCCTCCGCGCGATCATCGCCTGGCACGACGCGCTCAAGGCCGGCCGCATGCTGCTGCGCGATATCGTGGACCTGGAGGCGACCCAGGGCGGCCCCGGGCATGCGGCCGTAGCGGCGGCCGATGGCGCCGCCGCGCCGGAAGCCGGATTCGAGCCGAGCGACGAATTGGAAGACGATGAGAGCGAAGGGGCCGGCCTCTCGCTCTCGGCGCTCGAGGAGAAGCTGAAGCCGGACGTGCTCGCCACGTTCGAGGCGATCGAGGCGCTCTACAAGCGGCTGCACAAGGTCCAGGCGCGCCGGCTCGAGACGTTCACCGCCGGCGAGGCGATCGGCCCCCGCTCCGAGAAGAGCTATGAAAAACTGCGCCAGGAGCTGGTCGGCAACGTCGAGCAGGTGCGGCTGCACAACAACCGCATCGAGGAGCTGGTGCAGCAGCTCAAGCAGCTCAACCATCGGCTGACCGCGCTCGAGGGCCAGCTGCTGCGGCTCGCCGAAGGGTCCAAGGTGAGCCGCGACGACTTCCTCACCAATTATCGCGGCTTCGAGCTGGACCCGAACTGGCTCGAGCGCGTCTCCCAGCTGAGCGGCAAGGGGTGGAAGTCGTTCGCTTCCAGGTATGCCGGCGAGGTCGCATCGATCAGGGCTCAGATCGGCCAGGTGGCAAACGACGCCGGCCTGCCGATCCTGGAATTCCGCCGCGTCTACGCAACGGTGAGCCGCGGCGAGCGCGATTCGGCGCGGGCGAAGAAAGAGATGATCGAGGCCAACCTCCGCCTCGTGATCTCGATCGCCAAGAAGTACACCAACCGCGGCCTGCAATTCCTGGATCTGATCCAGGAGGGCAACATCGGGCTGATGAAGGCGGTCGACAAATTCGAGTACCGCCGCGGCTACAAGTTCAGCACCTACGCCACGTGGTGGATCCGCCAGGCGATCACGCGCTCGATCGCCGACCAGGCGCGCACCATCCGCATCCCGGTGCACATGATCGAGACGATCAACAAGCTGGTGCGCACCTCGCGGCAGATGCTGCACGAGATCGGCCGCGAGCCGCAGCCCGAGGAGCTGGCGGAGAAGCTCGGCATGCCGCTCGAGAAGGTGCGCAAGGTGCTGAAGATCGCCAAGGAGCCGATCAGCCTGGAGACGCCGATCGGCGACGAGGAGGACAGCCACCTCGGCGACTTCATTGAGGACAAGACGGCGATCATCCCGCTCGATGCCGCGATTCAGGCCAATCTGCGCGAGGCCACCACGCGCGTGCTGTCGAGCCTGACGCCGCGCGAGGAGCGGGTGCTGCGCATGCGCTTCGGCATCGGCATGAACACCGACCACACGCTCGAGGAAGTCGGGCAGCAGTTCAACGTCACGCGCGAGCGCATCCGCCAGATCGAGGCGAAGGCGCTGCGCAAGCTGAAACACCCGAGCCGCAGCCGCAAGCTGCGCAGCTTCCTCGACGACAACTGATAGTCGGGCGCGATGCTGCCGGCGCGGAGGCGCGACATGGAACCGGTCACGCGGGTGGTCGTCACGGTGACGTTCCTGCGCATGGACAACGTGCCGACGGAGACCGCGCCGCCGCTGCCGAACGCGGCCCGGGTGGTCCGTCTCCCCGCCCCCTCGGTCGCATTCTACCGCTATCTATATGACACGGTGGGCGCCCCGCATCTCTGGTGGCTGCGCCGCGCCACCCCCGACGCCGAGTTGGCGGCGCTCCTCGGCATGCCGGAAATCTCCCTCCACGTGCTTTACGTCGGCGGCGAGCCGGCGGGCTTCCATGAGCTGGATGCCCGCCCCTGGCCGACGGTGAACCTCAGCTACTTCGGCTTGGTGCCGGCGTTCGTGGGCCAGGGTCTGGGCTATCCCTTCCTGCGCCACGCGGTCGATCTCGTGTGGTCGCAAGGCGGCAAGGCAATGACCGTCAACACCTGCACCGCCGACCATCCGCGTGCGCTGCCCATCTACCGCCGCGCCGGTTTCCGCCCGGTGCGCCAGATCCGCGAGCAGTGGGATGTGCCGCTGCGCCTCGGCATGGCCATACCCGACGCGCTGCGGGCCGGGTAGGGCGCGGAAGCCCGATGAGCAACCGTCATTGCGCGCCGCGAGCGAAGCGTGGCGGCGAAGCAATCCATCGGGCCGCGCAGGTGCTGGATTGCTTCGCCCGCTCGCAATGACGCCGGGGGGGTGCTCATCTACCGAGTGGTGCTCATTTAACAGCCCGGGGGGCGAGCCGTGGACGACAGCACGTTTTCCGTCCGTTGCTGCATCGCCGGCGGCGGGCCGGCCGGAATAATGCTGGGCTTTCTGCTCGCCCGCGCCGGCATCGACGTCATGGTGCTGGAGAAGCATGCCGACTTCCTGCGCGATTTTCGCGGCGACACCATCCACCCCTCGACGCTCGAGGTGATGTACGAGCTTGGCCTCCTGGAGGAGTTCCTCAAGCTGCCGCACCAGGAAGCTCAATTGCTCACCGCGCAAGTCGGCGAGTTCTCGTTCAAGGCCGCCGACTTCTCGCATCTGCCGACCCATTGCCGGTTCATCGCGCTCATGCCGCAATGGGATTTCCTGAACTTCCTCGCCGCGCACGCAACGCGGTATCCGAACTTCCGGCTCAGGATGGAGGCGGACGTAACCGAGCTGATCGAGGAGGAGGGCTCGGTCGCAGGGCTGCGGGCGCGAACCCCGGCTGGCGTCTTGAACGTGCGCGCCGATCTCGTCGTCGGCGCCGATGGGCGGCATTCCACGGTGCGACGGCTGGCGCGCCTGGAAGTCCAAGACCTCGGCGCGCCCATGGACGTGCTCTGGATGCGGATCTCGCGCCGTGCGGATGACCCGGAGCAGCTGCTTGGCCGGATCGACACCGGCAGGATTTTCGTCATGCTCCAGCGTGGCGATTACTGGCAGTGCGCCTTCGTCATCCCCAAGGGCGGCTTCGACGCCATTCGCGAGCGCGGCCTCGACACGCTGCGGGCGGAGATCGCGCGGCTTGCCCCGTACCTCAAGGATCGCGTTGGCGAGCTTGCGGACTGGGACAACATCAAGCTCCTAAGCGTTGCCGTCGATCGCCTGCGGCAATGGTATCGGCCGGGGCTTCTCTGCATCGGCGACGCGGCACACGCTATGTCGCCGATCGGCGGCGTCGGCATCAATCTTGCCGTTCAGGACGCCGCCGCCGCCGCCAACATCCTGGCGCCGCGATTGCTGCGCGGCCCGCCCACCCTCGCCGACCTCCGCGCGGTGCAGCGGCGGCGGGAGTTTCCGACGCGCGTGACGCAGCGCATTCAGGTGCTGATGCAGAACCGGGTGGTCGGCCGCGTTCTGGCCAGCGACCGGCCGATCCGGTCGCTGCCCTGGCCGCTGCGACTGCTACGCCGGTCTCCCTGGCTGCAACGGATTCCCGCGCGCCTTGTCGGCATGGGGATCCGCCCGGAGCATGTGAGGATACCGGCACGGGCCGCGCCGGCCGACCAGATGAGGCCGTGAGCCGCCGCAAGCGGGAGCGGCTGCGCCCTCAGCAGGCCCCCGGATGGTAGTAGCACCAGCGCGCCGTGCGAGGCCCGGGCTCGTAGACAACGCACCCAGCCAACAGGCTGGACAGGATGAGGATGCCGGCAACGAGGATGCGGTAGCGAGGCGACATGGGGAGTTTCCCTTGTGCGGTGGTCCGAAGGTTGAGCGCATCTCCGTCCAAATAGTTGCATGGCTGTCACGAACGACGCAAGTCGCCATTGGCTGGATAAAAGGCGGGCGCTGAGCGATGAGGAACCAGCCGCTCGGCGTGCTGCTGGCCGGGGGAGCGGCGCGGCGCATGGGGGGCGGCGACAAGGGCCTCTGCCTGCTCGGGGGCCGCGCCTTGCTCGACCACGCGATCGCGCGCCTCGGCCCGCAGGTGAGGCAATTGGTCCTGAACGCGAACGGCGACCCGGCGCGGTTTGCCGGCTGGGGCCTACCGGTGGTCGGCGATCCGGTAGCGGGCCAACCCGGGCCGCTCGCGGGCGTGCTCGCCGGCATGCTGTGGGCGCGCGCGCACTGTGCGGACGCCGCCGACATCGTGACGGCGCCGATCGACACGCCGTTCCTGCCGCCGGACCTGGTGGCGCGGCTCCAGGCGGCGCGGGTGCGCGAAGCCACGCCGATCGCGCTTGCCGCCTCGGCCGGGCGGCTGCATCCGGTGATCGGGCTCTGGGCGGTCAGCCTGGCCGACGCGCTCGCCCGCTCGCTGGCCGCCGGCGAACGGCGCATGGCCGCGTGGGCGCTCAGCCAGGGCGCCGCCACCGCGGCCTTCGATGTCGCGGGCGGCATCGATCCGTTCATGAACGTCAACCGCCCCGAGGAGCTGGCCGAGGCGGAGCGCCTGCTGCGGAGCTGAGCGCCCGTCCTGGCAGCTACCGGAGCGCCGGCCGCGCCGCGCCCCGCATCAGGAGCGGGGCGATCACGCCGACGCCGATGCCCCAGAAGCCGTTGATCAGCAGCGACACCACCCACGGCCTCCAGGCAAAGCCGTAGCCGACCGGCAACCCTTTCAGCGGCAGCACCACCAACATGCCGACGAGCGCCGCGATGATGCCGAGCGTGAGCCCGCACAGCCAGAGCGGCGCGGTAAGGCGCGGCATGACGACGCCGAACACGGCGCCATAGAGGCCGCCCCAGAAGCACAGGCTCACCATCTTGGGCACGCCCCAGGGACCGGTCGGGGCCATCGGAAACGGCGGCGGCGGCATCAGCCCACCGACATGCAGCGCCGCCCACATGGCCTGATGGAAGGTGAGCGTGGCGATCACGGCGGCGACGAAGCCAAGC
>Ga0073928_10008911_pt1 | contig 12394 bp, 12 predicted proteins | sample PaiPotPPA55metaG_FD_76969 | JGI IMG/M metagenome (GOLD analysis project Ga0073928, IMG submission 76969) | Iron sulfur acid spring bacterial and archeal communities from Banff, Canada, to study Microbial Dark Matter (Phase II) - Paint Pots PPA... ...
ATTCTACGCCTACGGCCGGGAAGGCCCGCGCGGCTTCTCCTCCGCCGCGCCCGCGCTTGCCGAAGCAACGAACGCCAACCGAAACATCACCGCCGATGTCGGGCAGGTCATGTTTGGCCAAACGGTGACGATCTCGTCCGACACGCTGCGCCAGTTCAACGCGCGCGGCCAGGCGCACCCGCGCAAATCGGTGATCATGGAGTCCGACGGCAACGGCGGCGGCATCGTTCCTTACCGCTACCGCCGCAACAGCTTCTTCAACGCCGTGCAGTGGGCGGCCGGGCTGGAGCTGTTCCTGCTGATCGACGATCCGTGGCGGCTCTTCTTCACCACCGATCATCCGAACGGCGCGCCGTTCACCGCGTATCCCGACCTGTTCGCGCTCCTCATGGACCGCGACCTGCGCGCGCAGTGGATCGCCACGCTGCCGGCGGAGGCGATGGCAGTCTGCACGCTGCCCTCGATCGCGCGCGAATACGCCTGGCCCGAGATCGCAACGATGACCCGCGCGGCGCCCGCGCGCTTGCTCGGGCTTGCCGATCGCGGTCACCTCGCGCCCGGCGCGCGCGCCGACATCGCCGTCTACCGTCCGCAAGCCGACAAGGCGGCGATGTTCCGCGCCGCCGAACTCGTGTTCAAGGATGGTGGGTTAATCGCCCGGCGGGGCGAGGCCGTCGAAACGGTGGTCGGGCGCGCGCTGGCCGTGCGGCCCGGCTTCGACGCGGCAATCGATCGCCGCCTCGCCGCCTATTACGACGACATGTTCGGCGTGCCGCACGATGCCTTCGACGTGCCGACGTACGCCATCCCGCGCGCCGATGCGTTCGAGACCGTGCCGTGCGCCCGCTGATCCGCAACGGCGTGCGCATCGACGATACCTTCGCCGAAGCGTTCGACATGCGCGCGACCGCGCTGCTGATCACCGCCGTCAACCGCCGCTGGGCGCGCCAGGCGGCGCTGACAATGACCGGCTTTGCCACCTCGATCATCGGCTGCGGCTGCGAAGCGGGGATCGATGCGAACGTACCGACGGATGCCACGCCAGACGGGCGGCCGGGCATGCGCGTGCTGCTGTTCGCCGGCTCGACCAGCGAGTTGCAGAAACATGTGCAGGGGCGCGTCGGCCAATGCGTGCTCACCTGCCCGGGCACGGCCTGCTATGCCGGGCTGGGCGGCGCGGAAACGCTCAAGCTCGGCGATGCGCTTCGCTATTTCGGCGACGGCTGGCAGATCTCGAAGCGCCTCGATGGGCGGCACTACTGGCGCATTCCGGTGATGGACGGCGAATTCGTCTGCGAAGGCACCACGGGGCTGACCAAGCAGGCAGTGGGCGGCGGCAATCTGATACTGATGGGGCGGAGCGCCGCCGCCACCCTGCGCGCGGCCGAGGCGGCGGTGGCGGCGATCGAGGCAGCGCCCGACGCAATTGCGCCGTTCCCCGGCGGCATCGCGCGCTCGGGCTCCAAGGTGGGCTCGAAATACAAGGCGCTGCGTGCCTCGACCAATCACGCCTACTGTCCCACTCTGCACGGCGCCGTCGACTCCGCGCTCGATCCGGAGATCGCCTCGGTGCTTGAAATCGTGATCGACGGGCTGACGCCGGAAGCGGTCGCCGCTTCCATGCGCGCCGGGCTCGCCGCGGCGGCGGCACTCGGGCCGGAGCAGGGGGCCGCGCGCATCGGCGCCGGCAACTACGGCGGCAAGCTCGGGCGGCATCATTTCCGGCTGCGGGACCTGTTGCCGTGAGGTTCACGTTGCGCCGCGCGCCGGACCAACGGGTGGATCTCTCGCCGCTCACGCCGCAGCGGCTCAATGGGCTCGCGCTCTCGGCGATCGAGTGCATCGCGCTCGCCACAACGCGCGCGCCGCTCAGCGTTGCCGACCTGTTCCGCGTGCGCATGCGCGACCCAGCGCGCGTGGCAATCGAAGGCGGCTCGCCGCGCTTCGACAACGTTGGCGAGGGGATGAGCGACGGCGAAGTGCTGCTGGACGGGGAGGCCGGTCTCTACGCCGGGCGGCTGATGACCGGCGGGCGGCTGGAAATCCGCGGCAATGCCGGTCCCTGGGCGGCATCGGGCCTGCGCGGCGGATTTTTGGAGATCGCCGGCAATGCCGCCGAGCGGTTGGGCGGGCCACTGGCGGGCGAGCGTGCGGGAATGGCGGGTGGCACGGTCATCGTGCGTGGCGGCGCCGGCGAGCGCCCGGGCGATCGGCTGCGGCGGGGGCTCATCGTGATCGAGGGCGATGCCGGCGCGCATGCGGGCAGCCGCATGATCGCTGGAACCGTGATCGTGTGTGGAGAGGCGGGGCGTCTTCCCGGCTATCTCATGCGGCGGGGCACGCTGGTGTTGGCCGCGCTGCCCGACCCGCTGCCGCCGACCTTTGTCGCACTGGGCGGCGGCGATCTGGTCTTCGCCCGTCTGCTCGCCCGCGCCCTCGAGCCGCACAGCCCGCGCGCGGCGCGGCTCCTTACCGGCCGGATGCAGCGATTTGCCGGCGATATGGCGGTGCTGGGCAAGGGCGAGATCATGCTGCCCCGCGCCGCCAGTGCATAACCGGTGCGAATACTGGCGGAAGCGGCTTCAATGAGTTATATCCGAGGCTCGCGCGGCTTGGATCGCGCACGGAAGGTCCCATGCCAATCGGGGGTGCGCAAATGCTACGCGGCGGCGCGATAGGTCGGCTACTGCTTGGGCTCGGGTGCGTGGCGCTATGGCTTGCCGCTGCACCGGCCGCGCGCGCAGCCTCCCTCTATCACATCGATCAGCGCTACGGCACCATCGAGTTCACCGTATCAAATCTCGGCCTGTTCACCACCAAGGGCCGGTTCACGCGCTTCACCGGCGAACTCCAGATTGATCCAGACCATCCTGAGCGCACCCATGTCGAAGTGACCATCGACGGCAACTCCGTCGATATGCCGCTCAAAGATGAAGTGGACATGCTGCGCTCGCCGGACTACTTCAACACGGCGCGGTTCCCCACGCAGCATTTCATTAGCTCCTCGGTCGAGACCGTTTCGCCGTCGCACTACATCATTCACGGTACGCTGCAGATCCGGGGGGTCACGAGTCCGCAGGACCTCAACGCGGACATGACCGAACGTCACGTGGACGAGGCAAGGCATGTCGAGTGGGCGGATTTCGTCATCACCGGGCGGATGCGGCGCTCCGTGTTCGGCATGGTCGCCGACCCGAACATGGTGTCCGACAATGTCAGCCTCGACATTCGCATCCGGCTGACCGTTGAAGTTGCTCCGAAGACCGGCTGAGCCAGCAGGGTCCTGGAGCCGGGCGCAGCGCATCATCCACTGGACGATCGCGGGACTCGTCGCGCTCGGCGCGGCGGTCGGCGTCTACATGGTCGGCTTGCCGTTCCGCCAGCTGCTGCAGAAGTTCGTATTGTATCAGTTGCACAAGACCATCGGCATCACGGTCTTCCTGCTGGCTTGCACGCAGATCATCCTGCACCGCCGGCGCGGCCGACCCGCCTGGGACGCGGATCTACCGCACTGGCAACGGCGCGCCGCCGCGTCGGTGCATGCCGCCCTGTTTGCGCTCCTGATTATCACGCCCGTGCTTGGCTACCTGACGGCCGCGACGGCGCCGATCGGGGTGCCGACGTTGTTCCTCGGCGTCATCCCGGTTCCGCACATCGTCGGAACCAGCAAGTTCTGGTTCGGCATTCTGCGGCGCGTGCATCTTTATCTGGCGGTAGCTCTTGTTGCGCTTGCCGCCGGCCACGCCTTGGTGGCGCTGAACCGCCATCGGGAGGGCAGGCGCACGCTGGTCAGGATGTGGCGCGGCTGAACCTCTACTTGCTCGCCTCGGTCTGGGCGGCCATGCTGGCCAAACCCGCGCGGAAACACGGCTTGTGATCGAGGTGATGCGATGACGGAAGCCACACCCGGAACGCGCCTGCAAGGCAAAGTGGCGGTGATCCTCGGCGCCGGTCAGGGTCCCGGCGAAGGCCTCGGCAACGGCCGCGCGACGGCTATCCGGTTCGCTCAAGAAGGCGCCAAAGTGCTTGCGGTCGATCGCGACCTGGCATCGGCCGAGGAAACCGCGGCGATGGCGGGGCGCGAAGGTGGCGAATGCGCGGCATTCGAAGCCGACGTGACGCGGGAGGCAACGCTTCCCGCGTCGATCGCAGCGGCGCACCGGCGCTGGGGTCGTATCGACATCCTGCACTACAACGTCGGCATCAGCATTGCCGGCGGCGATGCGTCGCCGCTCGAGATCACCGAGGAGGCGTTCGACCGCATCTCGGCGATCAATCTGCGCGGCTGCGTGATGGCGTGCAAGCACGTGCTGCCGATCATGCGCCAGCAGCAGGCCGGCGCGATCACGGCGATCTCCTCGGTCGCCGCCTGGGCCGACCACCCGAACGTCGCCTACAAGGCGACCAAGGCGGCAATGATCGCGGTCATCCAGCAACTGGCGATTCAGAACGCCAGATACGGTATCCGCGCCAACGTCATCCTGCCGGGGCTGATCGACACGCCGATGGCGGTCGATACGCGGGTGCGCCATTTCGGCCGGCCGCGCGCCGACGTGGCCGCGGAGCGCGACGCTAAGGTGCCGTTGCGCGGCCGCATGGGCTCGGCGTGGGATGTCGCCAACGCCGCGTTGTTCCTCGCTTCCGACGAGGCGAGCTTCATCACCGGCGTTGCCTTGCCGGTCGATGGCGGCGCGCTGGTTCGCATCGGCTGAGCCGGTCGCCGCACTCCGCAATGACGCCGCCGCTGGCCAAGGCGGACTTCATCGGCATCGCCGATGTCGCGCATCTCGCTGCGGGCGGCGAAACGCCGTTCCTGCACAGCCATCTCGCCGCCATCAGCCGCTTCATGCACGACAAGAGCGCCGGCATGCCGGGGCGGACGCGGATGTTCGCCACCGTCGAGCGGCTAAAGCGGCGGTTGGCGAATCTGCTCGGTGCCGATCCGCAGGACATCGCGCTGCTGGCGAGCGCCTCGGAGGGTTTGTTCGTCGCGGCGCGCGGGATCGACTGGCGCGTGGGCGACAACGTGGTGGTCGCGCTCTCGGAATATCCCTCGGTGCTGCATGCCTGGCGCGCCATCCCCGGCGTGGAGGTGCGCGCGGTCGGGCGCGCGCCGGTGGCGTCGATCGACGAGATCCGCGCCGCGGTGGATGCGCGAACCCGCCTGATCGCGGCGAGCCACGTGAACTATCTCACCGGCGCCCGCTTCGATCTCGGCGATCTGCGCAGCATCGCCGATAGCGCGGGCGCTCGCCTGGTGGTCGATGCCTCGCACGCGCTCGGCGTCGTGCCGGTGGACGGAAGCTGCTGCGATGCCGTCGTTTCCTGTGCGTACAAATGGATGCTGGGAACGCACGGCGTCGGCCTGTTTTACGTCAATAACCGGCGCTGGCCGGATCTGGCTCCGCCTTGGATCGGCTGGCATTCGATCGAGCCCGAGCCCGACTGGCGGCGGCGCGACAGCCCGACCATCAAATCCTCGGTCGAGCGGTTCGAGATCGGCAATCCCAGCTTCATCAGCGCCTATGTGCTGGAGAATGGGCTCGCCGCGCTGATGACGGCGGGGATTCCGCGCATCGAGCAGCATGTGCTCGATCTCGGCGGCACACTGCGCGGGAGACTGGTGCAGCTCGGCCTGCCGGTGCTGACGCCGGAGCCGGCGGGCCAGCGTGCCGGCAACATCTGCATTGCCACTGATCGCGCCGAATGGCTCGAGGAGCAACTGCGCGCGCGCGGCGTGCTGACGTGGGGCGCCGATGGCCGGCTGCGCCTCTCCGTCCACGGGTACAACGACGCGGCCGACGTGGACCGCGCGATCGCGGCGCTGGGATCGCTTAGCCCGGGGTTCCGTCCGGGTGCTGGGCAGTTTGAAATCAGACTCAGCCCGGAGTATCTCGGTGAACGATGAGAGGGCGACGAGGCTCGTACGTGCTCTGGTACACTTTCTTCGTTCTATATCCCGAGAAGTGATGTATAGGTACCCACTCGGAAAGGGACGCGGCGTTCCGCTTCGCCACGTCCCCGCCCGCGTCGCCATAACTTCAAGTTGCCGACCTCCCAATAAGAGTTCCACTTTTCTCCGGCAGCGGTTTTTGGGCGATATTTCATGCCATCCGGGTGAGACCCGTTGATTCCAAGCTTGTGCCCCAGAAAAATCGCACGCCACGTCACCGCCGGAACGGGGAGGCTGCGCGAGGACGCATATATGAATACGTCCATCTGATCACCGCTTAGCATCGTCTGAAGTTTGGCGAGAAGTTCCGGAACGTCGCAGCCGAATGCGACCCTCCCCTCCGACTCCTGGGTTTCCAATCCCGATGTAAGATGTACTTCCGGGACCGGGGCCAATAGTGCCATCTTGATCTGTTCTATATGCGTTCCCCTGCCGCGCCAGCTCTTCATCGATTGCAGGACGTTCACGCTGAGTCGCCGAATCCACGCCGATGATACAAAGGCACACCTTGCGAAGGTGAAGGCAATCTCAAACTGAGGAAATTGCCTCCGTCCGCTCTTGCTTTCCGGCGCTATGGCGACGGTGTAGAAATCACGGTCCAAGCGATTCAAGCGGGAGAGAAGCGGAATGGCCCAGGTTGTCGCGCCGGTGCGCATCAGGAGGGTGCAGCGAACGGCGCTCACGCTCCTGGTTCTCGCCGGCACCTTGAACTACATCGACCGCTGGACGCTCTCGATGGCCAATCCGCTGGTGCGGCACGATCTCGGCCTGTCGGTCGCCCAGATGGGCGTGCTGCTCTCGGCCTTCCTCTGGGCCTATGCGTTCTCGCAACTCCCGGGCGGCGCGCTCGTCGACCGCATCGGGCCGCGGCGGCTGCTCGGTGCCGGCCTCGCGCTCTGGTCGATCGCGCAGGCGAGCGCGGGCCTGGTGACCGGGCTCGCGCAGTTCGCCACTGCGCGGGTGTTCCTCGGCATGGGCGAGGCGCCGATGTTCTCGGGCGCCGTGCGCGTCGTGCGCGACTGGTACAACGTGCGCGACCGCGCGCTGCCGACCGGCATCTGGAACGCCACCTCATCGCTCGGCCCGACCATCGCTCCGCCCTTGCTCACCGGGCTCATGCTCGCGTTCGGCTGGCGCTGGATGTTCATCCTCATGGGCATCGTCGGCGTGGGGCTCGCCGCGGTCTGGTTCGCGCTCTATCGCGAACCCGAAGAGGTCGACCTGAACAGCGAGGAATTGCGCTACCTGACCGAGGGCGAACCGCCCGCCTCGGGCCAGCGCGTGAGCTTCCGGGAGTGGCGGCAGCTGTTCCGCTACCGCACCACCTGGGGCCTGGTGCTCGGCTTCTTCGGCATCGTCTATCTGGTGTGGCTGTATCAGTCGTGGCTGCCCGGCTATCTGGAGATGCAGCGCCACATGAGCATCCGCGCCACCGGTTTCGTGTCGGCCATCCCGTATGCGTTCGGCGTGGTCGGCAGCGTCGGCGCCGGCTGGGTCGCCGACCGGCTGATGCAAAGAGGGTTGTCGCCGATCAACAGCCGCAAGGTTCCGGTGATCGTCGGCCTGCTCGGCATGGGGGTGTTCACCTTTCTGGCCGCCGAGACTCCGAGCAATGTGGCCGCCATCGGTTTCATCTCCGGCGCGCTGTTCTGTGCCGGCGGATCGAGCGGCATGTCCTGGGCGCTCGCGAGCGTGGCGGCGCCGGCCAGCTGCACGGCATCGCTCGGCAGCATCCAGAATTTCGGCGGCTATCTCGGGGGCGCCATGGCGCCGATCGTTACCGGCTTCATCGTGCAGGAGACCGGCAGCTTCGTCCCCGCGCTCTTGGTCGCGGCGGCGATTGCGCTCGTCGCGGCGCTCGCCTACCTGCTGGTAATTCCCAACCATCCGATCATCTTCGACGAACCAGGCCCGGCGCTCTCCGGCGCGCGCGGCGTGCCGCGCACCTGAAGCCGGGGCTTCCGGTTCACCTCGTGACGAGCGGGCAGCCGCCCTCGTTTTCGGGCCGCGCCGCCTGCTCGGCCGGAATGGTCCTGAGCAGCTTGAAGTCGTCCCAGGGAGCTTTCGACTCGGCGGGCGATTTCACCTGGAAGAGATAGAAATCGTGCATGACGCGCCCGTCGGCGCGGATGCGCGCGTTGTGCATCATGAAGTCGTCGACCGGCATCTGTCGCATCTTCGCGGCGACGGTCGGGCCGTCATCGGTGCCCGCAGCGGCGACCGCCTTCAGATAGTGCCGGATCGCACTGTAGACCCCGGCCTGGAACATGTTCGGCTTCCACCCGCCATAGCGCTCGGCGAAGCGCGCGGACCAGGCGCGGGTCTGCTCGTCCATGTCCCAGTAGAAGCTCGACACCAGATCGAGCCCCTGCGCGGCCCGCAGCCCGATGCCCTGCACCTGGTCGATGGACATCAGCAGCGCCGCCAGCTTCTGTCCGGATCCCACCACGCCAAACTCGGCCGCCGCCTTGATCGCATTGACGGTGTCGGGGCCGGCGTTGGCGAGCGCGATGACCTGCGCGCCCGATTGGTGCGCCCGCAGCACGAAGGCCGACAGATCCGGCGTGAACATGGCGTGTTGCACGTCACCGATCACGCTTCCGCCAGCCGCCTCGACGGCCGCGCGGGCGTCCCGTTCGAGCGCATGGCCGAAGGCGTAATCGGCCGTGATGAAGAACCAGGTCTTGCCGCGCGCGGCGACGAGCGCCGAGGCGATTCCGTTGGCCAGCGCATAGGTGTCAAAGGTCCATTGGAAACTAGTCGGCGAGCAATCCTTGCCGGTGAGGTCGGACGTACCCGCCAGGGAGAACAGCACGATCTTGTGCCGTGTGCGCGCCACCTCTTGCACCGCGAGCGCGACCGAGGAGACCGGCACGTCGGCGATCGCGTCCACCCCGTCGCGATCGAACCAACGCGCGGCGATGGCGGAACCGATATCCGGCTTACCCTGATGGTCCGCGACCAGGATTTCCACGCGCCGCCCGAGCACGATCCCGGCATCCTCCGCTGCCATGCGGGCGGCGATGGCCGAGCCCTGCTCGGTCTGCTCCAGGCCGAGCACGCCGATCCTGACGGGTCCGGGCGCCTCTTGTGCCGGCGCGCGGGCTACCGCGGCCATTGCAACGAGCAAGGCCAGCACGACGACAACGCGCATTCCGTTCCCCCTGATCGGCGTTTCCTGGCGCGGTCAGCGATGCGACGCTGCCGATCGCTATTCGATCGCGGCGTGCGCCAGGTTGCTGACGCGGTCCATGCGCGCGGAGTGCCAGGGGTCGGGCGACACGAAGTTCGTGATGTAGGCGAACGAAACGCCGCTCGTCGGATCGGCCCAGCAGTAGGAGCTGCCGACGCCGCCGTGGCCGTAGGTGCCGGGTGCGGCGATGCCGCCCAATCCGCGCGTGCGCTCGCCAGACCCGCGCGAATGCGGGCCGAGGCCGCGATGCATCGGGATGCCGCTCATGTACTCGTCCGGCCGATCGGCGGTGAAATCGCGCGTGACGAACTCGATCATGCGGCGCGAGAACACCCGCAAGTCGCCGAGCCGCCCGCCGCCCAGCATCATCTGATAGAACGCCGCCATCGCGCGCGCCGTGCCGAAGCCGCCGCCATGCGGCAGCCCGGCCTCGCGGAACGCCGCGCTGTTGTCGCCCGGCGCGTCGGGTGTGGGCGGCGCGTGGATGTCGGCGCAGCGCGACTGCTCCGCGCGCGGCAAGCCGACGAACAGCTCGCGCGAGAGCCCGAGCGGATCGCTCACGCGCTCGCGGATCACGTCGCGAAAGTCCTCGCCGGTGACGGCCTCCAGCACAACCGCGAGCGTTACGTGCGCGGCGCGCGGATGGTAGTGCAGCCGCGAGCCCGCCGGCCATTCGGGGCGGAAATCGCACACTTCGGCGCGCATGCGGGCATGATCGGCCCAGGCATCCCGGCTGACATTGGCGCCGGGGAATCCGGCTTGATGCGTCGCGAGTTGGAACAGCGTGATCTCGCCCTTGCCGTGGCGCGCGAACTCGGGGATGTGGTCCGCGACCCGGTCGTTGAACGAGAGAACACCGTCTTCGACCAGGCTCCACACCGCGGCCATGGTCAGGACCTTGGTGTTCGAGAACAGGAGCCAGAGAGTGTCGTCGCCCGCCGGCACCCGCTTGGGCTCGATGCGTGCATCCCCGTAGCTGCGATAGAGGGCGAGCTTGCCCTGCCGCGCCAGCGCGATCTGGCATCCCGGGTAGCGCCCTTCCTCGATGTGGCGGCGGATCAGACGGTCGAGATGCTCGAGCGGCTTGCGCGCGAAGCCCAGCATGTCGGGATCGCTCAAGGATAGGGGGAATGCGTTCGGCATTGCAGAGGGCTCTCCGGTTGCGATCCTGTGAGACGTCGGGATGCTTCGAAAATCGAAGTTCGCCGTCAGGTTTGATCGGCGGGACTCGCCGACGCGCCTTTCAAACCGAGCTTGCCAGCGTAGGCACGGAGATCCCGCATATATTCACTCCTGCTCATTGCCATTTGCTGCGCCATTGCATCGATTTTCTGCAGCTGCTCGCTCGTCAATAGCTTTGCATGCTTGACAATGATGGCTGCAAGGAGCTCCAGCGCAAGCCCAAATTCGTAATTGTCGATGTACTCTCTTACCTGCGACTGCTCATCCTCCGACCAGCCCCGGCACAAGTCTTCCATCAGCGTTTCCAGGGCTCTGATAAGCTGCTGGCGCTTCCTTTCGCGTTCGTCTATGGTCAGGTTCCGCATTGATCAAGATCCTGCTTGAGGATTTCGAGGTGTATTCGTTGGATAACCAGTGACAATCGAGCGTCCATCCCTGTCGATAACCGCGCGAATGTCTATTCCTTCCCTGGTTCCAGAAACGACCGTTCTTCCGTCAGGTTCCGTTCGTCGCGTGGACTTCGGGTCATTCGCGATGTCCTCGATCACCCCGATGATCTTATCATCCGACCAGCCTGCCGGAAATTCGGACTTCCCAAACCGCCCGCGACCTGGGCGATGGCCTCCCTTGCCGTCCGGATCGCCGTCCAGAATGTGGCGGCGTCGATCGGGGCTTACGGTAGCTCGTCCACCTGAAGCCGGCGTTGCTTGCCCGGTCGTTGCCCTGCACTCCAAGCTTCAGACGAGCTTGCCGGCTGGGCGTCGCCAAACATCAGTTGGCCGCCCCGATCAGCCCGCCCATTTCGGCGAGCTTCGCAAGGTGCGTGTCCGTATCGCCGAGCATCAGCTCGATTATCGTCATGCGCTTGAAGTAGTGGCCGACCTTGTATTCCATCGTCATGCCGATGCCGCCGTGCAGCTGGATCGCTTCCTGCCCGATCTTGCGCCCCGAGCGGCCGATCTGCACCTTCGCCGCCGCCATCGCGCGGTGTCGTTCCGCCGCATCGTCGTCCGCCGCCATCATGGTCGCGAACAGCGCCATGCTGCGCGCCTGCTCGAGCGCCACCAGCATGTCCACCGCGCGGTGCTGCAGCACCTGGAACTCGCCGATCGCGCGCCCGAACTGCTTGCGCGTCTTGAGGTAATCGACAGTCAGCTCGTGCATGGCCGACATCACGCCGATTGCCTCGGCGCTGAGCGCGGCGATCGCCTCGTCCACCACGCGCTCGATGATCGGCAGGCCCGCTCCCGGCGCGCCCAGCACGTCCTCCGCCCAGGCGCCCGAGAATGTAACTTCGGCGGCGCGCAGCCCGTCCTGCGTGGGATAGGCGCGGCGGGTGACGTTGTTCGCGCCGGCATCGATCAGGAAGAGGCCAATGCCATTCCGCTCGCGCCGGTCGCCCTCGATGCGCGCGGAGACAATCAGCGTGTCGGCGGAATCGCCGTGCAGCACGAGGCTCTTCTCGCCGTCGAGCCGCCAGCCGGCGCCGTCCTTTCGCGCCGTCGTCGCGACATCGGCCAGGTCGTAGCGGGACTGCCGTTCGGCATACGCGAAGGCGAGCCGCAACTTCCCCTGCGCGATTTCCGGCAGCAGCCTGGATTTCTGTGCCTCGCTGCCGGCGTGACGCAGAAGCCCGCCGGCCAGGATGACGGTCGCGAGATACGGCTCCAGCACTAGCCCGCGGCCGAACGCCTCCATGACGATCATGGTCTCGGTCGGGCCGCCGCCGAAGCCGCCGTATTGTTCGGCGAACGGCAGGCCGAGCAGGCCAAGCTCGGCATACTGCGCCCACATCTCGCGGCTCCAGCCCTCGTGACTTTGCGCGAACTGCTTGCGCTGCTCAAAATCGTAGCGCTCGGAGATCAGCCGCTCGACGCTGTCCCTGAGCAGGCGCTGCTCGTCGTTCAGATCGAAGTCCATGCATGCCTCACGCCGTCATTGCGATGAGCGAAGCGACGAAGCAATCCAGGTCCGTCCCGTGCGCTGGATTGCTTCGCTCCGCTCGCAATGACGAGAAACAAACCGTTGGAACACCCTGACCGTCTCACAGCCCCAGGATCGCCTTG
>Ga0073928_10008912_pt1 | contig 12393 bp, 8 predicted proteins | sample PaiPotPPA55metaG_FD_76969 | JGI IMG/M metagenome (GOLD analysis project Ga0073928, IMG submission 76969) | Iron sulfur acid spring bacterial and archeal communities from Banff, Canada, to study Microbial Dark Matter (Phase II) - Paint Pots PPA... ...
GGCGATTCTGGCGGGAGAGAAATACGTGAGAAAGCACTGAGCGTCGTCGGTCGTTCGTCCCTTCGACTTGCTCCGCTCGCTCAGGGCAGGCTAAGAACGGTCGTTGGCCAAGACTTTTCATCGCCGAGCACGCCGAGATCGCAGAGGAACAAAGTGTTTCGAACTAAGTGGTTTTCTCGACGCGCTCGGCGTACTCGGCGGTAAATGCTTTTCCTGACGGCTGATACGTGACGGCTGAAACCTGCCCTTCCAGCGTAAGATAGAACTGAGCAGGCGAGGCGGGATTCAGTGATTGAAGCTTTGCTGAGCAAGAAAATCGAGAAGCGGCCCGGGACGGTGAGTTTGCCGGGCAGGGTTTTGTTTCTCACCGAAGACCCGGAGTTGATCAAACGCCAACTGGGCGGCGAAGAGTTGCCCTGGGACACCAGGAATCCGCAGAATAATCCCAAATTGCGCGACGATATTTCGACCGATGAAATTACTCCGGCGCACATCTGTTTTTTCTTCGACGAGACGCTTGGGGAGTTTCCTTACACCGGCCTGAAATGCGGCAATGAAGTTCCAGTCCAGCGCGGCGATGTAAAGCGTGGAGGCTTCGTGGCGGCGATCAGCGGCAAGCGGCGGGGCAAGGGGTCGAGCCGCGAGCAATCTCCCTATGCTGAGCTCTGCGCCGGGATCAAAGTGGTGATCGCAGAGAATATTGAGCGCATTTACAAGCAGAACTGCCAGAATCTGGGGGTTCTGACTTCTACCGATTTTTCGCTTATTGATAGGATCCGCGGCGGGGAGGAAATTCCGCTGGCAGAGTTCACCGCTGGTGAAGATGAAATTACGCGGCAGATTATTGAATATGGCGGGTTGTTTCAGTTCAACGTGGCGCGGATGCAGAAGAAAGTATTTCTTCCGGCCATAGGAAACGCCGGCGAGGGCGCCCACGCCACACGGGCAATGACACTGGCTGAAAAGATTTTTGCGCGGCACATGATCGCAAGTGACGGTAAAGTTGGCGTGGACGCCGTTAAACCCGGTGACGCCGGTTTCGCTCGTACGGATTTGCGTTTCAGCCACGAGTACGTCACGCCCATGGCATCCATCTTCTTTGATCATCTGGTGGGGAAAGACGCTCCGGTGAATGATCCGGGGTCGGTGCTCTTTTTCCGCGATCACCTCACCTTCCTGGACGAAGTTCTTTCTGAGCAGAAGCGCAAGATGGGGTTGCTCGACCTGGCGACTCAGCTGAAGCTCAGGCAAGGAGATTTCGCAGCCAGAAAAGGGATCCGCCTGCATGGCGAGTTGACTGATCGGAAAGGTTCGGAGGGGATTTGCCACTCTATTGTTCTCGAAAGCTATGCGCTGCCGGGACAGCTGGTAGTAGGCTCGGATTCGCACACGCCCCATTCCGGCGCAATCGGCTGCGTGGCATTTGGGATTGGCACTACCGACGTTTTTAATTCCTGGATCACCAAAGATGTGCGGGTACGCGTGCCGGAATCGGTGAAGATTGTCATTCGCGGCAAGAGACATCCGAACGTTTCGGCCAAGGATTTTATTCTGAAGATCCTCGCGCTCGATTACGTTCGCAGCGGCAAGGCACTGGCCAAGGTGATCGAATATTCGGGTGAGGCAATTGAAGAGCTCAGCGTGGATGAGCGCGCCACCATGACGAATATGGCGGCTGAAATTGGAGGCTTCACCGGGATTGTTGCCCCCGATGCGAAGGCGGTTGAGTTTCTGGTTGAGCGGCGCGGAATGAATCGCGAGCAGGCGGAAAAAATGATTGAAGGTGCGAGCAGCGATCCAGATGCGGAATACGCGCAAGTAATCGAACTCGATGCCGGCGAAATCACGCCCATGATTGCCACTCCCGGCGACCCCGGGAACGGCAAATGTATTCGCGAACTGAATACGCCGGTTCCGGTTGAACTCGCATATGGCGGCACATGCACCGCAGGCAAGAATGAAGACATGGATATGTACGCGCAGGTGTTGGCGGACGCACTCCGGCGGGGCAAGCGGGTGGCTGATTCGGTGCAGTTTTATATTCAGTTTGGATCGCAGGAAACGCGGGACTACTGTATCCGGCGCGGGTATTTGGAAATCTTCCAGCGGGCGGGAGCGCACATCCTTGAGCCGAGTTGCGGAGCTTGCATCAACGCCGGGCCTGGTGTTACTACGCGGCCAGATCAGGTTGTTATCAGTGCCCAGAACCGCAATTTTCCCGGACGCAGCGGGCCTGGGCAGATGTATCTTGCGAGTCCCCTGACGGTCGCCGCGAGTGCCGTTGCGGGATACATTGTGGAATACGAACCCAGCCAGCAGCGCGAACTCGCACCAGTCTAAAAGTGGCGCAGGCTACTGTTTCACCTCACGCTTCAGAGGTGCATCGGCGCTCCACGCGCCGTCAGAAGTTCCCACGTGGAACTCAAGTTGGTCAGCTCCTACTTTGGCCTTGGCAAGTAGCTTGATCGGCGCGCCTTGATAGTCGGTGTCAACAGTGAAAGAGAGCACGTCTCCCTCCAGTTTGACATCCTTAATTGGAAATTCGGTCTTGCCGTCGGCGCCCAGCATGCTGCCGGATACCTGAGCCGCCTCACCCTTTAGCGTCAGCACCAGAGGATAGCCATCTCCGCTCGTTCCGGTCCATTTGCCGGTGAGGTCGAGGCCGAAAGCCAGAGAGATAAAAGCAAAGATCAGCAGAACCGCAGCAAGAAAATGGTTTCTGCGCACGAGCGCCTCCTGGGAAACGATCAACTTGTCGGAAAAGGGTAACACAAGGTGGCAGTGGGTTGGTCGTAGGCGGCGGGCAAAATCGTTGTCGGAAGATCAGTGACCGCGGGGCCCGCTTCGGAACGTGAATGTTTCCATCCGAAGGGCATCGCTAGTCGTATATTTATTGACTATCAGAGCGGGGGGACTTGGAAAGCGAACATTTAGCGCTGGTGGGGACGGACGCGGGCGCAGAGAACAGTTTCGATGTGGAGAAATACGTCCGCCGTTCAAGGAAAGTGGACATCAGCGATTTGGATTGGAGCTGGACTGCGGATTGTCCGCTCACGGCCGATGAAATCCGGGGCCTGACCTACATGATGGACATTGAAGGGCACACGATTGTTTACCTCAAGTCGATACTGAATACGTGCGCCATTCGCGATCCGCAGACCACGGCATTTCTTAGCTGCTCGGCTTATGAAGAATTTTTTCACAGTTACACGCTGCGGCAATTTCTCGAGGCCTCGGGTGTGCCGGTTTCTGCGAACCGGGTTGTCGAGGTGCAAGAGCAGGCGTCGTGGCGGCTGTGGATGGAGCAGATGGTGGCGTCGCTAATCTGCCAAATGTCGAAGCATTTTCATGCCGTTTATCTCACTTGGGGAGCGACTCGGAGTTGACCACGCTCGAGGGTTATCACCTGCTGGCGAGCCGGACACGAAATCCATTGTTGGCGGAGATCCTGCGCCGTCTGGCCAAGGACGAGCGGCGGCACTTCTCCTTCTACTACAACAAGGCGAGAACAGAGTTGCAGTCGAGAAATGCGCAGCGGCTCACCAAATTCATCCTGCAAAGATTCTGGATGCCAGTGGGCGAGGGCGTAAAGCCCGACTCGGAAGTGGAGTGGATTGGGCACTACATTCTGGGCGATGCTCCGGGCGGCGAGGTCGCAGAGAGAATTGATCAGACCATCGCAAGGCTACCAGGGATGACGTGGTTCAGAGGCCTGAGCGAAACCCGAAAAGCCTCGCTCAAACGTCGTCGCCAGACGACGCCGGCCATGATTGCCCAGGTTGCTGCAATTGAGAGCAAGGGGGCCTGAAGGCTCCGCAGCGGCTGATGCCATATCCTGATATGAAGCGTTTCGCAGCAGCGGTGCGCCCGCGCCCAGTCCCCCAATCCGTGGACAAACTGCATGCCGCCGGATGTCAAGCTGGACTGTACCGCGCCGCTCAAATCTTGTTAGAATTAGTCTTACCGCAATAGTTCGGCGCCATTTCAGGAGATAGTATTCATGGCCTACGTCATAGCAGAGCCTTGCATCGGCACCAAAGACAGCGCGTGCGTAGATGCCTGCCCGGTGGATTGCATTCATCCCAAGAAGGAAGACCCGAAGCACGCGACCGAGGAGATGCTTTATATCGACCCCGTGGAGTGCATTGACTGCGGCGCGTGTGTGCCGGTTTGTCCGGTAACGGCGATTTTCGCTTTGGACGATCTTCCGGAGAAGTGGAAGAGCTACGCCGAGCGCAATGCGAAGTACTTCGGGCGGTAGGTATCAGCCGTCAGCCATCAGCCGTCAGGTAAGGCGGGTTGGTTTTGCCGGAACGAATTGGGCGCGGTCCTTAACGGGATTGCGCCTTTTGCTTTTCCTAATGGCTGGCGGCTAATGGCTGACGGCTGCTGTATCCTGCTTTCATGGCGCTGAAGGAATCGGAAGCGATCGTGTTGCGGACGTATCCTTTGCGCGAGTCAGACCTCTTGGTGACGCTGTTTACGCGGATCGAGGGAAAAGTTCGAGGGGTGGCGCGCGCGGCCAAGAAATCGCGACGACGATTTGGCGGGTCGCTGGAGCCGCTGACCTACGTCAAAGTTGCGTATGACGATCGCGAGCGGCAGGAGCTGGCGCGGCTCGATTCCTGCGAAGTGCTGGAATCGCCCCTGGCGTCCGAAGTCAGCTACCCGCGAGCGGTTGCTCTGGGCCACGTCGCCGAATTGCTGGACGAACTTCTCCCTGACCGTGAGGCCAACGACGCCGTGTTCCGCCTGGCACTTTCCGTGCTGGCTCAATTGCGAGGCAAGGAGTTCTGGCTGCCGGTTACCTACTTCGATCTGTGGATGGCCCGGCTGATGGGCTATCTGCCGGACCTCTGTGAGTGCCTCTCCTGCAGACAATCCCTGAACGGTGGCCGTGCATATTTCCACGCCCTCGCCGACGGTCTGATGTGTCCCGAGCATAAGCGGCTGGCGTCGTCGGAGATGTCGGCGGAATCGCGCAAGCTGGCAGCGCAGATGTTGCGGGCGCCGCTGTCCACAATTGATAGGGCGGCGACGACCCAGAAATCCAGCGCGGATTTGAGAAAGTTCGTGCTGCAGATCCTTGAGCGGCATATTGAGAAGAAGCTGGTGACGCGCGGGATGGTGGAGAAAATGGGTTCTTAGGCCCCTGTCCGACCCTGTCGCGGTTGATGACGCCTGTCCCCGCATTCCGTTACAATCGTTGATTACCTATCCTCCTGCGTAGCCATAGTCATACCGACTTTCAGAAGGGTGCTGGGCTTGCTAGAAGCTAGCAGCTAGGAGCTAGCGGCTTTCGACCAATGAATCCATCCACCTCCAACCCGCCGACGTTCCAGGAGCTTATCCTACGGCTGCAGGCGTTTTGGGCGGAGCGCGGGTGCGTGTTGCAGCAGCCGTATGACGTTGAAGTGGGGGCGGGAACGATGGCTCCGGAGACGTTTTTGCGCGTACTGGGACCGAAGCCGTACAAAGTTGCTTATGTGCAGCCGTCGCGGCGGCCGGCGGATGGGCGGTATGGGGAGAATCCCAACCGGCTTTACAAGCACATGCAGTTGCAGGTGATCCTGAAGCCTCCGCCGGAAAATGTGCAGGAGCTTTATCTGGAGTCGCTGGGCGCGATGGGTATTGATCTGCGCCAGCATGACATCAAGTTTGAAGAGGACAACTGGGAGTCGCCGACGCTGGGCGCATGGGGCATCGGTTGGCAGGTGATGCTTGATGGCCTGGAGATCACGCAGTTCACTTATTTCCAGCAGTGCGGTGGCGTGGACCTCGAGCCGATTTCGGTTGAGCTGACGTATGGGCTGGAGCGCATTTCCGCGTTTCTGCAGGATGTGGATTCGATTTATGACATCGTGTGGGCGCGCGATCCGGAGACGGGGCAGGTCACGAAGTATGGGGACGTGCGGCTGGCGGATGAGCTGCAGATGTCGGTTTACAACTTCGAAATGGCGAACGTTGCGAGCGCCTGGAAGCATTTTGAGCTGTGCGAGGCGGAAGGCAATGCGCTGCTTGATGGATACGCGGAGCTCGGCAGAAACAAAGCTCCGGCGGCCGAGAAGAAACGATTTCCGCTGCTGGGCGCGTATGAGCTTTGCCTGAAGTGTTCGCACATGTTCAATATTCTGGACGCGCGGGGCGCCATTTCTGTGACCGAGCGCGTGGGCGTGATTGCGCGAGTGCGGGCTCTGGCGGTAGGGATTGCGAGGGCTTGGGTGGATCAGCAGACTCAAGCTGAAACTGCGGCTCCCGAAGAGGAAAAACCTGCCGTGACGGAAATATCTACGGCGAAGAAGGAAGCATTGCCGGTCGCATGAAACCACAGAGGACACAGAGGTCACAGAGGAGTTCATGTCGAATTTCCCTCGGTGATCCTCTGTGTCCTCTGTGGCAAAGATTTTCGTAGGTTAGAAAACCAATGCCGGATTTCTTACTTGAAATCGGAACCGAAGAGATTCCCGCGCGGATGATTGCGGGCGCGCAGGAGGAACTGCAGCGCCGCGTAGTTGATCTGCTGAATCGAGAACGACTGGTTGCTTCGGGAGAGGTCAGCTACGTTGACACTCCGCGGCGGCTGGCTGTGCTTGCGCCGGGGATTCCTGCGGCGCAGCCCGATCTTACGGAGCAGATTAACGGGCCGGCGGTGAATGTGGCGTTTAAAGACGGTCACCCGACACCGGCGGCGCACGCGTTCGCGAAGAAGGCTGGCGTCGATGTTGCGCGGTTGGAAAGAGTCACTACTCCAAAGGGCGAGTATCTCTCGGCGAAGATCACCAAGCGCGGGCGGAGCGCTGCGGAAATTCTGGCTGAGTTGCTTCCCAAAGAAATCGCCTCCATCTACTGGCCCAAGAATATGTACTGGCGCAAGCCGAGCGAGCGGTTTGTGCGTCCGGTGCGCTGGCTGCTGGCCATGCTGGATGACCAGGTTGTCCCGCTGGAGTTTGGCGGGGTTCGCGCGGACAATGAATCGCGAGGGCACAGGATGTTGTCCGATGGCGGCGTGACCATTTCCCGCGCTGGCGCGGTTTATGTCGAAACGCTGCGTGCTGCTAAGGTCCTCGGCAGGGAATCTCGCGAGCAACAAATTCGCAAAGCTCTCGATGCCGCCACCCGCACCATCCCTGGTGCGCGTTGGCGAGAAGACACGTCGTTGCTTGAAACGGTTGTGAACCTTACCGAGTGGCCGTCAGCGATTCTTGGCAGCTTTGATCCTGAATTTCTTGAGCTTCCAGAAGAAGTTCTTGTCACCGTGATGCGCGATCATCAAAAATATTTTGCCGTCGAAGACGCGAAGGGCAAACTGCTGCCGCATTTTCTGGCAGTCCTGAATACGGACGGCGACCCGGCTGGCCTGATTCGACACGGTAATGAGCGCGTGCTGCGCGCCCGCTTCAACGACGCGCGCTTTTTCTGGCAGACGGACCAGAAACGTCCGCTGCGCGAGCGTATTTCGTGGCTGAAGAACGTTACTTTCCAGAAAGACCTCGGCAGCTACTACGAGAAGACGTTGCGGGTGCAGCGGCTATGTAGCTGGATTTGCGAAATCATCAAGCAGAACGAAATGCAGGTGCGGCCAGGAGTAGTGCACAAGGCGGCTTGCCTGGCGAAGACCGATCTCACTACCGAATTGGTGAAGGAGTTTACCGAGCTGCAGGGAATTGTCGGTGGACTCTATGCCCGGGTACAGAACCTGGATCGCGGCATGCCGGATGCCACACGGCAGTTGATCGCACAGGCGATCTACGATCAGTACAAGCCTCAGTCGGCGGAGGATTCCGTTCCGCGGGCGATTGAAGGCGCGGTGCTCTCGATTGCCGATAAGGCCGAAACCATCGCAGGCATGTTTGCTCTGGGCCTGCAGCCGACGGGGTCGAAGGATCCATTTGCGCTGCGGCGCCAGGCGAATGGCATTGTAAGGACGATTGCCGAGCACAAGTTGCCGATTGGGATCGCGAACTTGTTCGAGCTGGCGCGGGAAACGTACAGGGATTCCGCGGCGGAAAAGAAGTTCGCGCGCGAGATCAAGTACGAGGAAGCGATTCTGGCGTTTTTCCGGGAGCGGCTCGAGTTTTATCTGCGCGACCATCTTGGCTACAAATATGATGTGGTGAACGCGGTGTTGGCGGCGGGCGCGGATGACACTGTCGATGCCGTGGCGCGGGCTGAGGCGGTTTCGAAGGTGCGAGGCTCGGCGGATTTTGATTCGATTTCGGTTGTGTTCAAGCGAATCAAGAACATCTTGCGGCAGGCGAATGAAGCCGGTAGGAGGATTGGGTCCACGGTCGATCCGAACGCCTTTCGTGAGGAGGCGGAAAGGGACCTGGGAACGCGAATCCCAGAAATCGCCAGCGCCGCAGACCGTTTGCGGCAGGCGCGAGATTATTCGCGGGCTTTGGCTGAGACTTCAAAGATTCGCCCCGCGTTGGACGTGTTTTTCGATAAAGTAATGGTGATGGTGGAAGACGACGAGTTGCGCGCCAACCGACTGGCGCTGCTGCAGACGATGTTGAAAGAGTTCTCGACCATCGCGGATTTTTCTGAGATTGTGACGGAAGGGAAGACCTAGAGTTTTCGGTCGTCCCTCCTGGACTTAGCTCTATTCCGGCGTCCAACCCCAGCGCTGAAGCGCTGGGCTAAGTTCGCGACGCCCCTCCGGGGCTGACCGATGTGGCTTTCGGGTAAGGTACCCTCCCGAGGGTAGGATCGGACGGACGAACATCCAAAATAAAATACTGACTTAAAGGACTCATATGGCAACCTCAACAATTCCAGAAACTGAAATCCAGTCTTCCGGCAAAAACGGGAGTCCTAGCGCAAAGATCGCCACCAAGTACGTCTATTCCTTCGGTGGGGGCAAAGCTGACGGCAACGGCAAGATGAAAGACGATCTTGGCGGCAAGGGCGCCGGGTTGGCGGAGATGACTAACGCCGGATTGCCGGTGCCTCCGGGGTTCACCATTCAGACCGAGGCTTGTCGCGAATACATGCGGCAGGGCGGCGTTTCTGAGGAAGTGGATCGCCAGATGGAAGAAGCGCTGCGACAACTGGAAAAGTTGCAAGGTCAGCAACTGGGCAAGGGTGCGAATCCTTTACTAGTTAGCGTGCGATCGGGCGCGAAGTTTTCTATGCCGGGGATGATGGACACGATCCTCAATCTTGGGCTGAACGATCAAAGTGTTGAGTCTCTGGCGAAGCTCAGCAACAATCCGCGCTTTGCGTACGACTCCTACCGGCGCTTGATTCAGATGTTCGGCAGCGTGGTGCTCGACGTCGAGAAGCGCGCATTCGAGGAAGTTTTCGACGCCAAGAAGAAACAGAAGAAAGCGAAGCTCGACACCGATTTGGACGCGAATGCGCTGAAAGAGGTCATCGCGGAATATAAGAAGGTCGTCAAGAAGCACACTAAGCAAGACTTTCCGCAGGATCCTCAGGCGCAGCTGGTCATGGCGCGCGACGCGGTGTTTCGCTCGTGGCAGAACGATCGCGCGAAGCATTATCGCCGGATCAACAATATCGATGACATGCTGGGGACTGCGGTCAATGTGCAGGCGATGGTGTTCGGCAATCTGGGCGAGACCAGCGGCACCGGCGTCGGATTCACTCGCAATCCGGCCATCGGCACGAAGGAATTTTACGGCGAGTTTCTGATGAATGCACAAGGCGAGGACGTAGTCGCCGGCATTCGTACCCCAGTCCACATTTCGGAACTCGAAAAAATCATGCCGGATGTGTACCAGCAACTGCATGAGATCACTACGCGCCTGGAAAAGCACTATCGCGACATGCAGGATTTCGAGTTCACCATCCAGGACCGCAAGCTCTACATGCTGCAGACCCGCAACGGAAAGCGTACCGGAATCGCCGCGGTGCGAGTTGCGCTGCAGATGGTGGAAGAGGGACTGATCACGAAGGAAGAAGCGATTTTCCGGGTCGAGCCGAACCAGCTCTACGACTTTCTGGTGCCGCGATTGGACGAGAAGAGCGCCAAAGTTGAAGTGTTGGCTACGGGCCTTCCTGCGTCGCCGGGAGCTGCGGTGGGACAGATCGTATTCACTGCTGACGAAGCGGTTGAGAAGGCTGGCCACGGAGCCACGAAGAATCCGGTGATTCTGGTGCGCGCGGAAACCACTCCGGAAGACATTCATGGCATGGAAGTGGCGGCGGGCATTCTGACATCGCGCGGAGGCATGACCAGCCACGCTGCGGTAGTCACGCGGGGCATGGGTAAGTGTTGCGTTGCCGGTGCCGGCGATATTCGCGTGGATGAGAAGACACGCGAAATGTATGCGAAGGGGCAAACGTTCAAGGCGGGCGATTGGATTTCGCTCGACGGTACGACTGGTCGGGTGATCAAAGGCAAGCTGAATACGATTCCTCCGCGGGCGGATGATCCCGAGCTGATGAAGCTGATGAGTTGGGCGGAGCCGTTCCGCACACTGAAAGTCCGCGCCAACGCGGATATTCCGCGCGATGCGATTCAGGCGCGGGCGTTCGGCGCAGAAGGCATTGGTCTGTGCCGCACCGAGCATATGTTCTTTGGCGAGAAGAAACTGCCGCACATGCGCGCCATGATTCTTGCCAACACCGAGAAGGAGCGTCGCGCTGCGCTGAAGAAACTGCTTCCGCTGCAACGCAAGGATTTCGACGGTGTATTCCGTGCGATGGACGGTTTCCCGGTCACCATTCGTACCCTGGATCCTCCGCTGCATGAGTTCCTTCCGCGGCGAGAAGACTTGATGGTAGAAATTGCGGTGCTCGAAGCCACGAAACCGAAATCGCCAAAGCTGAAGGGATTGCGATCGCTGCTGCGGCGAGTGGAGGAGTTGCACGAAGTCAATCCGATGCTTGGGCATCGGGGGTGCCGCCTGGGCATTACCTATCCCGAGATCACGGAGATGCAGGCGCGCGCCATTTTCGAAGCGGCGGTGGCGGTGGCGAAGGATGGGGTCAAAGTCTATCCGGAAGTCATGATTCCGCTGACCGCGACCCTCAAAGAAATGGCTCATCAGGCAGCGATAGTCCGGCGGGTTGCTGATGAAGTCTTCAAAGAGAAGGGAGCGAAAGTCGAGTACATGGTGGGCACCATGATCGAACTGCCGCGCGCGGCTCTGGTTGCCGACGAGATCGCCAAGGAAGCGGAGTTCTTCTCCTTCGGGACGAACGACCTGACGCAGACGACGTTCGGCTTCTCGCGTGACGACATCAACAAGGTGCTTCCCACTTACCTTGCGGAAGGCATTCTGAAGCAGGATCCGTTTGCGGTGCTCGACCAGGAGGGCGTAGGCCAACTGGTGAAGCTGGCGACGGAACGCGGACGCAAGACGCGAAATAACCTCAAGGTTGGAATCTGCGGTGAGCATGGCGGAGAGCCGTCGTCGGTGGAGTTCTGCTATAAGGTTGGACTCAATTACGTTTCCTGCTCACCGTTCCGGGTGCTGACGGCGCGGCTGGCGGCGGCGCAGGCGTCGGCGAGTGAGAAGCTGAAGACCGAGGGCGGAAGAACGAAGTAGCTTTCTGACACCGTATAGCTGATTCGTTGTGTCTCAGCGGGCCCCCACCCTTTCGCAAAAAACGCGAAAGGATGGGGCACCCAGGCGAAAAAGATGGAGCACCCAGGCTACCGGTGCGGCTCCTCTGGTTTCTCCGCGAGATAGACGTATCGCAACAAGCGCCTCTCGGAAGTCAAACGCTGGACACAGGAAAGAAAACGCTGCAGCCCCGCGAAGTTGGCTTCGCCTTCTGCTGCAACGAGCTGTTCTCTTCTTTTCTCACGGGCGTCGTGCCAGCGCTTCGCGATTCCTGCCGCGCTCGGGGAACTATCAGTCACTTGCAAGGTGCGAAAGCCTGCTTGTTTCATCAGTCGTTCATTTTCTCCGGGAGGGCTGAACGCGTAGTACCCAATCGAACTCCGTGTCGCGATTTCCTCGTGCGAGAGTATTCCGCCAATCACAAGCCCGTCACTGAACAGCAGACGCCCGCCTGGCCTTAGCACGCGAAACAATCCCGAGAACATTTTTGGCCGGTTGGGAATGTGACACACGACATCGTTCGAAAATGCGGCGTCGAAACTTTCGTTAGCGAAAGGGAGTCCCTCCGCGACATCGTATTGTTCGAAGCGAGCCAGCCGCTCGAGGTTTTGGGAGTGCGCGAGCTGGTTGGCATTACGGATTCCGCTGGCGTTAATGTCGAGACCGGTAATCCGGCAGCCTACAGATTCCGCGATGCGCAACGCGTAACGGCCAGAACCGCTGCCGATCTCCAGCCCCGCCGAGCTAGACGTGAGATTCAGCCAGAGCGGAATCTGTTTCGATTCTTCTGTGCTGACCCAACTGGTCTGTCCCAAGTCTTCGCCATAGGTTTCCAGCCGGACCTCACGATAGGCATCCA
>Ga0073928_10008913_pt1 | contig 12393 bp, 10 predicted proteins | sample PaiPotPPA55metaG_FD_76969 | JGI IMG/M metagenome (GOLD analysis project Ga0073928, IMG submission 76969) | Iron sulfur acid spring bacterial and archeal communities from Banff, Canada, to study Microbial Dark Matter (Phase II) - Paint Pots PPA... ...
TACGTCCACCCGGGCTCTTCATGCGTGCGCGGAAACCGTGCTTTTTATGACGGCGGCGCACATGGGGTTGAAAAGTACGTTTCGGCAACGGTGGCTCTCCTCGAGATCTCGCTGTAGCTGCGCACGGGAAACACAGGCCCCATTCAATTCGCCCGGGCCCTGCACAACGCGCTTCCGTGCTGTCGCCGCACCTCTGCAAGGCGCAGCGCATAAGAGCGAAACAACTAGTCTATTCGACCGGCGCAGTAGGGTCAAGGTAACCACGATGCGGCGCTGCATCTGATCTTGTTCTTCTCTTTCCGACGACGGACTCCACCGGAGTCCTGAAATCGGACTCGGGTGAATCTACGCGACGAGAAATCGCCTTACTCTTTTAGAGTGCTTTTGTAGTCAGCTACAAACTGCTTGATTCCCGCCGAGGTTAGCTCATGTTGGATGTCGAAACGCTCCCACGCCGATGTCAAATCCAGCTCCCGGTACGGAATTGCCTTCAGCGCTTTTCCGTTCTTATCCACTGCCTTGTAGGAGAAATCTTTCCCCGGCAGGCGAAACGCTGAAGCCGCCCACTCCTCCCAAACCTTGCTCGGCGCAGTCGCGAGTTCGGCGTCCAGGAAAAACGAATCAAGCAAATGTTCGAGGTGACGCACGCTCGCTGCCAAAACGTGCACGTGCCCGTCGCCGCTCCGGTACATTTTCTTGATGTTCCCGATTAGGTCCATTCCGTTCCCGCCGCGATCGTCAAGCCTGCCTACGAACGGTGAAACGTACACCGGTTCTTTTGCTCCTTTCGTCGCGGCATATACCGCTGCCGCCTGCTCTTGCGAGAAACACAGAGTCACGTTAACGCGTATTCCTTTCTTCACGGACGTCTGCGCGGCTCGCAGCCCCTCATGCGTGCAGGGATACTTAACGTAGGCGTTCGGAATCCAGGAAAACATCTCCTCGCCTTGCGCGAGCATTTGTTCGGCGGTGGTATCGAAATCCGCGAACACTTCAATCGATACTCCCGCGTCGCCAACCAGAGGAGATATCACCTGCACGATCTTCTTGTATTCATCCATCTGTTCGCGCGAACTGAATTTGTGTCCGGACGAAACGCGCTGCCGAACCTCCGGATTCTTCGCGATTAAAGTTGGGTTGGTCGTCTGCCCGTCGACAAGGCCTACCAGGCTCTTCACGGCAAGGGTTTCCTTCGGGTCGCCGCCATCCACTAAAATCTTGGTCTTCGTTCTACGCGCAGGCATGTTCATCCTCCTGCCATCTATTATTACAGAGTCGCGGCATGGAATCTGGTAACAGTTGAAATTGGCCGAAAGAAACTCTGGCTCCTCAAGTGGCAGGAAAGTGTTGTTACGACGCGGGAGGTTCCCCGTGGGCGACCAGCTTCTGAAATTCAGGATCATCATGCAGGCAATCGAGATCGGTATCCTTGGCCGCCCAATCCCGGTTGCTGTACCCGGCCGCAAAGCATTTCTTGAGCGTCTCGAGCGCTTCTCCCTTTCGCCCAAGGATCCCGTAGGTGCACGCCGCATTGTAGAGCGTGCTGGGATCGCCGGGACGAAGAGCGACAGCGGTTTGCAAGTGCCGTATGGCCTCGTCAGCATCTTCTCTGAAGGGTGCCAGTTGGGTAGCCAGCAAAATGCGCGCGCGCACATCTTCCGGCACCAATTCCAATTGTTGACGGAGAGTCTTGAGGAACCGCTCCGCGACGCGCCCCGCTTCTTTTTTCCGTCCCAGCCGTTCCAGCGCCCGGGTATAGGGAACATACGTATTGTAGTCGTCGCCGTTCGCTTCGAGCGCCCGCTCCGTGAGCGCCGCACCCTCTTCGAAACGGCCGGACGCAAAATACGCGCGGCCGAGGATGTTCCACGATCCTTCGCAGTCGGGCTTGCGCTCGATGGCGCGCTGGGCCATCAGCGCCGCTTCATTGTATTTCTTCTGCGCGTAGAAGATGCGGGCGTGCGCCACGAGCACTTCCGGCAGCTCGGGCGCAAGCGCCGTGGCCCGGTCGCACGCGGCCAGTCCCCGCTCAAGCCATTTCGGGCTCTGGTCGCGAAGCTCGTAGATGAGGCCGCACATGTGCGCGATCCCGGCGTGCGCCAAAGCGAAATTGGGATCCAGTTGGATGGCCTGTTCGAACATCTGGACCGCGTAGTCCAGGTTTTCGCGGCGCGTGTAGTTTCTTCCGCGCAGGTAAAAATCGTACGCCTGCGGATTTTCCGTGGGCTTGCGCGCGATGGTTTTCTCTTCCTGCGGCGTCAGCGTGATCCGCAGTGCCTGAGCGATGCTCCGCGCGATTTCCTCCTGAATCGCAAACACGTCTTCCAGTTGCCGATCGTAGCGCTCGGCCCACACCGAATGCCTTGTCGAGGCTTCCACCAGCTGCGCCGTGATCCGCACGCGGCTGCCCGCCCGGCGGATGGAACCTTCGAGCACGTAGGCCGCCCCAAGCTGCTGGCTCACCTGTTGCGCCGTCACCGGCTTGTCGCGAAACGCCAGCATCTCCGAGCGCGGAAAAATCTGAAGTTGTGCGATCTTTGAAATCTCCGTGACGATGTCTTCCGTAATCCCATCGCGAAAGTATTCGTCCTCTTTCGCACCGCTTTGATTCTCGAAGTAGAGCACCGCGACTGATTTTTGCCGCGCGGCAGCCGGTTGCGCTCCGGAACCAGGCGCGCTCTTCTCGGCGGCGGGCCGCCGGCTGGATTCGATGTCCCGCTGGAGCCGCTTCAAATCGGCGCGGAGTTCGGCAGCCGTCTGGCAGCGAAGGTCGGGATCCTTTTCGAGCGTCTTGCCGAGAATCGTCTCCATTGCCAAAGGCAAGCGCGAGTTCAGTTCCTTCGCAGGAGTGGGCGTGGCATGCAGAATTCCGTCGTAGATGACTGCCGTGGTCGACCCGGAGAACGGTACCGACCCGGTGGCCATCTCGTAGAGCACCACGCCAAGCGAAAACAAATCCGAGCGCGCGTCCAACTCCTCGCCAAGCGCTTGTTCCGGCGACATATACGCCACCGTCCCCATCGAGCTTCCCGGACTGGTCAGGTGCTCATCGCGCAGCACATTCGCCGCCGTGCGCATCGATGTAGCTCCCACCGATTCTGCGGCGGGCCGGTGCGCTGGAGTCAGCTTCGCCAGGCCAAAATCCAGGATTTTCGCCTGCCCGCGCTCGACGAGAAAGATATTCGCAGGCTTGATGTCGCGATGCACGATGCCCTTCGCGTGCGCCGCGTCGAGACCGTTGGCGATTTGCATGCCGGTTTCGAGCAGCTCCGATATTTCGATGGGCTTCCCCTCGATGCGATGCTTCAGTGTGCGGCCTTCGAGCAGCTCCATGGCGATAAACGGCCGCCCCTCGAATTCTCCGATATCGTAGATCGTGCAGATGTTCGGATGATTCAGCGCGGAAGCAGCGCGCGCTTCGCGCCGGAATCGCTCGGTCGCCTGAGGATCGGGCGAAATGTCGTCCGGGAGGAATTTCAGCGCCACGTTTCGGCCCAGGCGCGTGTCCTTCGCCTTGTACACCACGCCCATGCCTCCGCCCCCCAGCTTTTCGAGGACAGTGTAATGGGAAATCGCGCGGCCAACAATCGACGAAGTATCCGCCACAGGCCGTGCATCTTACGCTAGCGCCCCAGCGCATGCAATCAGCGGCACGTTAGGGAAGAGCGGAAGGATCGACGATATCGTCCCGGGCCTGGGGCGTGAACTGATACTTGCTCATAACCGGCGCTATTCAGGGAGCCGGGTTCGCTTGCCTTCGTTAATTGGGAACGCACCTCGGTGGGATCGATCATTCGCCGCGTTGGGCCGCCGCGTAACCTTCTTCAATCTTCTTTTTGATTTCATTCGCTTCCAGCCACGCTTCCCGCTCGTGCAGCATGGCAACCGCGCTCCACGAACTCGTCAACGGACCGATAGGCCTCGCGCTGAACGTCCTGCTTAATCAGCGCCTCCAACTCCGGACGAAGTCGCACATTCATGCCACAATTTTACTTTAAGTCCATCCAAAGGCGCAGAACTGTCAAGAGGCCACTATATTGCCCGCCGGAGGAGGGACCCGGAGCGCCACGAGCCCCAAGCTAGTTCAACTTATTTCTGCGGCGGCGGCTTGAGCGCGGATTCGACGGGGCTGAGCTTGCCGTCAATCGCGCCAATCTCGAGGCCGAGGATTTTGGCGATCAGCGGATACACGTCCACGTTTTCGAACGGCGGCAGCTCGGCGCCGGCGCGAATGTCGGGGCCGGCGGCGAAGAAGATTGCTTTCATCGTGGGCATAATTGCCGGGTCGAAGCCGTGCGCGCCGACGGCGAATGGCCTGTCCTTGTCGGGCGGCGGCGCGATCGCGCGAATCGGGTAAGGGCCCGTCGCGATGACGACCGGATCGCCCGTCCGGGGATTCGCGTCGTAGTGCAGCGCGGCGGGAATGCTCGCGCGGCGATACACTTTGAATTTATCGCTCGCGCCATTCAGCGATTCGTAAATTTTCTGGGCGTCCGCTTCCGTCTTCGCATAAATCAGCGGCCCCGCGGTTTCCGCTTGCGAAAGATCCGCCCACTGATTCAAGTTCACCCACGGGCCGATTTCTTTTTCCATGCCGTGATCCGCGATGACAATCAAATCGATGGGCAGATGCAGCGCGTCGAGCTTTTGCGCGAGCGTGCCCACTTCGGCGTCCACATGCTTCACGGCTGCGGCAACTTCCGGAGCGTCGGGACCGAACTGATGCCCAGCGCCGTCCACATCCTCGATGTAGAGCGTGAGGAAATGAGGCCGCTGCGCGGCCGGAAGCTTCAGCCAGGAAATAATCTGGTCGATCCGCTTATCGACCGGGATGCTCGGATCGAAATGCACGTAGTAGGAAGGGCGCGCTCCGGCGATTTCAGCTTCCGAACCAGGCCAGAAGTAACACGCGGCGCGCATTCCCTGCTTTTCGGCGAGCGACCACAGCGGTGTGCCGCTGTACCAGCGTCCGTCCAAGCTGGTCTTCTGGTCCGAGTACGTGTAGCGCTCCTTGAGCGCGGGATCGTAGAAAGAATTGTTCACGATTCCATGATGCTCGGGATAAAGGCCGGTGACGATCGCGAGGTGATTCGGAAATGTGGACGAAGGATAAGCCGGGATCATTCCTTCCGGCGCGCTGGCGCCGCGGCGTCCGAGTGCGACGAGATTCGGCGCTTCGTATTTCTTCGGGTAGTCGTAGCGGAAGCCATCGAGCGAAACCAGCACCACGTAAGGCTTCGCCTGCTGCGCCGCCGAGTTCGGCGCGTTCGGAACTTCGATTACCGGCGCGCTGGATTGCGCCGCGCAAACGCCGGCGAGCACCAGCAGCAGAGCAAGCAAGCGGAATTGCTTAGGATTCCAAAAGCGGCGTGTAAATGGATTCAAACGATGTCCCCTTTCAAATCGCGACCGGAGGATTGGACGCGCGCGAGCGGAAAACGTATCACGCTAACCGGACATGGAGCAAACTCGGCCTGAGCGCGTCAACCTTGGATAAACGCAGGAGTTGCGATACTCTCGGGCCAACATTTGGAGGTACCTCAGTGAAATGCTCCATGCGATTTTTCGCTCTGTGTTTGCTATTCGCGTTCCCGAGCTTCGCTCAGCAAAGCACCGCGGACGGGCCCGCTTCGAAGGAAGACATTCAGAGATACCTAAACATGGTGCATATGCGGGACCGGATGAACGACATGAGGGACGCCGAGACGAAGTCGATCCACCGCGTGGTTCACGAGTTGGTCGAGAAGCAGCCGGACCTGCCGCCTAGTTTCGAACCGCGCATGCACCAAATGGTTGACGACATGCTAGACGATGTTTCGGTCGACAAGATGATGAAAGCGGTGGAGCCGGTCTATGAAAAACATCTTACCAAAGGCGAGATGGATGCGCTTTTTGCATTCTATTCGACTCCGATGGGGCAAAAGATCTTGAAGGAACTTCCGGGGATTACGTCGGACGCGACGAAAGCAGCCGCGGGGCTTATGCAGAATATGGCCTCAACAATGATCGACCGCCTGCAAAACGAGATCGAGGAAATGGAGAAAGAACAACGCGGAGGCTTCGTTAAGCCGAAACCCTCGACTCAGAACTAAGGCGCGAACACAAGGAGATTTGTGATGCACGTGAAAGCGGGGTGCCGCCCAATGCGATTGACGCGATCGATGTTGATGACTGCAGCGGCGCTGCTGCTTTTCGCGGCTCCGGTGTTCGCGCAGGCGCATTCCGACCAAAAACAGGACGCTGCTCCGGCAGATAAGCCGTCGCCGTCGAAACCTGGCGCTGAGCAAGCATTTTTGGCGAAGCGCGCGGGTGAATATACACGGGCAGTTAAATTCCTGGGACAACCGAACGCGGATACAACGGCTGGGACGGGGACATCAAAGATTTCGGTGATTCTCGATGGGCGTTTCATTCAAGAGGAGAACAACGACACGGTTTTCGGCAAGCCCGTTTTGGGCCTGCGCCTGTGGGGCTATAACAACGTCACGAAACAATACGAGGCCGTCTGGACGTACACGATGTCCACGGCGATTATGATGCTGACCGGGACGAGCAGCGATGGCGGGAAAACCATCGAATACACGAGCACGTCGGCCACGCCTGGCGGGAACAATAGTCCGCTGCACGCCCGTGTTCTCCAGGTGAGCGACGATCAGTTCGTTGTGACGCTTTCGAGCGCCGGACAAGACGGCAAAATAGCGGCTTTTCAAGAGACCACCTACACGAGGAAGAAGTAGCAGTTCACTTCAGCAACTACTTTTGGAAAAAGGAGGCCATCATGGCGCAAGCAGTAAGTCCGATTCCGGAGGGATTTCACGCAGTCACACCGCAACTCGTTTGCCGCGGTGCGGAGCGCGCGCTGGAGTTTTACAAGAACGCATTCGGCGCCGAAATTCTGAGCGTGAGCAAAGACGACAAGCAGAAAGTAATGAACGCGCAGCTGAAAATCGGCGACTCCATGGTGATGGTGGTTGACGAATTCCCCGAGTGGCACTCGCTTTCGCCGCTGTCGTTGAACGGAAGCCCTGTGACGCTCCACATTTACACTGCCGACGCGGACGCCGCGTTCGCGAAGGCTGTTGCCGCAGGGGCGCAACCGACGATGCCGATGATGGACGCGTTTTGGGGCGACCGATACGGCCAAGTGACCGATCCATATGGGCACAAGTGGTCGATCGCGACGCACAAACAGAACCTGACGCAAGAAGAGCTACGCGCAGCGGCTCAAAAGGCGTTCGCGGAAATGCCGAAGCATCAAACGGCGGGCAACTAACCGAAAACGAAGTTGTGGCCCGCGCCTGGATGCGCGTCATTCATGCCGCAGCGCAACCATGGGGTCGACGCGCGTGGCGCGCTGCGCCGGAATGTAGTTCGCGATCAGCGCGACGCAAAGGAGTACGGCTATCGCGCCCATGAAAGCGACTGGGTCAGCGGGCTTCACCTCGAAGAGCAAGCTCGCCAGCACGCGCGTGACGGCGAGCGCTCCCCCGAGACCGAGAGCCAGCCCCGCTCCGACGAGCTTCATCCCCTGACCGAGGACCAGCCGCATCACGCCGCTGGTTGGCGCGCCGAGCGCCATGCGTATGCCGATTTCGCGCGTACGCTCCGCGACGCTGTAAGCCATCACTCCGTAAATTCCGGCCATCGCCAGCAACAGCGCTAGCGCCGCGAATGCCGCGACAAGCAGCGCGCGAAAGCGCGGCGCAGCAACCGATTCGGAAAGCTCGGCCTGCATGGTGGTGAATTTTGACGGCACCTCCGGTGAAATATTATGGAGCTTGCGGCGCAACGTCTCTTCAACCGAGCCCGGATCAACCGCGGTGCGAACCAGCAGATTTAGCGATGTCGCGGTCTGCGGATGTTGCTCGTAAGGCATGTAGATTTCCGGCCACGGCTTGATGGCCGGTCCCCATTGCCGCACGTCCCCGACGACGCCAACGATCGTCATGGGCTTGAGCGTATCGAGGCCGCAGAAGATCACGTGGCCGATCGGGTCCTGGTTTGGGAACGCCTGCTTCGCCAGCGCTTCGTTGATCAAGGCCGTGAACGGCGCATCGAAAGTATCGCGTTCGGCAAAGTCGCGTCCGCTTGCGAACGGAATGCTCATGGTGCGGAAATATCCGGGCGTCACGACGGACATCACGGCCTGCGGGCCTGACATGCTCCACTGCTCCTGCGGCGGGAGACGATCGATCCAATAAATTCCGTTTGACGAGCTTTGTCCTGGAAGATCTCTTGCCGCAGCGGCGGCCGAGACTCCGGGAATCGCAACTGCATCGGCGACAAAAGATTTGTAGAGCTGCGTCGCGCGCCGCGAGCCTGCTTCGTCCGACGCCGGAACGTCCGTTTCCATCACCACGATTTTTTCGGGATGAAAGCCCATCTGTACTTTGAGCAGCGCGTCGAGGCTGCGAATCAGCAGTCCCGCGCCTGCCATCAGAACGACCGAGAGCGCTACTTCGGAAACTATAAGCGCGCCGTGCAAGCGCCTGGTCCCACGGCTGGAACCGCTTCGCGCGCCGGACTGAAGCGCCTCGTTCAAGTCGATGCCCGCGGCGTGAAGCGCGGGGGCGATTCCAAAGAGCATCGTTGAAATTGCGGCGGCGCCAAACGTAAACGCGAGCACGCGCCAGTCGATGCCGATTTCGTTGAGCCGCGGAATATCAACGGGCGCAAGCCTCACGAGAATGGCAGAGCACCAGAAAGCAGTCAGCAGACCCAGACAGCCGGCCGCGATCGCGAGCACTCCGCTTTCGGTGAGCATCTGGCGCGCGATCCGCGCGCGGCTTGCACCCATTGCGGTGCGGATGGCGATTTCGCGAGCGCGTCCCGTGGCTTTCGCCAACAGCAGGTTCGCGATGTTGGCGCAGGCGATCAACAGAACCAGCGCAACGGCTCCGAGCAGAAGATAGAGCGTGAGGCGCACGTTCGAAACCATATCGTCGCGCAGAAGATCCACCGCCACGCTCTTGCCTTCATTGCTCGAAGGATATTGCTGCGCGAGGCGTGCGGCGATGGCGGTCATCTGCGCCCGCCCTTCGCCCAGTGAGACGCCCGGTTTCAGGCGTGCAACCACGAGGTAGTTGTGTCCGCTGCGCGAGGCGGTTTCCGGTTGGATGGTGTTCGCCGGATACCAAATATCCGTGTTGGCGGGAAAACGAAATCCGGGCGGAGCGACGCCGGCAACAGGCAAGCTTCGGTCAAAAAGGCGAATGCTCTGGCCGATCGCGTTGCGGTCGCCTGCGAAATGTTGTTGCCAGAACGAATAGCTGAGGATCACCGCGCCGGATTTCCGCTCTTCGTCGCTAAGGAAATGCCCGGCAGCAGGTTGCAGCAGGAAGACACGGAAAAACTCCGGAGTGAACTTCGCGCAGTGCGCGTATTCCGGCTGCCCGTTGAAAATGGCGGTGCACTCTTCGTCCTTGTAATAGGCCATGGAGTCGAATGCAGTGGCTTGGTCGTGCCAATCGTGATAGTCAGGCGAGGAGACCTGGCCGTGCCGGGCATTCTTCGTCCACAGCGAGGAAATCGTGACGATGCGGTCTGGCTCGCGATAGGCAAGCGGCCGCAGAAGCACGGCATTGACCACACTGAACATCGCCGTGTTTGCGCCGATGCCGAGCGCCAGAGTCAAGATAGCAACGGCGGTGACGCCGGGGCTTTTCGCAAGAACTCGAATTCCGTACCGGATGTCCTGCCAGAAGCTTTTCATCGAGATCCTCGGTCCGGGATAGTGGCGCTCGCTAAGAGATACGCCCGCGACCGCGGGAATGTTCCGTTCGTTGCGTGCGGTGACGTTAGCGAGAGAAGAAATTGCGGGCGAGGAAGAGGATGTTGGCGGGACGCTCGGCGAGGCGGCGCATGAACCACGGAAACCAGTACGAACCGTAGGAAATAAGGACGGCCGAGCGATAGCCTTCCTGCGCGAGGCGCAGCTGTTCGGCGCGCTGAATGCCGTAGAGCATCTGAAACTCAAGTTGGGCGTTCGGGATTCCTTGCGCGGCGGCCCAGGTAGCGAGGCGGCGGATCAATACCCGGTCGTGGGTGGCGATTGCGGCGCGGACGCCGGCGCGGCGCGCTTCCGGACTGAGAAGGCGCTGGGTGAGGTGGAAATAATTTTCGTCCACGTCATTTTTCTTCGGAAAGGCAATTTCGGCGGGCTCGTTGTAAGCGCCTTTGACGAGGCGGAGCGAGGCACCCAGCGGAATGAGCGCGTCGAGATCTTTTTCGGTGCGGTAGAGATAGGCCTGAAGGCAGACGCCGACGTTGCGATGGGCTTTGCGGGCGCGGCGATAGAGTTCGAGAGTGGCGTCGACGTAGGGGCTTTGCTCCATATCGATCCAGAGCGTTTTTTCGGCGGGCGTATTTTCGATGAGCTTCGCGAGGTTGGCGTAACAAAATTCGCGATCGAGATCGAGGCCGAGCTGCGTGAGCTTGACGGAAACTTCGGTGGGGAGTGCCGCGGCACGGATGCGCCCAATAAGATCGAGATAGTGCAGCGTAACGGCTTCGGCCTCGGCGCGGCCGGCGACGTTTTCGCCGAGATGCGTGAGGACGGTGGCGATGCCGTTTTCGGCGAGGCGGCGGGAGGCGGCGAGCGCGTCGGCGGCGTCTTCCCCCGGCATGAACCGCGCAACGGTGCGCCGCATGAAGCCGTAGCGTGGGGCGCGTTCACGCAGCCAGGGGCTCTGCGAGGCTTTCAGAAGCGAACGCCGCAACATGGTCATGCCGTTACTATAGCAGGCCCATCGAAGGAGCCTTTGCCTGGAAGATTCGAGCGTTTCCTGTTTCCCAGTGGTACGAATACGAAAAGCGCGGACGAGAACGTTCTATCTACTTCGGCGAGCTGAGCGCTTTGACGAAACGATAGTAGAAATCAACGCCCACGTAAAATTCGGCGACGCGGATGCGTTCGTCGCGGCCGTGCGAGCGGTCGTCGTCCACGTCCATGAATACGGGTGGAACGCCATAAGTGGGAATTCCGGCGGCGCGCGACACTGCGCCGTCGCTCGCACCTGCATCCATCACCGGGACTATGGGAATTCCCGGCCACATTTCATGGCTTACTTTTTCAAGAGGGCCCATCACGTCCGGGCGGAGCGGCGAAGGAGGATTCGCGGGGGAGGGAGCGCCGGTTGCAGCGGCCAGCGTAACCGCGATTTTGGGATCATCGAGAATTTTTACGAGCGTGGCCTGAATTTCCTCGGGCGAGTGTCCGGGCAAGATGCGGCAATTCACGTTGGCGTGCGCGTAGCCCGGGAGTGCATTCAGAGCGTGGCCGCCGTCGATACGCGTGGCGACGCAGGTGGTGCGGAAGCGCGCGTTGTAATAAGGCATCGCTGAGAGACGCGCGAGGGCTTGCGGCTCCGGAGGATTCTGAAGAATGCCCTTCATGTCCGCGCCGAGTTGCCCTCCGACGATGCCGGCTTCGCGCTCGAAGTAGGTGCGAGTGACTTCGTTCAGCTCGAACGGAAATTGATATTGTCCGAGGCGTGTGAGACCGGCGGAGAGCGCGAAGATCGGATTGTCGGGCGTGGGGAGCGAGCTGTGGCCGCCCGGGCTAGTCGCTTTGAGGTCGTAATCGTGATAGAGCTTTTCACTGGCTTGGATGCCGACTAGTAGCCGCTTGCCTTTGTCCAACTCAAAACTGCCCGCATCGGGATTGATGATGAATTCGGCGTCGATAAGATCGCGATGATTCTTCAGCAGCCAATCGACTCCGTTATCCGTGCCGCCTTCTTCATCGGCGGTGAGCGCGAGGATTAAATCGCGATCCGGCTTGTAGCCTTCTTGCTTCAGGCGGATGAAGGTAGTGACGAGAATCGCGTCGCCATCTTTGATGTCGCCGGTGCCGCGCCCGTAGAAATAGCCGTCCTTTTCGATGAACTGGAAGGGATCGAGGGTCCAGTCTTCGCGGCGCGCTTCGACGACGTCGAGGTGGCAGATGAACAGGATCGGTTTGTGAGCGCCGGTGCCGTGCAGTCGCGCGACGAGGTTTCCCTTGCGATCGTTCGGGCCTCCGAGAAAAATGTCGCTATCGGGGAAACCGGCGTAGCGGAGGCGCTGGGCCATGGCGTTTGCGTCGACGGTGGTGCTGCCGACCGAACCCGTGGTGTTGATTTCGATGAGCTGCTTGAAAATGTCGTGCGAAAGTTGTTTGGTTGCGTCGTTGATTTGCGCTTGGATGGGCGCGGTGGCGACGAGAAACAGCAGGATGGCGCTGAACATGAGGGGCCGAAGCTTCATTTATATCTCCCGAGATAAACCGATGGAGATTCAGGCAGGGGTTGCCACCGAGCGCCTCGACTTGATCGGGATGGAACGCGATTCGCGAGAGTTCATCGCGCCGCGCGTGCTTAGAAGGGAGGCGGCGAGAAAGGTTTCGCGGAAGGA
>Ga0073928_10008914_pt1 | contig 12391 bp, 9 predicted proteins | sample PaiPotPPA55metaG_FD_76969 | JGI IMG/M metagenome (GOLD analysis project Ga0073928, IMG submission 76969) | Iron sulfur acid spring bacterial and archeal communities from Banff, Canada, to study Microbial Dark Matter (Phase II) - Paint Pots PPA... ...
AGTTGGAGGCGCAGACTCTTGTCCGCCGCTTCGCGAGTAGTTTCCGTGGGGAACCGTTTGTTCCAATCGAGATACTCGCTCTCGCTGACGGTGAAATAAACTTTGATAGGGTCTACCGTGGAAACCGACGTAACGGGACCGCTGCTCGGATTGACCAAGGCACCCACCTGAAGTTGGGCCTGTCCAGCGATACCGTCTATAGGGGCAATAAGACGCGTAAAATCGAGGTTGATCTTGGCCGTTTCGACGGCAGCTTCATCAGTTTTGATCTGCGCTTCAGCCGTCGCCACGGTGGCCTTGGCGGCCAAGTTATTCTGAACGGCATTGTCAAGATCTTGCTGGCTGGCTGCCTGCTCTTTCGCTAGCGGTGTGTAACGTTCGACATCAAGCTGAGTTCTGCCTTGCACCGCTGCGGCATTAGCAAGATTGGCTCTGGCCTGGGCCAGCTGTCCTTCGGCTTGATCGAGTGCCGCCCGAAAGGGCCGCGGGTCAATCTCGAAAAGTAATTGGCCCTGCTTGACGAATGCGCCCTCTTGGTAGCCCTGCCGCAGTAGGTAGCCCGTAACCTGTGCCCTGACGTCGGCGTTTGTAAATCCGTCGAGTGTGCCGATCCATTCACCAAAAATCGGAACATCCTTCTGCTCCACTTGCACCACCTCAACGTCCGGCGAGCTGGGAGGCGCCCCTGAGCCGTGCTTCGTCCGCGTGGCCGCAAAAATCAGGCCGGCGGCTACGAGAACAACCGCTCCGCCTATCACGAGGATGCGTTTCAAAGTAGTGTTCATGTTCATCTCCAGTACCGTTCGGTTACGTGGGACTAGGATCCTAGCATTTTCTGCGGTTCGGCAAATACACTCTTCGATTTGAGCAGGAGCGTTCGAAATGAACTGTCGGAATCACCGCGATGAATCGAAGCATATAGACTAGCTGGTTGCCGAATCTTATCGCCGAGAGATTAATTATTGCAACAGAAGAACCCATGGGAAGAGATGCTCTAACCGAAGTGCTGGATTCTACTTCACAAGCTGTCCAGCGAAAACATTTGGAACAGTTTCGGTGTGATCAGCATGAATACATGGGATCAGTAGCGGTACTGTCGAGAAGTGCTCTAGAATGTGCGACACTCCAGAGTCGGGGCGTAGCCAGCCTGGCATCCGCATCTCGTGGAATGCGGATGTGATCGAAAACCGATCGCGACAGGAGAGGTCCGCCGCCTCAGCTGTTGCTCCCATGGGGCCGGAGCTATATCGGTAGATTCCAACCTCCCCGTACGTTTCGATTTTCACGCTGATTCGATAGCTCTCCGTCGATCTAAATCCAAGAGCGAGTAGTTGCGATATAGTGGGGCGCCATCGATGGTCCGCGATACTGCCCTACAACTAATCGCTGAGTTCTTTATTCAGTTAGTTGCGACTCTACAGTGCAACCCTTAGTTGATTATTGGGCGTTTATCCAGGTGTCTGACCCCGCCAGCTTAACAGCCACATCCGTAATGAAGAGATGCAGCGGCTTGCCGTCCGCCGTCCCGCGATGGTCGGTTGAGATAAGTAGAGGGCCAGCTTTCTTGTAGCCCACCCAAGTTGCTATGACGACACTTGGCTTCACGGGTCCGCCGCGACGATAGACAAACTGCTCGACGCGGTTGTCTTTGCCGACGTAAAGTTCCCAGGTGTCGCCGGGCGTGTAGCCGCCTTCATTGGGATATTTCACTGGGACCAGCTCAGCCGAGCCGTTGCTGATCGGCAGTTTATGCATACCTTGATCGGTCACGGTGGCGCCGGTATCCCAGTAAGCATGCAAGGGGAACAGAAGCCAATAGTTGTCGTTATTGAAACCTGGATCGACTTCATTCTTCACGTTGTCAGGCTGGCTGCTGAGCTGGGAGCGCAGGTAGGTAACCTCCACCGGCTTGCCGTCTTTATCCTTCCCCTTAAAGGAGACCTTACCCGTCTTAGGCTCCCAAACCCACGAACGGGAAACATTCACTCCGGGGAACTGTGCATTCCAGGTATAGCGGATCGCTTCAATCTGCCCAAACGAATCGACACCATAAGTCTTGGCAATTTTCTCAAGAATTGGCGGACGGCTCTGTGCCCAGGAGGCTGCAGCAAGGACCAACACTCCGAAAGTCAAACGACGGATCATCCTTACATGGCTCGCATTTATCATGGAGTTCGCTCCTTTGTGATTTGAACGGACGCTTCCTTGGATGATGGCAAAAGTCTCGGGATGCACGAGAGTATGTAGGCACAGAGCTTTCGCCCATAGCCATTCGCACCCGATGCCCGATAAACGCGCATTATACAGCACACTCCGGCTGACCGTCTTCTCGCGGACCGATGCGGCCACGCGCCGTCATGACAAGCTCGTGGCTCGCAGTTTGCATCCGTGAGAGCGGCTAGTCCGTTGAGTCTCGGGTTCTCGAGCTTCCGGTTACCGCAACTCGTGTAAACCTGCGAAACCAGATAATCGCGCAGGCCATTGCCACGGACCCGTATTCAAGCAGCGTAATCCACCAAGGAACAAACCATGGACGACCAATCGTCCGCAAATGCCAAACGTAATACGTTGGGATGATGCTCGCTGTCCAGATCATGAGCGGCACCGTTGAGGCCGACCGCACGAACGGCAGAAGCCAGAGAAGATACCAGGGATAAACGACCGGCGCGCATAGAAGCGATGCCGCCATAGGCCATGAAAACTCGTCCGAAGACCACGCCGAAGTCTTGCTTCTCAGCCAAAATGCGGTAAGAAAGCCGGCGAGCACTGCCAGCCCAACTACAAGCTGCGGAGCCGCCACACGCTCGAGGGTTGCGAACACCGGATCATTAAACCGGAATCTCTGCACGTAAGTGCCGAGCGAGCCGATCGGAATTCGCCCGTGATCGAAAAATGGAACGTATAGAAGTCCGACTACGGTTGCCGCCAGCGCGGCGTCGCGCACACGTACGCGCCTCACGTAAAGTGGCAGCAGTACAATCGGGAGCAATTTCACCGCAACTGCCAGCCCGAATGACACAGCTGCAACCGCACGCCAGCGCCGCCCCAACGCCGCGGCAGACACCAACAGCAGCAGTACACCAACAATATCGATGTGACCACTGCCCGCAACTTCCGTCGCTAGCAGCGGATTCCATGCGTAAGCCAGAACCCAGTGCGCCCCCTCTCCACTCCAACGCAATATATCGAGCAAAACCAGAGCGATTGCCAAATCGCAAACCACAAATGCTAGTTTCAGCGCAAAGACAGACTCATGAATCGCCGTGACAGCGCGGAAGAAAAGCTGAGCTCCTGCTGGATATGGGCTCGGTACATCCGGGTTGTTCAGTGTACGGGTCTCGGGTATCTGCAACCCGGCGAGCGCAGGATCGCTGGGAACAACGATATAAGGGTTGTAACCGAGCCGTTGCACGCGGCCATCCCAAAGATAACGATGAACGTCATCATCTGAGCCAGGTGGCGTCAATAGAAACGGAAGTTGCCACAGAACCGCCAACAGGAGTCCGATGAAGATCACGCGACGCGGGAATTTCGGCGTGGAGAATAATTCACGGGTGGCGAGAAGATACGCGACGCCAGCAACTGCCAACGGTATCATGAAGGACGGTTCACCCACGCTTCCGAGCTTGCGTGAACAGATCGTCAAGGACACAAGCAAGATGGCGGCAAACCCGTAAAGCCTGTGTGATGGCGTGATCTTCACGCGTCTTCCGTGCTCGTCGGCAGCTGTGCCACCGCCTGTCCCCATTGTTTAAGCCAGACCGCGGTTCGCGGTGCCCGCGCGGGAGCGAGCCGCAGTTCCGCAGCCAGCCGAGTTAGGTCGCGCTCCTCGTCAATGTCGTAGAAAGGATATGTGAAGGCGACGGAGAGCTGCAGTTCTCTAGCGCGCGCCAGCAGGGCCTCGAGCGCGCTCTTCGTTCCCATGCTATCGCCATAAAAAAGCATTGGATGAGCGGCCTTGGCTCCTACCAGATAATAGCCGCCATCATTTGTCGGTCCTACAACCACGTCGTGATCAATAAGCGCCTCGAACGCGCTACTAAGAACCGACGCCGGTAGATGCGGGCTGTCACTGTTGAACGCAATCACACCCTGCCCGGCAGGCTGAGCGAAGTGTGCAAACACCGAGGTCAGGCCCGCCGCAAGGCCCTCCCCTTTTTGCGCCACGACAGTCGCCGCACCTCGCGCCAAACGCATGAGTTCTTCGACATCCGACGCGGGGCAGATAATGACAACCTCCACAGTGCCCAACGAGCGCGCCAGCGCAATTGTGTCGTCCAAAAGACAGCAATAGAGTTCGGTGACCGCTTGAACTGGAAGGCTCTGAGCTAAACGGGTCTTGACCATGCCCGGCCTGGGTGCTTTCGCCATCACAACCAGCGTGCGGCTGCTAGGCGAATGTTCCGTAGTTCTGCTGGAGGATTCCATTGGAAATCGCTGTGCCAAAACTCACGCCGGTCGTGGCGCCCCGGCCCTTCGATGGCGAAAAGAATAGCGCACTATCAGGAAAAGAATGAACCACGCCGCTCCGACCGTGCCCCTCAATGTGCCGCTGATTTTCGATTTCCCTATGCGCGGATAATAACTCACCGGCACTTCAACGATGCGGAATCCGGCGAGAGTACCTTTTAAAATAATTTCCACCGCCCAGCCGTACGTGTTCTCTTGTAGATCAAGCCCGCGAAGGATATCTGCTCGCCCCGCGCGGAACGGTCCCAGGTCGCTGATCCTTAGACCGTACAAAAACCTGATCAGGACAGCCGCCAGTCGGTTACCAAACGCGGCGTGCCAGGGCAGGGCCCCATGAACGTTCTGCTTTCCCAGTCGCGAACCCAACGTAATATCGGCACGGCCGTCAATGATTGGTGTCAAAAGAAGTGGCAGCTCATCTGGACGATCGCTGTAATCGCCGTCGAGGAACACTACAACATCAGGGCTGCTAGCACCGGCCAGCCCGGTCAAACAGGCGCGACCGTATCCGCGTCGAGGTTCGTGGAAGACTCGAGCTCCCATCCTCGCAGCGATCTCGGGAGTCCCATCGGTTGAATTGCTATCTACAACCAGAACCTCAGTGACAATATCGGCAGGGAGATCAGCCAACACGCGGCCGATGGACTGCGCTTCATTGTGCGTGGGAATAACAACCGACACTCGCACTTGATCTCGGCTCACGTCACCACCATGGCGAGGATGGCCAGCGCCGCGCGAGCAAAGCGTCGACGCCCCACGTTCGACCGGCGCGCCCCACCGCGAGTGAAAGCGATGCGAGCACCGGAACCAGCAACTCCCAAATCCACGACGTGCCCCACTCCGACACCCAAAGGCTTGTTAGATACAGAAATGCTACAAAGGCAAGCGGTCGCATCAGCAGACCGACAACGAGTAGGATCCCAAGAGAGATCTCGGTTATCGCCTGCATCGGAGCCGCCATTGCGGCGTGACTCGCCGCTGCCGCCATCACCGCCTTCCACGCTGCCGGAGCGTGATCATGCTGGATGTAAAAGTTGATCAGACCGGAGTAACCCGCTGGTGTGTAAAGGCCCTTCCCCAAATTCTCAAAAAAGACCCACACGAACATCGCACCAATCGTTAACCTAACAATTGCGAGTCCTATCCGTGCATCACGTTCTTCCGGCATTTGGGATTTTCTCCTCTTGGTTATCTCAATCGCGCGCAATCACGATCGTCGTACATGAACTTTCGCCTTTGGGAAGCTCCCGAGCGGCAGCCATTCGAATCTCAAGCTTTTGTACTTGCCCCCGGACCACGGGACAATAAAAATCCGGCTGATCGAGAGCGTTTTGAATGCGCCGCCGCCCAGCACATCCGCCATAGCAAGACTCGAGATAAACGCAAGTGCGACAGGTTTCGGGCACGGTACGCGCCTCTACAAAGGGCGAAGTTTCCACAACCTCCCCGCGGAGGGAGACCAGCAGCGAGAGGGGTTCCCCAGCTCCGGGCCAATACACGCAAGGCTGAGTGGTTGCGCGGGGAGTAACCCGCACCGTGCTCACTCCACACCCGCCGGTCCTCGGAGGCAGACCGGCCATGGCACGAACCAGCGGCTCACCGATGGCGATCACGTCGGTCTCCGCGAACAACGCCCGAAAGCCTTCCCAATATTCATCGTAACTCAACGCATACAGGTCAGAACGCACCGCTTGGTAAACATTAACCCGCAACGGCGCTTGGTAACGCCCGGCCACGCGCGCCACTTCCGCAAGCCGCAGATAGTTTAACTTCATCATTACCGAAATGAAGGTGACCGGTACTTCCAGCCTTACACAGCGTGCTGCCTGATCAAGAACCAGAGCCCAATTGCCGCTGCCGCGTTGGGTGTCCTGCTCGACTTCGTTCGGATAGTCCAACGAGAACTCAATATCGTGGAAAGCACGGAGCTCGTCATCAGCGAGCAATGCCGTGCTGTGCCCGTTCGATGTGATGGTGAGCTTCGCCGGCAGATCGCGGAGGTAGGCCAGAATCTCGCGGAACTGCGGGTGCATTCCATTCTCACCGGTGCCAAGATTGACGGACCGTATCGGCAGGCTTTCCATTACAGATTGCACTTGTTCAAGGCTAAGCCGGTCCATCTGCGCTGGATCGCGGTAGCAGAAGGAACAAGCCAGGTTGCACTCGTTGGTCAGTCCGAGTCCGAGGGCAAATCCTCCAGTCGCAGCGGGCCGGACCGAAGCAGAGAGTGAAGTGGAATGAGTGCTGGAGTGCGTCACGGTCCGGTTACCTCGCTCGAGGAAACGCCGAAACGGCGGGCGATTACCTGTATGTAGCGCGCAATCGCGGCGAACTCCGGTCGCATCCCAAGCGCTGACTCCAATTCGAATATTTCGGAGAATACTGCATCCGCCAGATTTTCCAGATCGACGTAGTCGGAAAATACGCGGACACCATGTTCGGCGACGACATCCAACTTGGCCTGGGTGAGCAAATCGCCCACCTCTGCGACCGCAAACACCCGCACGGGCTGGTCGTAAAGGGAATCCACCACCGTTTCCGCGGTCAGATTGGCAACCGCAATTTTGCAGTTGCGCGATTTGATGGCGTTTTTTAAGACCTCTCCAGCACGATTGCGCACCAATACAGAAAGCACGGCGTCTTTCCGTAAGACGTTAGCGATACCCTGAACAATCACAGAAGGATTTTCGGAAAATTCCAGCAGGTTGTGGCAAACCGCGACGTCGAACGACTCAGCATCGAAAAGTTCAGGCAACCGGCCTGCGTCACCGTGGCAAAAGGAAATTCGCGTTGACACGCTGCCGACTCCAGCCTGCTCGCGTGCGATCCGAAGCATCTCTTCGGAACTGTCAAGCAGCACTACCTCATAGCCCATCCGGGCGAGTTGCACACTCGCAAAGCCGGTGCCACCGCCCACGTCCAGAGCACGTCGCTTCGATGTGTTAGAGTGCACGAAGCGGCGCACGTTCTCCCAGGCAAGCTCCGAACGCAGCCTGCCCGAACGTGTCTTCAGGTAAGCTTCGTATTTGTCCGCGTCTTGGAACCGCGAAGCATCCAGCATCCGCGTCTCCGACTCCACGGCGTGGCGGAAAACGTTATCTCTAGCCCTGTCAAATTCAGCGGCAGGTTATTCTCTACTTTGTTCCTTGTCAAACTCTAGCGTCGAGACTAGGTTCAGTTCGATTGTACGTGGCCTGCCAATCAATTGTTGGGTGGGTTCGCGGAATCTCGTAAGGAATGATCTACTCTCAGGCAGGTGCCCCTGTGTTGGAGATGCACTTGCAGAAATGCTTGCAAACGATCGGATCTCGGTGCTATCAGAGTTACGTATGTTGCCACTTCGAACGGCTTCACTTGAAAGCCCGGCTGAGCCGCGGAGTCCTGCAGGCAGATTGCGTTTCAAAATTTGGGTTCCCGGAATCCTATTTGCACTAGTTTCGCCTTTGAGGAGATTTCGCCCATGAAATCGCACAAAGTTTTTGTTTTGACGCTCGGTTGTATCGCAGTCGCTGCAATGGCGGCGTTTTCTGCTTCTTTGGAGACGGGTGCGCCGCTACGCAATTTCGAATTTACCTACCTTGCGCGAATTCCTGTTTTGCCGGCAGACGCCAAAATTTCACGGATTTGGATTCCATTGCCGCAGTCGGACCGATACCAAACTATCAGCAACTTGAAAATCGAAACTTCCTTCGCCTATACGAAGCTTCGCGATCCAGAATATGGAAATGAGTATGTTTATCTGCAGGTTCCAGCGGCAAAGATCACCGAACCTTCGGAGCTGCGCGTAAGCTTCGAAGTAACCCGCCACGAAGACCGCGTATTGCTCGAAGCCCGCCCAGTCACCGTGCAATCGGGACTGGCCTCGCCCGATATTCAGCGCTTCCTCCAACCAGACCGTCGCGTGCCTCTTGACGGCGTCATAGCGGAACTCTCCGCCCAAGAGACGCATGGACTCCAAGACCCGCTCGCGAAAGCGCGCGCGATCTATAACTACGTCATCGCCACTATGCGCTACGACAAGTCCGGCACGGGCTGGGGAAACGGTGATGCGATATGGGCTTGCACCGCCAAGCGTGGAAACTGTACTGATTTCCACTCGCTATTTATCGGCATGATGCGGGCGGCTGGAATTCCTGCTCGCTTCGAAATCGGGTTTCCGCTGCCTTCAGATCAGCATGATGGCGCTGTACCGGGATATCACTGCTGGGCGGAGTTCTATGTCGAGCCCTACGGATGGATCCCAGTGGATGCCTCGGAAGCTTGGAAGCATCCGGACAAGAAGGACTATTTCTTCGGAGCGCTCGACGACAATCGCTTGCAGTTTACTGTCGGGCGCGACATCCGTCTCAACCCGCCGCAGCAGGGCGATCCGCTTAACTATTTCGTCTATCCCTATGCGGAGGTGGACGGAAAGCCGTTCGGAGTGGAGTCCAAGTTCTTGTTCCGGGATCGTGTGATCGGCAATCATTGACGCTCTTGCTAACTATCTTGGCGAGCGACCTAGTCACCTATTCGGCTCGGAAGCGAGCTTTACCGATTATCCGATAGGTGTGGGTTCTCAACGACGGTCAAGGGATGGACTGCGATTCGATCGGAAACGTGCGACTTACTAGCGTGGTTGCATCGAAGAATGGCCATACCTGCGGCAAAGACATCCGATTCCCGCTTCTTGGTTTCGTACTAAGTCCGGGAACTTCAGGAAGGCCGTCGGATTGATCGGTGACGGTGAATTGTGGAGTGTCGGGAGCTTTCACAGTCACGTCCAATCGAATACCCTCCGAAGGCAGACCGATAAAAATGAACCCCCAAAGCTTGTCGCGGGTGTCTGCTTGTCCGACTTGCACCTTTCTACCTTCGAGCGCAGCACGAACAACAGCCGCATTCCGAACAATGACCCATATCGCTCGCGCGTGGCGAGGAGAGGAGATTTGCAATCGCAGTGCGCGCTCGCCATCTACCGTCGAATCTTCGACGGTTTTGATGAGAGGCACAGAAAGGGAAAGCGCGGGAGCGGGCGCCTTCAATACAGCATCGCCATCCGCTGTGGCAAAGATACTGACCTTATCGGCTTTCGGGTGACTGCTTAAAAACTGGGAAGTCCAATCATCGGATTTCTCGTCGAAGCTAATCCATGACGCGTTCCCTGTATCACTATCGAACCAGTAGGAGATGCTGTCGGGCTTCGGGTGTTGGACGTCGTAGCCGCTATTCCACACGCCGAGCAAGATGAAAGCACACGCGACCAGAGCGCAGGCTCCCGGCAAGAGTGCTTTGTTGCGGGCCACCATCACCTCGAGTTGAGGCGCCAGGAGCGCCACCAGGATCGCCGTTAGGATCCCGGCGATAACAAGATTCTGCCCAGGGTCTACCGTCGCAATACCCAGAAATCCGATTAACGGAACAAAACACGCGATGGCTGGGATCGCACAAAAAAGTTTTACGATCCTCAGTGGAGCCGAATCACCCTGACTCAATGCCAATGCGTACCCCCAAGGAAGCAAGACCAACAGCAGAGGCCACATAAGGAGGTAGGTTCCGGCAGGCGCGAAGACGTGCGTTACAAGCATCAGCGCGCCCCAGAAGAGAGCTGCTCCGGCTGCAAAGTTCGGAGCCCCAATTCTCTCTCGCAATGCGGCATATATCCCGGTGACCATTGCGGCCGCGAGTGCCACAAAGGCGATCGCGTAAAGCTGCGCGTTATACGCGGATGTAAACGATGAATTCACTTTGTGCAGTGACCGAAGAGCCCGCCAAAGAAGGGCGATCGACGCACCAGCAGTGATAACCCCCGCGGCCCAGAGCAAAAAGCTCAGGGTCAAGCCACGCCCAGTCAGGATTTTTCGTTTGAGGCCAGCCAGCACAACAGCGATCAGGCCAACCAGTGTTACCGCCGTCAGGGGGAGCACCCATTTGGCCGAGTAAAAAATCATATATCCAAGGAGCGGGAAATAGATCAGGTCATCCTGCCGAATATCCTTCAGGTTCGCGTTACCGAACTTGCGGGTTAAGGGAACCGCACAGTTGCCCAAGTCCTGCAGTGTGCGAAGATCAATATTTCCGAGCTTGTCTTCCGCGGTGTGGTACCCGGTCTGGCAACCCGCGGCACCGAGCCCCACAGCCGGCACGCCTTTCTGGTAAAACGACAAGTGATCACCCATAGCAGACCCGCCAGCCAGCGTGCCGAGTTCGTCGCTAATGGATGCCGCCAGAGGGTGCGGAACGGCACCAGCAATTTCCCGAACCAGCCAGCCGTTGTGCCGGTCGAAGACGCCTATAGCTGCCCGCCCACAACCGTTGCTATCGGGGATTATTGCGATGGACACATCCTTTCCTAACGGATGCTCATCCACAAACGCTTGAGAACCCAGGCCTCCGTCTTCTTCGCCCTCGCTAAAGACGAACACCACATTGTTTCTCAGCGGTGCGCTGCTTTGCAAAGCACGCAGAGTTTCAAGCAGGGTCACGACTCCCGAGCCATTGTCCCCGGCACCCGGGCCGGTCTGGACGGAGTCATAATGCGCCATGAGCAGCACCGTTCCCGTGCTGCTCGTACCGCTGATTAGTCCTATAACGTTCTGCACCACGCCTGAGCCGTAAGGTGCTCCTCCGATGTCCCATGATGTGGCGGCTACGGCCTTCTGTACTTGTGGCTTCAAACCCATAGACTTGAGCTGGTCCACAAGGTAATCGCGCACACGCGCGTTTGCGGCCGAGCCAGTTGGATGCGGCTCACGCGCGATGAACTCCAAGTGCTTGAATGCCCGATCAGCGGAGAATTCATTTGTCGGAGCAGATACCGGAACGGCGGCAGGAGGGACCAGAGAATGAAAGGCCAAAGCTGACGCGAGCACAATGAACAGAAACGTTAACCACGCTTCCGTGACGGAGATCGGCGACGAGCGAGACATGCCTGGAGCCTTGGCAGATTATAAGCTTCGTACGGAGTTGAGCCGCAGGAAATCTCCAGCCCAATGCAGTCTCAATGAAGTATCAAGGCTGTGACGCTTCTTTAGAGACAAATCAGTTTTCTTCCCGACTAATAACGCATCAATTGAAAACTAGAGTTTCCAAGACTCCTCAGGATGACCTTTCAAGGAGGAAAATGTTGTGACCTTCCGGATCGTGCAGGACAGCCCAAGTACGTTCGGCTTGAACTAGGCGGTCCTGACCGATCGCCGTTATGGCTGACTTCAGGTTGGGCACTTCAAAGAAGAGAACCGCCTTATCTTTCGACGGAGGATACACCTGGGGAATTTTCGATGCTATTCCAGTAGTTGATTTCGTCGTTTGTTCGAATTGTGGTCGTGGCCGTCGAGCGTTGCGAAACCAGGGTCCACAGGACGACACGAAAATGTTCTCTTACGCCGCGTCTCCACTTGTATAGCAGTCGCCGCTGAATGCCCAGTTCCTTCGCAAGTGCTGCAATGTTCTGGCAATTGTTGAAACGCTCGACCGCCATCCGCTTGAATTCGTTCGGATGTCGCCAAAACCTTCGCCCTTGCCATTTGCAGGTGTTTCCCTGCAGAGTGTACGAGTCAAAACTGTCTCAGTTCTGACTGCCCAGGATCGAAGTTCCTCAGTTGTACCAAAAGACCTCATTTGCAGCCCAACGCTTACCAAGAATTTGAGGGATTTGGCGGCGGTTTCCAAGACCGCTCTCGAACACACCGTCGCCTTGCTTTAGACGGTCTTTGACATGAGCCAGCGAAACAAAAAATGCGAAGCGTGCTCCTACGATTTGCGCGGCGCGAAAAGGCGGCACCTCCGTGGGCCGGATTCCCGCGAAGGTAGGTTCACTTTGGTCGCTCCGGGTGTGGGGGCTTCGACTCGAAATCAGTGGACAGGCTGAGTTCTTTCCAGGACCTTGCTTCTTCTAGGCGTGCGAGGTCGTTTTTCTCCGCCCCGTTGTACGCATCGCTGC
>Ga0073928_10008916_pt1 | contig 12388 bp, 7 predicted proteins | sample PaiPotPPA55metaG_FD_76969 | JGI IMG/M metagenome (GOLD analysis project Ga0073928, IMG submission 76969) | Iron sulfur acid spring bacterial and archeal communities from Banff, Canada, to study Microbial Dark Matter (Phase II) - Paint Pots PPA... ...
GAGACTCATAGCGACGTTAGTATTAATTGTAGTTACCGCGCCGGCGCTGAAGACTCGATTCCCGTCGACGTAAATCGACCATTCGCTCACCGTATGATCAGCAGTCGGCGAAGCTGCTGCCTGAATATTGATTGGTGTGCCTACGCTCGCAGCATTGCTGGGCGTGAAAACCGTAACGAATGGAACCAACGTTCCCACGGTCAACGAAAGGGTCTGATCGCCATAGGCGCCAGAGGTTTCCCAAGCACGTACCATCACGGTGTGCGTTCCGTTGCTCATGTTCAGTCTTGGATCAATCTGAGTCACTGCCCCCGCGTGGTAAACGGGCACATTATCGACATAAACGTACCATCCGGATATGGTGTGTCCCGTAGTCGGCACGGCAGACGACTGGACTGTGACCGGAGAAGTGACAAGTGCGCCGTCTTCAGGTGCACTAATCGTGACCACAGGCTTGATCGAGGTGTTAAAAAAATCAGACATGTCGGCAGCCGTAGCCGCGGCTCCCGGATAGGTTGTTATTTGAAGCGCCTCCAGGATCGTGCGCAAAGTATTCTCATGCTTATATAGAATGTTTGAAACTGTATGCGGTACTACTTTGGGGCCGATAAGGCCGGTATAGACCGCCGATCCACAACCGTTATCGGTGCCGCCCGCACATTCATCGAAAGTTACGAAAATTAATCCGTCCCCGCCGGGCTGAAAGTCAGGCGTATTTAGTATCGGAGTGAGAGTGGTTCTGAGGAATTCATCGGTTGCTCCCAATTGCTGACCCTCGGTGCACGTCTTATAGCCAATAGGGCAATCGTGCGCATCGTGATTGCCATCGGGAGCAATGATCATGAATCGAGGCAGCGTCCCATTTGCCTCGTCGATGGCGAGCTGTGAGAAATCAACCACATTGCTTGCAGATCCATCTACATCATTCAAGACCTCGGCATACCACGTCGCTCCGTTGTGACGTCGATAATAAGAAGTGCTGTTAGCATTGTCGGGAGTAGTAAGTGTTCCGCCGGCGGCGGCGTATGATTGCGCGTAAACCCTCCACGAAATTCCGGCACGATTCATTTCGCGAAAAATATTGTCATCGGTAATTGGATCTGTAGTGGTTGTATTCGGGTAGTAACAGTCATTCCCATTGCAGTAAAAGTTATGGGTTCCCGGCGGCAAGGTGCAATTTGCCGAGGACTCGCAGCTTCCGGAGGCCAACCATAAATAATCCAGTAATGACCCGCCGTTGTCCGATTTGAAATTGCTTGCGTAACCGTTGGCAGTGCCTTGTGACACGAGCCATGGCATGTTAGCCATCACCTCGTCATAACTATGATTTTCCTCAATGATAAGAATTACATGTTGCGACACAGGCACTTGAGCAAACCCTGCGAGGCTAGGGAGCACCAGCATGGTAGCGATGGACATAAACCATTGCAGTTTTTTCATAACCGTAAGCCTCCTCTAAGCGCAATACTCCCAACCCCGTGCACACACGAATGCGTGCACAGCTTCTAGCTAATAGGAGTTTTCTTGCGATAGCTATGATCTTAGACCATGCCGAGTCATTCTTAACGACAAACAAATTAACAAATGATGAAATTGTGAAAGTTGTCCCGAAAGTGAACATCTTTTGTCAACCGCATATGGCAGGGTATTAAAAGAGGTAGTCAGCTGTTATCGGCGGCGCGATAATTTTCCAGGCGAACTCGACATGCGGTGAGTCAGTTTGAATTCGTAGTATGATCACGCAGCCAAAATGAGGACTTTCGTCGAGTCACTATCCCTCGGCTCTGGAGCGATTCTGAATGCCGTCCTTTCGGCGGGCGTTGTTTGGTTGTTATGCTCCGTGGGTCCGGCGACATTACGCATGCTTTGGGTTGTAGTCGTGCCGTATTTTTGCGTATTGCCTTTACTGGTCTCCGGTTTGGCTGGGAACTGATCCTTCTGCGTACCACGCCTGGGCGCTTGTGGTGGTGCTTCCGTGGTTTCTAGCCGGCGCTGTTTCCTCAGCGGCAGTTGTTCTGCACAAACGCGGCTCCAAGTAACGAACAGACTCGGCGCAGGTCAGCGAACTGATGGTCCCCACACTAAGCATGTCGCGGCCAACGACGCTGCCAGCATTGCTCATGAGGGATTCGACCAAATTGCATTCGGCGCGCGTGAGGCTGATGGCTTGACCGGCGCGGCTTCGGCGCCCAACTACAATGCGCGGTGCCGGGAACCGAGTCTCTTGCCGTGAGCATGAGAACGGAAGCTGACGACAAGAGTAAAACGTCGAGGCGCGGGAAAAGCGCAATCTGAAAAAGAATTAACCTTCCTTTAACCTCGGGTTCATCAGGTCTTTCTAGAATCGGCAACCATCAGGAAAAAACAGAGTCATCTCTGCCGAAAAATATTGGTGCGGTGGACTTGATCTGGGAGGCCGGTATGCGTTCGCGATACGGCGCACTCGTCATGGTTGTGTTGTTACTTCCTCTCGCAACTACGTCATTATTCGCGCAAGTGGATCGGGCGGTGCTTGAAGGGACCGTGACGGATCCTACCGGGGCCACGATCTTTGGGGCCAGAGTGGTAGCTCTGGCGGTGGACACCGGTCTCAAAGAAGAACAGCAGACAAATTCGAAAGGCTACTATCGCTTTCCCGGCTTAGCTGTCGGTCGCTACAGCGTGAGCACCGCTGATGTCGGCTTCAAGACCCAGGTAATTGATGAGGTCATATTGCAGGTCGGACAGACCCACACGTTGGACGTCCGGCTGCAAGTCGGCGCAATCGCCGAGAAGGTCGAAGTCGTCGCCACCGCGGCTCCGGTGGAACGGAGTTCGGCCGAAGCATCTACAGTCATCAGCGAAGATCAAATCATGAATCTTCCCAACAACGGGCGTGATTGGGCGAGCTTCACTTTGCTCGCACCCTTCGCACAGGATGACGGTGGCGGCGATCAGCGGACCATTCGTTTCGCTGGCCGCGCCCGAGACGATAACAACTATCAGTTTGATGGCGTCGACGCAGGCGGTATTCAAGAGCAGACTCAGAAGTCGCAAACGCGCCTGCAGATCTCACAGGACGCAATCGAGGAGTACCGCGTCAACAGCGCCCTGTATGATGCGGAGTACGGCACTCAGTCCGGCGGCCAGATAGATGTCGTCACCAAATCCGGCACCAATGACTTCCACGGCACACTTTTCGGCTATCTGCGAAACTCGGTTTTCGATGCGCGCAGCTTCAATGACTTCGATATTAACGGCAATCCCGCCATTCCTCCTTTCCGCTATGGGCAATACGGTATGAGTGTTGGCGGGCCTATTATCAAAGACAAATTGTTCTTTTTTCTGAACTATGAAGGCCTTCGCCAATACGGAGGCGCGACCACACGCGTACTCGTGCCTTCGCCTTCCATTCAACGGCAGACTCTGGCTCAATCGCCGCAAATGTGTTCCCTCCTGCAGGCTTTTCCGTGGCGGGCGTCAACTGGCGCCATCGGAAGCTGCAATCCCGTGTTCGTTTATCCGGATGGGGCTTTCATTGATCAGAGCAGTAACGGCTTGCCCGACTCCGATCAGTTCACCGCCCCTGCCCCGACTACCGTCCACGAAGATACTTGGCTCACGCGAATCGACTACAAAGTAAATGACAAGACGCTGTTATATGGACGGGCGCAGCGCGACATCAGCCTGGTGAGTGGCACGAACAGCAATAGCGTTCCCTACGACCTCATCCAAACCATCAACCACCCTGCAAATTATTTCCTGGCGCTGCAGCGGACTTTTTCTCCGACAGTCGTGAATGAAGTCAAGGTGTACGTGAACCGCGCTCCCTTTATAAATCCGCAGGCGAGTCCGCTGCCTTATGCCGTTCACACCAATAACTGGGCCACGATCAACAACGATAATGCGGACCACGAAGTTGGCACGACCTACGGTGTGATCGACAACCTTACCTGGATGCATGGCCGCCACACGTTTAAGGCGGGCATGGAGATTCGCCGAATTCGACTGAATCAAGGCAAGACCGCGGATAACAATCTTTATTTCACCGACAATTCCGGCAGCGCGGATACGGGCTTTGTAAACGCCGCGCTTTATCAAATTGCCTTTACTGCCCCCTGGTGCTGCCACAAGTACCGTCGCACTTTTTATATGCCTTACTTCCAGGACGAGTGGAAGGTAACTCCAACTCTCACGCTCAACCTTGGACTGCGCTGGGAATATTACGGCGTGGCCCATGAAGCGGACAATCGCACGACCGTCTTCGATCTCAATGAATTTCACGGAGTCTGTCTGGGATCGGGCTCGACGAATGGACCGTTTCCCACGCCCATCAACACACCACCATGTCCCAGGAATCCTTCTCTCTATAATCCCGACTATCGGAACTTCGATCCGCGTGTCAGTTTTGCTTGGGCCCCGAGTGTCTTTAACGGAAAGACAGTGATTCGAGCGGGTTTCGGAATCTACCACGGGGCTGCGCAGAATGACGACCTCAACGCTGGCTTGGAAAGTGATCGCTACACCGCGTTCGTGAATCTTGATCCCTCCGGGCCGGGCACGCCTCTCTTGCCGGCTTATCAGCAGGAAACTCCGAACCTGAGCCCGTTGGGCGCCAACGTTGCAAACTTGCAGCAGCCGCGAGCGTTGCAGCGCCAGGGACGCCGCGACCTTTACGTCGAAACCTGGGGCCTTACGATTGATCGCGAACTGCCTGCCAGCTTCCTGGCCTCGGCGCAATATCTTGGCTCACACGGGGTGCGGTTGTTTTCCCGAGGAGGAGTTAATTTCTGCATCACACCACCTGACAGCACGGGGAATTGCACGCGCACTCTGGATCAGTACTATCCGAACGGCGATCCGTATGGCTCCGTCGACTACAAATCCGATATTGGCGCCAGCACCTACAATGCGCTGATGTTGAGTTTGGAACGCCGCTTTACCAATGGCTTGTCATTTCAGACTCGCTACACCTGGTCTCATTCCATCAATGATGGATCGGTGGGCGGCGGAGAATCCAACGGCCCCGAAAACGTGAAGTGCCTGCCTTGCGACTTTGGACCCAGCATATTCGACATACGTCACAATGTTACGGGCGATGTGGTTTATCAATTGCCCTTCGGACCTGGGAAGCCTTATTTGAATGACGGGGGCGCATTGGGAAAGATCGTCGGCGGCTGGAGTTTCAGCAGCGTGGGTATTTGGCATACTGGACACCCGCTTACCATCACGATGAACATCTCGCCCACGCAACTTCCAGATGGCAATGACCAGACCACGCAGCGGCCTGATCTGGTTCCTGGCGTTCCCATACTGTTGCCGGGAGGTGTACAGAATTACACGATTCCCATCAATCCCGCGGCGTTTGCGCCGCCGCCACTCGCCTCAGGGACAGATCAATTCGGGGTTCCGTATGCTTCTTATGGTTTGGTAAGCCGGTTCGGAGACGCTCCCAACGGCCTAATTCGGGCTCTCGACTCGTGGCAGATCGACATGGCGCTTATGAAGACAACCAAAATCACTGAGCGTGTGTCCGCGGAGTTTGGCGTACAGGCTTTCAACATCTTTAATCACGTTCAGCTCGGCGATCCGAATCTCACCAACCTGCAGCTTAACTACGTACAACTGGCAAGCGGGGCATGGGGACTTCAACCAGCGGGGAATCTCGGGCAGATAACTACCACAAACAATTTCAATAATAATAATGACAATGCCACGTCCCCGAACACTGGCACTGGTCTGGCGCGGCAGATTCAGTTCATGCTTCGTTTCATGTTTTAGATTTCAGAAAGGATCTTTGGTGGCAAATCAACGCGGGACAAGACTGCATTTCGCCTTACTGTTCTTATGCCTGATTCTGTTGGGCGCATCCAGTTCATCCCACGGCGGCTACACCGTGATCAAAAAGATCCCCATTCCCGGCCAGGGGAGTTGGGACTATCTCACGATTGACGACTCTGCCCGCCGCTTATATGTTTCTCACGGAACCCGGGTCGAAGTGCTCGACGTGGACTCAGGCGCGATTGTCGGCAAAATCGAAAATACCCTGGGCGTGCATGGAATTGCCGTCGCGCCGGACATCGGCCACGGGTTTGTCAGCGACGGACAGTCGTCCACGGTCACGATTTTCGACTTGAAAACGCTGAAGCCGATTGCGGACGTGCCCACCGGAAAAAAGCCCGACGCCATCATCTATGATCCCGCGACCTCCAGGGTTTTCGCCTTCAACGGCGGCAGTAACAGCGCGACCGTGATCGAAGCCAAGGATGGAAAAGTTGCCGGCACGATTGATCTCGGAGGCGGTCCCGAATTTGCCGCCGCGGACGGCAACGGCTACGTCTACAATAACCTCGAGGATGAAAGTCTGGTGCTAAAGATCAACTCGCGAACACTGAAAGTCGAGCAACGCTGGCCCACCGCGCCTTGCGCTTCGCCTTCCAGCATGGCGATCGACCGTCCCAACCGCAGACTATTTCTGGGCTGCCGCAGCAAAGTCATGGCAGTGATGAACGCGGACACGGGCCAGGTCATCACCACGCTTCCCATAGGCGATCACGTCGATGCCACCGCCTTCGATGTCGAGACCCGGCTGATTTTCAATTCCAATGGTGAAGGCACCGTCACCGTGATTCACCAGGACACTCCAGATAAATACTCCGTCGCCGAAACAGTGAAGACTTCACCTCGCGCTAAAACATCGGCACTCGATCCCAAAACCCACCAATTATTTTTGTCGACCATGGAGTCGGGCCAGTTTGAAGTGCTAGTAGTGGGAAGATAAATACTGATGAAGACTTGGCAGAGATTGTCGATTGTCCTAATTATTCTCAACTGCGTCGCCTGCACGCGTTCTCACTCGCAGATGCCGCCGCAGGCGCAACCAGTTGCTCTGCAATTGCAACTGAGCACTCCGTTCCGCTTCGTCGCCTACGGGGATTCGCGGTTTCACGATCCCAAAGATACGGAGGCGGCGAACCCTTCCGTGCGCCAGGCGCTGGTGCAAGCAATCGCTGAGATCAAGCCAGCGTTTATCTCTTTCAGCGGAGACATCGTTTACAACGGCTACGATGCCAATGACTGGAAGGTCTGGGACAGCGAGACTAGCACCTGGCGCGAGAAACAGATTCCTATCTATCCAGCTCTGGGAAATCACGATCTGCATGGAAACGAGAACATTGCGCTGGCAAATTATTTTCAGCGTTTTCCGGATTTGAAAAACAGCCGCTATTATTCTGTACGCGCGGCTAACACCTTGATGCTGGTGCTCGACAGTTCGCTCGACGAAGTCGCAGGGCCGCAAGGAAAGTGGCTAACGCAAGCGCTCGACACGCTGCCTGGAGACGTTGATTTCGTCTTTATTGTTCTCCACCATCCGCCTTATACGAGCTCGTCCGATGAAAAGAAGTTCGGGGGAGGACACTCATCTCGCTCGACTGAGCAAGCGATGGCGCAGGGGTTGGAAGCGCGGCAGAAAAACCTGCGTGCCCGGATTGTGGTTTTCTCCGGACACGTGCACAACTACGAGCGCCATGAGCATGGCGGCGTCACTTATTTTGTTTTAGGCGGAGCCGGAGCTCATGCCTATCCGATCGAACGGGCGGCAACCGATCCGTTCCAAAGCAAAGAGATCAACTACCACTATCTACTGGTCGAAGTTGATCGCGGCCATTTGAAAGCCACCATGAATCGCCTCGACCTTAGCACCGGCAAGGCGGTCTGGACGCACCCCGATTCTATCGAGATCACTGCACCTGCAGCCGCGAGTACCGTCGGCGCGCATTAACGCCTACTGCCGGTATCACGATGCCGGGTGGTCTTCACAATAAGCCACCATTATCCCAGCACGCTACTTTACTTTTACGCATTACCCCCTAGCCGCTGAGCGGCGAGGATTCCCACCAATCGCGAACGACAACCACGTTGGAGTGGAGAATCACCGACCTGTTCAGCGTTAAGCGCGTGTTGGAGCACGTCCTAATAGTTCAGTGAGAAGGTTGCGATCTCTGGGCGAGAAAATCGTCGCGGCACTGTTTCGCGGCGGAGAGCAACTCTGCGAACTCGGGCGTGCCTCGCAGCTTTGTCCACGCCGAATCGTTCTGCAAACCCGTGTAGGCGCAAAAATGTCCGGCGATCGCACTCTTAAGCAGTTGCACGGCCGCATCTTTCTGCCCGCAGAAGAGAAGGTCGCCCGCAACAACGTAACGGGGTTCGGGGTCGGGATCGGCGAGCCTCGCGGCTACCACGTCACGTGCCAAGCGCGCCACATCAGGGGACGACGGATTTTCGATGCATGCCAACATCAACAGGTGGGCGTATTGATTTGTATCTTTGACTTTCTCGCCGATTTCCTTCGCCTGTGCTAACTTTCCATCACGAATGTAGTGTCGCATGATGTTGTTCGATGCCCACACTGATCCGGCATCGAGCTGAAGAAAATCCATCGCCCGCGTGTAGTTACCAAGTTGGTCGAAGGTGGCCCCGCAAGACCGCAGCATAAAGTTTCCGGAATCCAAGGATGAAGCAACTTCACACTCGTGCGCAGATTCCTCGATGGCTCCTCCATAGCGAAGAACATACGACAGGGCGAAGTGGGCCTGAGCATTCTCTGGATGCCGCGCCACCAGCGCCTTTGCGTCCTGATAGGCCTTGGCCAACTCACTCTGTTCGACTCGATTCGTGATCAGCCAGGCAATCGCAAAAATATAGTTGGGATCAAGCGAGACAGCCCGTTCCAAAGCTAGGTTCGAACGCTTGCGCATGGCCTCACCGCCGTTGGAATAAGCGCCATCATAATTGTAGCGAACTCCGAGATACCCCCAGGCGGGCGCGTAGCTGGGATCCAGTCCGACAGAACGCTCCAGCATGGCGATGGCATCCTTGTTAGGAAGAGGATCATGCGGCAACGCGATGCTGCGAAGATACAGATCGTAAGCCTCTTCATTCTTGGGATGTGTGCCGGCTTCCCCTGAATCCACTCCCACACCAAGCGCTGGAACTAATCCCTGGCGAACTTTCGCTGTGATCTGGCTGCGCATAGCGATCATGTCGGGAGCGGCCACCGTCATGGTGTCGCGCCACAGCGTACGATTGTCGGCGACGTCTACGGCTTCCAGCGTGATCTGAAGCTGGTCGCCTTGTTTCATGTAGTGCCCGGTCACGACGTCGGTCACGTGCATGGCCTTCCCCGCTTCCTGCAAGTCGACGGTGGGAGAGTCGTACTTGCTCGTGGTAGCAAACGGGCGGATCGACAGCGAGCGAACGTAGCTGAGTGAAGTTGCAATTTCGTCAGCCAGCGCGAGGCGAAGAAAATCTACGTCCTTGTCGGCGCCCAGGTTCTGCAGCGGAAGAACGGCGACGGTTCTTTGTCCGGCATTCACGACCGCAGGCGTGGAGCGCTGTTTGACCAACCAAACCGCACCGGCAAGCAACATAAGCGCCATGACAATTGCTGCGGCGATCTTCCCATAGGAATGTTTCAGCACATAAGCCGCAGGGACTTTCTCTGCCGACGCAGCGCTCGATGACGCGGATGAAGTCACCGCAGGCGAGGAGCCGGAGCCTGGCGACTGAGTGGCAAGCACACCGCTCTCCTGCATCGCAGATACGGCTCCCGAACTGCCAGCCGCACCGGGACGAGAATCCGTTTCGCGCTTCAGACGCTTCAGGTCGGTCCGCATGTCTGCGGCGTGCTGGTAGCGCAGATTGCGATCTTTTTCTAGAGCCTTGTCAATGATTTCTTCCAGTTTTGGCGGAAGGTCGGGGTTAAAACGAATCGCGGGAACGGGATCACTAGCCAGAATTTCATGACAAATCACTCCCGAGCTCGTCTGCATATATCCAGCAGTGTCACGGTATATTGCTTGTCCCGTACCTTCTATCGCGCCGCCAAACGCTCCTACGAACGCACCAGGAATGGCTCCCTCCACGCACCCACCTTCGGCGGTAATCACGCACCCTATTATGGCGCCGGATACCACCCCTGTAGCTGCACTTTTAAAAGGTAGGGTTGCATTCTCTGATATCACGTGCCAGCCGCATTATTAGCCTTCGCAGTCGCCGCTTCGACGCACTGCTGATGTTGTTTCGTATGTTGTTGTTGTGGTTGTTGTTGCTGCTGTTGGTTGGCTGGCCCACCTTTACGTTTTTTGTAAAGGTGGGGATTCATGCTGCCGACGGCGGGGTTTTCATCTTTATCTGGCCCCACTGATTGATTCGCACAGCGCCCTCTTCGCCGAAAGCATAACTACGATAGCTGCTCCACGGCCACTGCTCCGGTTCCTGCACCAGTCCCCGCGCGACCGGATTCCGGTGCATGTAGCGCAGCTTCTCAATCCGCTTGGCCTTCGTCCATACGTTGAAATCGTAGAAGCGCCGCTGCCACACGTGCTCGGCTCCAACCGCAAATAATTCCTGCTGCGTGGCCACTCGGCGCTTGGTCGCACGCAAAGGTGGGCCAGCCACCGGCATTGACACCGGCCCTTGCCAAAAGATATTATCTATCAGCGTAAGATTAGCTCATTGACAATCGATAACTTCAAATCCGAGGACGGCCCTAGGGATCATTTCAGGAATCATTCAAGCTAAGTCTTTATTCCCAAATATTTTGCCTGCAACTCCTTATTCCTCAAAGATTTTGACCGTAGTGTCGCCCTAATCCCATGATCTCAAAAGATCAGGGGGAGGGGGTATGGACAATGGGGAGACCGGGGAGCATCTCTGACAGAATAGACCGGGGAGCATCCCTGACACTGCGAGCCTGCGTTATTTATCGAGACACTTTACTTTCCGGACGTTCGTTACGAATTCGATAAATGAGGTATCCCACAACTGCAATATTTACGATTAGCACCAAGCCCTTGATCGCGCTGGGATGGCGGTGGATCTCGTACACCTCGAATGGGACGAGCGAAGTTGTGATGATTACGCTGAACCACTCGGCCCAACGTTTCACCATCCAGAGACCGATCCCCTCGGTTAGAAACAGCCCGGCGTAGATAAAACTGACAATTCCAAAATTCCTGATCTTCTGAGGAGTGAGATCGGCGACCTTCTGAAGCGCCTTGTCGACATACCGGTTGCCCGGATCCAACCCGAGCACCCTGACCCAATGTTCCGCTACGCTCGACACATCTTTATGGAGCAGATGAAGAGCACTCATGCCAACCGCTATCAACAATCCCGCCTTTAGCAGCTTGAATAACGCAATAACCCGGATCAGCATATTGCCAGAGGATTTCATGGGACGGAATTATCTCCAATGTAAGCACAACTTGAATTGTTGCGCTCTTTCGAGTGACCGTGAAGTCGAAATTTTGGCTGGAATAAAAAAGCCGCCTCCACAACTGTGAGGCGGCGTTGTTAACCTCGGGATTATTGACCCATTGAGCTTTCGTTTTTGGTGGGTAGATCTTTCGAGGTCATGTCAAAAGTCAACATGAATCCGTTGGTACCTTTGAACTCAAAAGCCTGGTCACCCTGGCGATAGGTTTCAATCTCGTTAGGCATCATGACAAAACCATCGTTGCGTGGCGTACCCCAGTAGCGAACATTTTTCAAGACTGCGGGTTCGTCCGTTATTCCCTGGAACCGTCTCAGCTTTACCTCTGCAGTGGTGCCGCCGTTCAACGTGGCATGCGCGGTATCCTTGTCAAATGTCCAGGTATCGATGTTGCCCTCGGCAGTTTGAAACGACTTCCACTTAACGGGAAATACGTGACCCAAAATCTCGCCCAAGGCTTTGCGTTGTTCGGGACTGGTCGCTTTATCAAACGTGACCAGCGCCCAATTCATCTGGCCTTGCGAGAAGTCGCCGCCCAGATCGCCCGTGATCCAAAACTTTGCGCCTTCAAGGCTGACGTCGCCGTAATGACCATGATTGACCTTGTAGGCATTGTTGAACTTGCAGTAATGCTCGGCCTGTCCATGATCGTGGTGTGCAGCCGGATGCGTGTTGAAGTAGCACATGCAGAAGTGAGGACAGCTACAGGCTTCAATCGCCGTAGCGTTAATCGCCCATTCAGAAGCAGGTACGGAGCTGTGGCCCGTGATGACGCCCGCGAGCGCGAGCATTACTACAAATGCAAATCGTCGCATAGGTTCGCCTCCTCTGGGGAGGAATTATGCGCCTAGACGTTTGCTGGTTGCAATAATAATGTCGAGGCTTTACCCCCTGCATTTGTGGTGGAAGCTAAGAGTGGAAGTGTAGCGCTAGATCGTGCAAGCCACGCTGCCACAAATAAGGTCTAAGATGGATTTGGAAATCGCCAGTCGAGTATGCGGCTAGGCATTGGTCAGCAAATCAAACGCTGCTTACGAAATATCTGTGAACGACATTAGGGGGCACCGGCGGTACGCACTCGGGACAGCCGGCCAGATGCCGGCGCTACAAGGAAAGTCTCATGAGCAATCA
>Ga0073928_10008917_pt1 | contig 12387 bp, 10 predicted proteins | sample PaiPotPPA55metaG_FD_76969 | JGI IMG/M metagenome (GOLD analysis project Ga0073928, IMG submission 76969) | Iron sulfur acid spring bacterial and archeal communities from Banff, Canada, to study Microbial Dark Matter (Phase II) - Paint Pots PPA... ...
GCCAATGCGCCGCCATATAAACGCCGGCAGCAATCACGACGAATGCCAGAATCGCGATAAAAATTAGGCGCTTCTTGCGATCAGGTGCGGGGCCTGCGTCCGGGACCTTGGCCGGCTCGGCGGCGCCGGGCTTTGGGTCGGATTCCGCGGTTCGAGTTTCAGAGTTCAAGTCATCTCGTTCGAGCGGAGCGCACTGCGGCCACACTGTCGAATGGCTTGGTTTTGCGCCCGCTTGCGATGCCGCGAACGTTAGGCCGCAAGGGACAAATTGGCAAGCACGCGAAGAATGCGCAATTTGCCTGAAGCTGAACGGCCTGCGGCTGGGATCCGTGTCGGGGCCGCGGCCTACTTCGAGGATTTTACGCGTTTTCCGCCATTACGCCCGGACCCAACGTGAAAACCGATGACAAGCATGAAATCCACTATGTCGCACGAATCGTCCTTATGCCATACACTGAGCATTCGGTAGTTGGGCGAATGGGAAACGAAGTCACGGTGCGGCACCTTGAGTTCGCGCCCGTCCGCCAGATTGATGGAAAATGGCTGGAAAGGGTTGGCTTCGATCAGTCGCTGCAAGGTTTCAGCTTTCATGTCCGGCGAAAGTTAAACCCTGAGCACTCTCCCGGCAAGTCCGCCCTTCATTCCATGCATTAGATTAAGCCCATGACTTTCGCGGCGGCTTTCGTCGTCTGTTCGATATCCGCGAATGTGTGCGCGGTCGAGAGGAAGCCGGCCTCGAATTGCGACGGCGCAAAATAAATTCCTTCGTCCAACATGCCGTGAAAGTATTTCGCAAAGCGGGAGCGGTCGCTCTTCATGGCATCGGCCAGGTTATGCACAGGCTGGCTGGTGAAGTAGGCGCAGAACATGGAGCCGCAACGATTGAACTGGACAGGCACGCCGGCGGATCGTGCGGCGTCGGCCATGCCGTCTTCGAGAGCGGCGCCGAGTTGTTCGAGTTTAGCATAGGCATCGCAGGCAGCGAGTTCTTGAAGAGCGGCGATGCCCGCAGTCATCGCGACCGGATTCCCGCTCAACGTGCCCGCCTGATACACCGGTCCGGCCGGGGCCAGGAGATCCATGATGTCGGCACGCCCGCCGAACGCGCCGACGGGCAAGCCCCCGCCGATGATCTTGCCGAAACAGGTCAGGTCCGGAACGATGCGGAACCGTTCTTGCGCGCCACCTGGGGCGAGGCGGAATCCGGTCATGACCTCGTCGAAAATCAGCAGTGAACCATCGGCATTGGTTGCTTCGCGCAGGAATTCCAGGTAACCGGGTTTTGGCAAGTAAAGACCCGCATTGCCCGGCACGGGTTCGATGATGATGCCGGCGATCTGCCGCGGGTTTGCCGCAAAAGCCGCCTTGACTGCGGCTGGGTCGTTGTAAGGCAACACGATGGTGTGTTCGGTGAATGCTGCAGGAACGCCTGCGCTGTCGGGATTGCCGAAAGTCAGCGCACCGGAGCCGGCCTTGACGAGCAAGGAATCGGCATGACCGTGATAGCAGCCGTCGAACTTGACGATCTTGTCCCGTTTGGTCGCACCGCGAGCCAGCCGGATGGCTGACATCGTGGCCTCGGTCCCGGAATTGCACATGCGAACCTTCTGCACGCTCGGCACGAGCGAGCAGATCAGGGTGGCCATGGCGACTTCGAAAGGATTCGGAATGCCGAAGCTCGTGCCGCTTTCCGCCGCCGCCTGCACAGCTTTGATGATCTTCGGATGGGCGTGCCCGAGGATGGCCGGCCCCCAGGTGCCGACGTAATCGATATACTCGTTGCCGTCGACGTCCCAGATGCGGGTGCCTTTGGCCTTGTTGACGAAGAAAGGCTGGCCGCCCACGGCGCGAAAGGCCCGGACCGGCGAGTTGACGCCGCCGGGAATGTACTTCAAAGCTTCGGCGAAGAGTTGCTCGGATTTGGGCTGCGGTCGCATGAACTTGCTTACTGTTTGCTGAAAAACGTGTCCATCAAAGAACCGCGCTCGGTGCGGATAGCAGTGCCGGTGCCGATATGATGGCGCCCGAACCATCCCTGCGGCGTTTCCAGGACGAAACGAATATCGTCAGTGGCCGCCTCGACCGAGTTCGTGTCGTAGGGATGGAGATCGTGGATTTCCTGAACGACGCCTTCCGGATCGATATAGGCGGCAGAGAGCGGCAGGGGACAGTTTTTCATCCAAAAGGAGGCTCGTTGCGAATATGGGAGAGGGAACAACATCCCTTCGTTCTCGGCCATGTTGGTCCGAAACATCATGCCCGTGCGCTCCTGTTCCGGCGTGAGCGCCAGTTCGGCCACCATCTCCTCCGGGCCAACATAGATTTTCATCGTCTGCAATCTCGGCTGCGCCCGCGTCGGCAGGCCAGGATCGACCAGGGCGCCGTCCGGCGGCGGTTCGGCGGCTTTCTTGCAGCCCGGCGCGACGATGGCGAGGGCGAGCAGCAGCGCGAGCATGAACGATCTACTCATGGTTCCAGATTGGGAAAGCGCGAGGAGGTTTTCAACTCTGATTCCGGGGGTTGCCCCCAAGGGGCACCCAACCATTGGGGTGAACCCCTCATAGAAGCTGGGTTTGACCGTGCCACTATGTGGCCATCCGCGAATGCTATTGGGCAAGAGGGCTTCTTGCCGCATTTACAGCATCACGCGGATGGGCCAGCAACCGGAAAATTGTGCCGGCCAATGCTGGCGCTCAAGATAATCTATGAAAAACCTGAAATTAGTCCTGTTAACCCCGGTCCTCGGCATCGGGCTCACGGTCGCAGCTTACGGCGGCAACACCCACCGCGCCAGTCACGCATCCGGGCTCCTCCTGGCGACGAACTATTTTATGAGCGCCGAGTTCACAAATATGCCGACGCCGCCCAGAGTCGCCGCCGTCTCCGACATCCCCGTCTCCACAAACTTTGGTTCCTCTTCCGAAGCGGGCTACACCGATGGCTCGGGTAAAATCGATGGGGTCGGCGATATCGGCTGGAACAACGTGGACTTCCTGGGGCCGTACGTGCAAGGGGACGCCATCGCCAATCTGAGCGGCTCGATCACGACCGTGAAGTCGAATCTCATGATCACCATGACCATGAAAGGCAGCGGTTTCGTGCAGGACGCCATTGGTTCGAACCAGGCGGTGGCCACACTCAGCCTGAAGTTCAAAAACACCACGGGAATTATCGTGATGACCAGCCAGTTCACCAACTCCTTTGGTCCGGCGATCGTCCTGACAACGAACAGCGATGGGTCTGTCAGCTCCAATTATTTCGCCGTGGTGATCCAGACCAACCTGACCCGCACTCCGAGTTACCAGGAGCTCGTGTTCACCGTCGCGTCCAGCGACATCGTCACGAACTCATCCAGTCAGGTAACGATTTCCAATTCCATCGACTCCGCCGACAACACGTTTCCCTTTGGCACTCCGCTGTCAACGAACGGGCAACAGACCATTACCGTGGGCGCGCTCAAGTTCACCAACGTGGTGATTGCCTACGCTCTTGCCTGGAATTCCTCCTCGACTTTGCAACCGGTTACCAATGCCATACTTGGGCTGGATATTTCCCAAGTGCCGGCCTTCATCAGCAACTACTTCGCCGCGAACACCTACAGCACCAACGTGTCTGGCACCAACGCGTCCCTCAACCGGCGGTATGTCCAGGAAGTGCTGAGCGCGCAGACGAATATCACCATCGGTTCCACCAACCTGACGATGATGAATAACATTTCCAATCTGTGGTACGAGATCGACGGGAACATGAGCGGGACCATCCATGCGGGCGGATTTTCGCACAGCTTCGCGAATTTTCCCGCCGTATTGTCGGCGAACCACCTGCTCTACTCGGCGTTCCAGGGAACCGGCTCGAACACCACGCTGCAAGCTCAGTTCGGCACAAACGTCGGCGGCATGCCCGTCCCGACGAATGACAACGGCCTGTGGTACGTAGGTGAACAACCGGTTTACAACGACAGCTTGTCAGTGACGCCGTTCACGTATTTCAACTCCGACGTCAAACAAGCCGGCAACAGCCTCTGGATGTCGGCCCCGCAGGGCGATAGCGGCATCAGTTTGGGCTTGAGCGGAACGGGCACTCTGACCGGGCCGAACAAAACCTACAAGGCCGCGCTTAAAGGCGTGGGCTATAGCCACGGCGCCGCCTGGAAAATCAGCGGCAACACCGGTTTGCTCACGGTCGGCTATACCCCCGGGTTCAACGTCGTGAACTTCACCAACACCGCGGCATTGACCAACCTCCAGGCCGCGGGCTTTGATAGCAATCTCACCTTCGAGGCTTATTCGAATTTTGGCACCAACAGCGGGTTCACCACGACCAATTTTAGCCTGGTTTCGACCGACATGGTCGTACTGAACGGCATCACCAATTCCGTGCTGAACGTACTGAACGGAGTCCCCGTTGCGGCGCAGAATGTTACGAACAGCATTCCCAACGGGATCACCACCGTGGTGCTCACGGGCAAAGTGCTGGGTCAGACCATTGGCCCTATCAATGGCACCAACGCCAGCCTGCCAGCTCCGCAATAACGAAAATCAAGGAAGGCTTATTCCACTTCCACCGTCACGATCCCGAGGATTTTCGTTTCGCGGCGTTGCAGAAGCCGGCCCATCGGCCCGAGCGCCTGCCAATAGGCCAAGGCCATCACCGCGGCAAAGAGCAGCGAGAGGATGAAGTTCACGGGCACCGCCTCTGGCCAGCCGGCCTTTCGCCATAGTAATTCCAATAGCGCCGGCAGGAATACCAATGCCATCGGCAATGGAAAAAGCAGGTGGCAAAAGATCATTACCAGCATGGCCAATCCCGGCATTTTGGTCGGCTTCATCGTGCCGGGCTGGATGCGGTAGGGCACGAGAATGGAGAGCAGATTGCCGACGAGGCCCGCCAGCATCAGCAACGCCGCCAGTTGGAACAGGACGGCCGCAACCAGCCCGGGCGAGGGTTTTAGCCGGATCGAAATCACACCCAGCAGTATCAGAGCGAATCCGGCAGCCACGGGCAGGCTGGCGAGATTTTTGCCCAGCAGGATGAGTTTCCGGCTCGCCGGCGAAAGTATCAAGGATCGGAATCCGTCCCGGTCGAAGCCGAATTGATTGGAAAGGAATTGGACGAGCATGAAGATCGAGAACGCGATCGCGCCCGTGGCAATGAACGGCTTGGCCACTTCGGGTATCTGAAGCGCATGGCGAAACAGCAGAGTCCCGCCAACGAACAGTGGCACGAGGATCGAAGTTCCCCACGCCATTTTCACCTCGGGCGCGCGCAGCAAGGAACGAAAGGTGGCCAGCGCGAGCGCCGCGGCTTGCTCGGGCACTGCCGGGAGCCGGAGTTCCAGGAAACGGCTTCCCCCTTTGGCCGCATCCACCGCGGCCGCGGGAACTCGGCTGGGTTGCATCCGCACCGCGACTTTTCCACCCGAATCGCCGCGGTAAAAGCGCACCGTGCCCTGGTAGGCGCGCCACAGGCCGAGGGCGCCGATGGCAAAACAGCCAAACGTTCCGAGCAACGCAGGCACCGCATTGCCCTCGGCCAGCGCCTGGGCGCCGAGGGGCAGCCAAAACGGCGGGATGAATTTCTGGGCCGAACGGAATGTGGCAACGCTGTTGGTCGATTTGGTTTGCGCATGGCCGTCGACTCGGCGAAAAACGTTGAAATAAAGGTTGGGCGCCTGGCCCAGGAGAACGAAACAAAACACGATGGTCATGACGACGTTGCGGCGCCGGCGCGGGTTGCTCATCAAGGTGGCCAGCCAGCCGCGCAGGCAATAAGTCCACGCCGAAATCGAAAAAACCATCCCCAGGGCGAGCGGCACGAGCAGCAGCATGGCGGGGCCGCGCGCGATCGCCGACCCGAGGGCCAGTCCCATCAGCGCGGGCACGAAGATGATGATGCTCAGGGCGAGGTGCGACGCGAGGTAGTTGATGACGAATATTTGGCCGAGAGCCACCGGCAAATGCATCAGGCGCTGGAGATCAATCGCCTCCGAGCGCTGGATTTCCTGGAGCAGACCGATCAGCCACAGAAACAGGAACGCCACGGTCAAGCCGCACCATATCCCCCAAACCACATTAGGGTTCGCCTGGCCAAAACCATATATGCCGCCCCCCAACGCCCCCACGAAGCTGGCTCCGCCCAGCACCAACGAGCCGGCGGCGACCACCGCGGCCACGACGGCGCCGATGCCCTTGCTGCGGATCCACATGTTGCGCGTCAGCCGCCACCGCAGCCAAAGAATGGTTTGGAGTTGCTCCCAGTTCACGTTAGCTTTCGAGCCAGCTTAACTTCTGCGCCCCCTGCCCTTCCTCACCCACGACGGCGAGAAACTTGTCTTCCAGCGAACCGCTGCGCCGCAATTCCTCCATCGTGCCCTGGTGAACCAATTGCCCGTGCGCGATGATCCCGACGTCGGTGCAAAGTTTCTCCACAATTTCCAGGACGTGCGAGGTGAGGAAGACCGTCGCTCCGCGCCCGACGCACTGCTTGAGTGTGTCGCGCAACACGCGGGAGGCCACGGCATCGACGCCCTCGAACGGCTCGTCCAGGAACAACAGGTCGGGATTGGCAATCAACGCGGCGGCCAGGGCGAGTTTTTTCTTCATGCCGTGCGAGAATTCCAGCGTCAGTTTCTTTTCCTCATAGGCCAGATCCATCATGGCGAGCAATTCTTCGCAACGGGCGCGCACGGTTTCGCGCGGCAGCAGATACATGCGTCCGATGAAGGTGAGGTACTCGCGCGCGGTCAGATTATCGAACAGCCCGAGGTTCTCCGGCACCACGCCGATGCGGCGCTTCACTGCGAGCGCGCGCGCCGGGTCGCTCATGTCCTCGCCAAGAATGCGCATCGTGCCTCCGCTCGGCGCCAGCAGGCCAGTGAACATCTTGATCGTGGTGGATTTGCCCGCCCCGTTGGGACCAAGAAAACCGTAGAACCGACCGGCCTCCACACGGAGATTAAGCTCATTGACCGCGCGAAAAATCCCGAAGTCGCGCGTCAGATTGGCGGTTTCGATGGCCGGGCTCATAGTGCTTGAGGCACCGCGCAGGCTATTTGGCCTCGGCCACGAGAGCAATCGCGAAGATGATCGTTTCGCGGGCCGGCGTGCATCTTGGTAGTAACCCCGGAGCGCGGCTATGCCTCAAAGGCCAGCCGCAGCAGGTTCGCCAGTAGATGGATAGATTCATTGGCGAAGGAAGGTTGATTTGGAAGGGACCGTCGAGGGACGTTTCATGGTTGCTGAACCGGATACATCTTAATTTGTTCGGCTTGGCTATAGTGACACGCCCTGGCCAGAAAAAGCAAAACGCAGAACAATCCCAAAAAGAGGATTAGTTTTCGTGGCCACCCGGTCAGCCCGCAGTAATTCAGAACTCGCCCGATAACGCCCAACTCCAGAACCGCAACCATTCTGAGGAAGACATCGAGCCACAAGCTTGCAGTATCGCGTGGCTTCTCACCGCTCAATAGGCCCACCAAGCCATTGACGACCCATGCCACGAGAAAGGCAGCGATCAAAACTGCGGCCAGGAACGCAAGGTTGAACACAGGCTTTTCAGTTAGAGCGAACGTCTATTTGAGCTTCCTCACGTCGGCTGCCACAATTCCAGGAGACGCTCTAAAACCGCCAGCGCAAACCAGCCTGGACATACGGGCCGGGATCAAACGAAATCGTTTGGCTGATGTCCTTGTAACGGATTTCGCGTCCGAACGAAATGCCGGATTCGACTCGGAGCCAGGGGCCAAAAGGAAGGCGATATTCCGCGCCCGCGCCGAAATGGAAATCCCGGTAGGTGCCGAGAGTGCTGTTGAATTGCGGCAAGCCTATCTTGTTTCCAAAATCGGACGAAGTCCGAAAGACCGCAAACTCGCCGCCGAGGCCGGCAAAAACATTGAGCCGCGGAACGACGCGATATGTCAGCGTGGACCGGGGAAACATGAGGTTGAGCGTCAAGTTTGTCCGGATATTCCAGCGCAGACCGGCCACGGGCAGCACCGGGAGGTCGCTGTCCGGCTCGAAACCGAGGCCCATCACCAGCGTCAATTTGGGACTGTAAATGTACGTCGCCCGGACCACTCCACCGACGCCGACATCGTCGCCGCGAAAATCGTCGAAGCGGTAAATTACCGGCCCTAGGCTGGCCGCAACGGTCCATTGATTGTTCAAGCGGTATCCCACGCCCGCGTTCAACCCCAATGTATTGACCTGGTCTGGAATCGGCGCGCCGGCAACCGTCCCCAAAAACAGATTCTGAGATCGGAGACCCACCGGGATGAACCACTGTTCGTTCAGAGGGATTTCTCCGATGACGCTGGGGCTTATCGCCTGCGCGTCCGATTTGCCGGTGAGTCCCCGGTAGGAAGTATCGCCCGAGCCGACGTAAGAATGATCCACTCCCACGGCGAACAGAGGCCTCGTGCCCGCGTCCAGCGATGGGAAAGTCCCCAAGTACGGCATTTCCACCGTACGCCAGTGCGTGTTGTTCGTCGATGCCACTTGATCAGCCGCTTCCGGTTGCGGCTCCTGCCCGAGAGCGGCGCAAAGGAAAATTATCGCTGAAGCGCTAGTTAAAATCAAAACGAATAGTTTCTTCATGGGTTTTGGTTTTGCTCGCGGGGCAGCATAAGATTGCAAGCTCCGCGATGACGCCTGATTTTCGTTTGTCTTCGAATTCGCTTCGGTTTTCCTCTTCCCAGGCCGTCATTTTGAGGGCATAGGAACCGCCACTCGAATTTGGTGCCCTGATCGACGAAGGAATCAAGAGCAAACATTTCCCGCTTAAGGACTCTATTTGGGAAGGCGTTCGCCAACCGGGAAAGAAAGGGGCTCGGCATGGAGGGGCCGCCTGATCAGGAGGTCAAATGAAAAAAAGCCGCGCTGGTTGGTGAGCGCGGCTTTGGGGTAGGGTTGGGGCGATACTTTTGGCAGATGTTCCTTACTCGTATCCCCAGGCGTCCCGTCGCTGGCGCTCGCGTTGGCGGGCGGGCATCCGGCGTTTGGCGCTAATTCTCTGAATGAGCTCCCAGGCCAGGAAGGCCGCCGCGCCGGCCAGAAACGCCACCGACACCCTCGCGTCGATTCCGGCCAGACACACGAAGCTCAATGCACACATAGCGTAGTGTGTCGTTTATACGCGCTTTCCGATTGGCTGTCTATCCGTACTAAATCCGACAAACGAAAGATTTCTTGCTTCGAAGCCACTGAGTCTTTACAAAGTTCCGAGGCCGCGTACCCGACCCACAGGGACCACGGTGCAGCTTTAAACATACTTGCACCTCCCTCACGGATGCGCGGCCCCTGCATTTGGATTTTGCGCGCTGATTCGAGGGTTCTGTTGCCAAGTCCGAAACAAAAATGGTCCACGCAATCGCGTGGACAAGGCCAATCCTCTGACCCTGTTCCGGCTTCGAGGATTCGTGCGCGGTCGAGAAACGGCAAAAATCGACCGCTACCCTGCATTATCCTAAGGGGTTGGCCCAGATTGGGCTAATGGGGTGCTTGCCCCCGGAAACGGGCGCTTTGTGCTGCTATTGCCCGAGTTTTGGCCGGAAGAGGTGTCGGCACCGGACAGAATCCGCATCGCCTCGTCCATCTTTTCGCAAGTCACGATGCGGACGCTCCGTCGGTAATGGAAAGCGGACATGATGTTAAGGCCAATGTCCTTGTGCGGGTCGGGAATGACACGCACGACGAGGCTGACCCCTTGCTGGTCCAGGAGGTCCATCACTTGCGTTATGTAGGAATCGCACTCAAGATCCATCGCTTCGAGGCTGCTGAGGTCGACCAGCACCCTGAATCCCGAGGATAGGGTGGGGACAAGCACGCGCATTTCCGCAACGCACCGCCGGGCTTCCTCGGCGGTGAAGCGTTGCGAGTAAGAAAACCTCAGCAGGCTTTGAGCTGGGTCGAATTCGACGTAATACATAATTGCCAATCTGGCGCCCGCGCCATGATGCCGGAAGACCATACCCGATTTCGGCCCCCGTGGCCAATTGCTTTTGGCGGTTGACAAAGCCGCCGGAAAAAATACCCTTGCACATCGGCCAAAGAGGAGCTGCAGCCATGAAGGCTGAAAGGCTTCCCGGGCCGCTGGAGAGGAAGTGAATTAGTTTTGACAGAAATCAAGCTTAAGAAAGGCGAGTCGGTAGACAAGGCGTTGCGGCGATTGAAGAAGAAAATCGACCGCGAAGGAACGCTCAAGACCGTGCGCAACCATCGGCATTTCGAAAAGCCGAGCGAACGGCGCCGGCGCAAAGAGAAGGCAGCGCGTTTTTCCGCCATGCTCACCGCCCGTTATGCGGATTTGTAAACCCGGGCGCCTGAGATCAAAGGGAACTTTTGGCTGTGGAGCGGCGGAATGATGGAACACGCTGTGTCTCGTCATGATGCCGCTCCATTTGTCGTATCTCGCATTGCCGAACCAAATGAATACAATAGATGTTCGGGGAGCCGACAAAGCCATAAATCCGATAAAGGTCGGCTCACGCATCCAGTGTCCAAGCCGCCAGGATAGCTCTCGCCCGTGAATCCTTTGCAGGGCCTGGTAACCGGTCCATATGTATTCACTTTCCACGTGTTGGAATTCCCATCGGCACACCGACGGTCGCGCCATGTTGCGTGAAATCCGGGATCTGGGCTTTACGCACGCGGAACTCAGCCACGGCACGCGCATCAGCTTGATGCCCGGAATCATTGAGGCGGTCGAGGCCGGCGAAATCCAAATTTCCAGCCTGCACAATTTTTGCCCGCTGCCGATGGGGGTGGATTACTCGGCGCCCAATCTTTATCAGTTTTCGGCCGAAAGCCCGCGCGAACGCGAATTGGCCCAGCGTCATACCTTGAAGACCATCGAATTTGCCGCGCGCCTGAAGGCTCCCATCGTCGTGCTGCATCTGGGCAGCATCGACATGAAGGATTATACCGAAAAACTTCTCGGACTGGCCGCCCGCGGCGAAAAGGAAACGCCCAAGTTCCAAAAGCTCTGCGATGAGCTGATGGAAAAGCGCGAGGCCAAAAAGGAGGTTTTCATGACCCGTACCAACGAACTGGTTCACAAAGTCTTGCCCGAAGCCGAGGCGCGTGGCGTCAAACTGGGCCTCGAAAACCGGCAGGGCCTCGAGGAACTGCCGCTGGAGGGCGATTTCCAGTTCCTGTTTCGCGAGCTCGACAGCCCGAGCGCTGTTTATTGGCACGACACGGGCCACGCTCAAATCAAGGATAACCTCGGCTTTATCCATCATACTCTGCACCTCGAATCCTTGCGCGACCGCCTGGCGGGTTTTCATGTCCATGACGTCCAATTTCCCGGACGCGACCATTGCGCGCCCGGCTCGGGCACCGTCGATTTCGCCGCCCTCAAGCCCATGGTTCGCGAAGGGCATATCAAGGTATTCGAATTCAGCCCCTCGTTGACGGTGGAAGAGCTCAAGAGCGGCGTCGAGCACGTGCGCCGCGTCTGGGGCTGAACGATCGGCGAGCGCAGATTGAAGCGCGTCTCGTTTTTGGGGTGGCGATTTCCGGCTCCTAATCTTAATCTTACTCCTAATCTTAATCATCATCGCGCCAACCCTGTGAGTTGCCTTGCCGCCGAATCTTTGCGGGACCGCGCCACCGACATCGTTCGCCGATTGCAGGAGGCGGGCTTTGCGGCGTACTGGGTCGGCGGCAGCGTGCGCGATTTTCTTCTGGGTCGCGAGCCTGACGATTACGACATCGTAACCGCCGCGCTGCCCGGGGAAATCGAGAAGCTGTTCCCCCACACCGTGCCCGTCGGGCGCAAGTTCGGCGTCGTGGTCGTGGTCGAGCACGGGCATCAATTTCAAGTCGCCACTTTTCGGGCCGAGGCCGATTATGCGGATGGCCGGCATCCCGAACACGTGGCCTTCGGCGACGCGCTGGCAGATGCGCGCCGGCGCGATTTCACCATCAACGGGTTGTTTTACGATCCCATCGAGAAACGATTGCACGACTGGGTGAACGGCGAGCCGGACTTGCGCGCGGGCATCATCCGCACCATCGGCCAGCCGGAGGAACGGTTCGCCGAAGATCATCTGCGTTTGCTGCGGGCGGTGCGCCTGGCGGCGCAGCTCGATTTCCGCGTCGAGGAACACACCTTCGCCGCGCTCAAGTCGTTGGCGCCGAAAATCAAAGCCATCAGCGCCGAACGCATCCGCGACGAATTGAACCGCCTGTTCCGTCCGCCCCACGCGGCGCGCGGGCTCGAACTGCTGCGTCAGAGCGGTTTGCTCGAACAGGTGTTGCCGGAACTCGCCGCCACCGTTACTTGCGAGCAATCTCCCGATGACCATCCGGAGGGCACCGTGTTCGAGCACCTCCGTCTAATGCTCGGCGAAAGGGCGCCGACGGCGGACCTCGCGCTTCCCTGGGC
>Ga0073928_10008919_pt1 | contig 12385 bp, 11 predicted proteins | sample PaiPotPPA55metaG_FD_76969 | JGI IMG/M metagenome (GOLD analysis project Ga0073928, IMG submission 76969) | Iron sulfur acid spring bacterial and archeal communities from Banff, Canada, to study Microbial Dark Matter (Phase II) - Paint Pots PPA... ...
CAGCGCCTTGAGCTCCCTGTACTCCGGGCCCATCGTGGCGCGGGTCTTGATCCAGGGCGGCTTGCGCTCGATCGGCGTCTCGGAATTACGAACCTCGAGACGCAACAACCTGCGGCCTTCCGGGGTGACTGTCACCGTTTCGATTCTAGCGGGCCTGGCGTCACGTCGTTATCCGCAATACCCTAGTATCTGCGTGCGCAAGCAATTATAGTCGAGCTTGCGATCTATCAAGAAGCCGCCCGACTTGGCAGCCAAACGCCGATGTCGGAGCAGTCGCTGGAGCAGGCTACGAGGAGGTGGACTATGGGTTTCGCTGTTCGGCGGGGCGCGTCGGCGATCTATGAGCATCCGGGACCGCTTGCACCCAGTTCTACTGCGTATACCCGGTTCAGTGGGATTGGCTACGAGACAGGTTCGGTCCATTCGGATTTCGGGATTTCGCGCCTCGATGCCGGCGGAGCGGTAACAGCGCACGTTCATTCGTTCGAGGAGGCGTTCTACGTGATGGACGGCGAAGTTGTAGTGGCGACCCCGGAAGCGACGATGCGTCTGACCGCAGGCGATTACGGTGTGATCCCGGTCGGAGTGCCACACTCGTGGCGTTCGGCAGGAGAGGGGACCGTGATCTGGGCTGATCTGTACAGCCCGCCTCCCCGTATCAAATTCGGCGGCGACACATACCGTGTCCCCGAGCTGCCTGAGGTGGAGCCCTGCCGGGTCGACCCCCGGGATCCCAGAACTCGATCGTTCGGATCCATCACATCGGAGCACATGGATCCTTCTAAGCAGTCGCAGATGCTCCTTGCGCGGTCTGCGAGCATGCGCACAGCTCTTCTGGTCTACAGCGGTATTTCACTCAAGATGATGGTGGATTCCGACCTGGGCGCCGTCGCGTCCACGATGTTCATGGTGCAGTACGAACCCGAGGGCATGGCCGGTCCGCACGACCATCCTTTCGAGGAGTGTTACCTCATCATCGAGGGCGAAGTCGATGCGACTTTTGACGGTCAGCCCTTTCGGCTGGGACCGGGCGATTTTGCGTGGGCCGGTGTCGGCTGTCTTCACTCGTTCGCTGCCACCGGCGCTCCCGTGCGCTGGCTGGAGACACAATCGCCCCAGATGCCGGCCCGTCACGCGTACCGCTTCGCACGCGACTGGGAGTACCTCGCCACCAGCTGACACCGGCGGCCGATTGAGCAGGCGCGATCCCTGACCCTGCAATACATGCAATCTATTTAAGGAGCACACATGACCAAAACGATCCTTGTAGTCGGTGGGACCTCGGGGATTGGCGCAGCGCTCGCGAGGGATCTCGTTGAAAAGGGGGATCGGGTCATCCTCACCGGACGTGATGGTGCGCGCGCCAAGCAAGTGGCTGCGTCGATCGGCGATCGGGCCCAGGGCATTGCGCTCGATCTGTCCGAGCCCGAAGCTATTGCCCCGGCGCTCGCTGGGGTTGGTAACCTCGGTGGGCTGGTGCTTGGCGCCATTGAGCGGGATCAGAACTCAGTGCGTGAGTATGACATCGCACGGGCGACGCGATTGACGATTCTCAAACTCGTCGGCTACACCGAGACTGTCCACACGCTGCTAGATCGACTCGATGCCTCGGTCGACACGGGCATCGTTCTTTTCGGTGGGCGCGCAAAAGACCTTCCCTACCCTGGGTCTACCACTGTGTCGACGATTAACGGAGGTGTCGTGGGACTGGTCAACACGCTTGCGCTGGAACTTGCACCGATTCGCGTTAATGCGTTGCACCCAGGCGTTATTGGAGATAGTGATTTTTGGTCCGAGAAATCTGCCGCCATTGAGAAGTTCGCGTCCCGTACGCCGGGCGGCAAGCTTGCGACTGTTGCCGACGTGGTTCAGGCAACCCAGTTCCTGCTGTCCAATCGTGGGGTTTCTGGCCACAGCCTCAATGTTGACCGCGGTTGGACCCTCACCTAGTACGACAGGCGTTTCCCAACGGTAGAGAGAGACCCATGAAAGAAGAGGAAGCCTTGCTCGCCTCATTGGCCGCTGGCCATCGAGGTGTGCTGGCCACTATTCGTCGCGACGCCCGTCCGCAGTTGTCAAATGTGGTGCACACTTTCGATCCGGGGACCAGGGTGATCCGCATCTCTACGACTGCAGATCGGGCCAAGACACAGAACCTCAAACGCGACCCCCGAGCCACCTATTACGTGGCGGGTTCAGATTTTTGGACGTTTACCGTTGCCGACACGACGGCTGATCTCAGCCCAGTCGCGCAGACCGTTGACGACGCGGTCGTCAACGAACTCGTCGAGGTGTATCGCGCCATCAGCGGCGAGCACTCTGACTGGGATGAATATCGGGCCGCGATGGTTGAAGAAAAGCGGTTGGTGATCCGCTTGAACGTCGTCAGCGTGTACGGACAGTGTTGATCACTTCGCGGACCCCGCGCCGTGCCCGGCCGGGACGCGCTCACCCTCGGGCGTCGGCCCGGGTGGCGTCCCCTCTCCGAATGGACGACCCCCCAACGTCTCTCGGCCGTGCGGAGTGTGCCAATTGCCGAGTTCGGGGCCTCTGGGCACAATCCGGGTGGGATTGATGTCGGCGTGCACAACGTAATAGTGCTGCTTGATCTGCACGAAGTCGATGGTGTCGCCGAAGCCCGGCGTCTGGAACAGATCCCGGGCATACGCCCACAACACTGGCATCTCGGACAGCTTGTGCCGGTTGCATTTGAAGTGGCCGTGGTAGACCGAGTCGAAGCGGGCCAGCGTGGTAAACAGCCGGACATCGGCCTCGGTGATGGTGTCGCCGACGAGATAGCGCTGATTCGTCAGTCGGTCGGATAGCCAGTCGAGGGCGCTGAACAGCTGCCCGTAGGCCGCATCGTAGGTCTGCTGCGACCCGGCGAAACCGCATTGGTAGACGCCGTTGTTGATGTCGACGTAGATGCGCCGGGCGACGTCGTTGATCTCTTCGCGGAGGTGCTCGGGGTACAGCTGCGGTGCCCCGGTGCGGTGGTGGGCCTCCCACTCGGTGGACAGATCTAATGTCATCTGCGCAAAGTCGTTGGTGACGACCTTGCCCGTCGGTACCTCGACGATCGCTGGCACCGTGATGCCCCTGGGATAGTTCGGGATACGCGCGAAGTAGGCGTCCTGCAGCCGCGGGATCTTCAACACGGGGTCCACTCCGCCGGGGTCGAGGTCAAAGGTCCAGCTGCGCTTGTCATGCGTGGGACCGCAGAACCCGATCGACAGCACGTCCTCCAGACCCAGCAGCCGGCGCACAATCATCGCGCGGTTCGCCCACGGGCAGGCTCGCGCGACGATCAGCCGATAACGGCCGGGTTCGACGGGATACCCGTCGCGGCCATCGGCCGTGATGCGGGTGGTGATGTAGGCCGTGTCACGATCAAACTCGCCGCCCGCCGACACATAGGCGTCGTCGTCATCTGGACGTTTGAACGATGTGCCGGTGTGCGCCGCGTTGCGGCCGGCGACGACTGGTTTGCCGAACGTCAGAGGTCCGCTCCGCCGACGATTTCGCGCGTTTCCGTACTGTGCGTTCATCAGAAGCCTCAGTCCCGAACAAGCTCGATGACGGGGATGACGCGAGCCGTCTTCCGTTGATAGTCGGCGAACATGGGCATGGTCTCGGCTATCTTCGTGAAGCGCTCATCGCGTTCAGCTCCGGTCAGCTCTCGTGCTGTCACGGGGATAGTCGCAGAACCGATTTCCACCGCTGTGCGCGGATTGGCGAGCAAGTTGTAGTACCACGCTGGATTGACATCTGAGCCACCGAAGCTCGCCACAACGAAGATTCGACCTCCGTCGGTGAAATAGCCGAGGGGATTGACCCGCTCGACACCCGATTTCAGCCCTACATGATGCAGGAGTGCCATTGTGCCTTCCTCGAACACGCCGTCGACTTTCCCGTCGTTCGCCCGGAATTCGTGGATGACGTTCTTGTTGAACGCCGCCATGTCCGTGGGGTCCGTGGGGTCGATTGGAGTAGTCACGCGTCACCCTCTCCCGTGAATGGAGTCGTTAGCATAACACTTGCTTGCGCGCGCAAGCTACGCTACCATCGATGGGTGTTGATCGACTGGCTATGGGTGCTGGTGCCCGCGAGCTGGGCCGTCATGGCTGGACTAGAGGTCGGCAGACGCTGAATCCATTGAGCCATGACGTCGACGCCGCGTTCGACGAGCACGCGGTGCGCGTGAGCGGTCCCGAGCACGAAGCAGCGGGTGTCAAGGCGGTCATCGTGTCGATGCAGCGCGCGCTGGTCCAGATGGGTCCGACGCGCATGACTGCGGCACTGGCGCGGGTCAACCAACGCCACGGCTTCGACTGTCCCGGTTGCGCATGGCCGGAGGCGCCCGGTGGGCGCAAAATCGCCGAATTCTGTGAAAACGGCGCCAAGGCGGTGGCCGAGGAAGCCACCAAGCGAACGGTCGCGCCGGAGTTCTTCGCCCGCCACTCCGTGTCGGAGCTGGCGACGCGACCGGAGTACTGGCTGTCCCAGCAGGGCCGTCTGACCCACCCGATGGTGCTGCGGGAAGGTCATGACCATTACCAACCGATCGACTGGGACGATGCGTACCGGTTGATCGCGAAACACCTCAACGCGCTCGAGAGCCCCGACGAGGCGGTGTTCTACACGTCGGGCCGCACCAGCAACGAGGCGGCGTTTCTGTACCAGCTGATGGTGCGCAGCTTTGGCACCAACAACATGCCGGACTGCTCCAATATGTGTCACGAGTCCTCGGGCACGGCCCTGTCCAAGTCGATCGGGATCGGTAAAGGCTCGGTGACCGTACTCGACATCGAGCACGCCGACTGCATACTGATCGCCGGCCAGAACCCCGGCACCAATCACCCCCGCATGCTGTCGGTGCTGGAGAAGGCGAAGGCCAACGGCGCAAAGATCATCGCCGTCAATCCCTTACCGGAGGCGGGTCTGATGCGTTTCAAGGACCCGCAGAAGGTGCACGGTGTGGTTGGGCACGGGGTCGCGATCGCCGACGAGTTCGTCCAGATCCGCATCGGAGGCGACATGGCGCTGTTCGCCGGGCTAGGGCGACTATTGCTGGAGGCCGACGAGAGGGCACCTGGCACGGTCGTCGACCGCGCCTTCGTCGAGGCGCACTGCGCGGGGTTCGCCGACTACGAACGACAAACCCGCGCGGTCGATCTCGATACGGTTGTGACCGCCACCGGCGTCGAGCTCACACAACTCAATCGGGTGGCGCAGATGCTCATGGCCTCCGACCGGACCGTGCTGTGCTGGGCGATGGGATTGACGCAACAACGGCATGCGGTGGCGACTATCGGCGAGGCGACCAACCTCCTCTTGCTGCGCGGGATGATGGGCAAGCCGGGCGCAGGCGTGTGCCCGGTTCGCGGACACTCCAACGTCCAGGGCGATCGCACCATGGGGATCTGGGAGAAGATGCCCGAATCGTTTCTCATTGCCCTGGACAAGCACTTCGGCATCAGCGTTCCGCGCAAACACGGCTACGACACCGTCGAGGCCATTCGCGCCATGCGAGATGGCCGCGCATCGGTTTTCGTCGGCATGGGCGGCAACTTCGTCTCCGCCACGCCGGACACCCCGGTGACCGAGGCCGCCCTGCGCAATTGTTCTCTTACGGCGCAGATATCGACCAAGCTCAATCGCAGCCACCTGGTTCATGGCGCGACGGCCCTCATACTGCCGACGTTGGGCCGCACGGACCGGGACATCCAAGCCGGAGTCAAACAGGTGGTCTCGGTCGAGGATTCGATGTCGATGGTGCATCTGTCTCGTGGCAGCCTGACACCGCCCAGCGACGCGCTGCGCAGCGAGGTGGCCATCGTGTGCCAGCTCGCACGCACGTTGCTCGGACCCGGCCATGGTGTGCCGTGGGAGCAGTTCATCGGTGACTACGACCGGGTGCGCGACGCCATCGCTGCGGTGGTTCCCGGTTGCACCGACTACAACGCGCGCGTGAGAGCGCCTGATGGGTTCCAGCTGCCACACCCGCCCCGCGACGCACGCGAATTCCCCACCCACACAGGCAAAGCCAACTTCTCGGTGGAGCCGCTGGAGTGGGTACCGGTGCCGCAGGGCCGGTTGGTGTTACAGACGCTGCGCAGTCATGACCAGTACAACACCACGATCTATGGTCTCGACGACCGCTACCGTGGCGTACGGGGGGGCCGACGGGTCGTTTTTGTCAATCCCGACGACATCGTCACCATGGGATTGACGGACGGCCAGCGGGTGGATTTGGTCTCCGAGTATGCCGATCGCCAAGGGCGCGTTCAGGAACGACGAGCCGAGGATTTCCGCATCGTGCCGTATCCCACCCCGGTGGGCAACGCCGCGGCCTACTATCCGGAGACCAACCCGCTTGTGCCGCTGGACCACGTCGCCGCCGAGTCCAACACGCCGGTGTCCAAGGCCGTGGTTATCCGCCTGGAACCACGGTAAAGCGCCGGCATGGGAAGGGTGACATCGCGGCGACTGGCCAGCCATCTCACCCCGGGAGCGGCGGTGAGGCGCGCGGAGATCGTGGTTGTCGAAGAGCCGCTTGAGATCCGGGTCAACGGCACGGCGATCACCGTGACCATGCGTACCCCAGGATCGGATGTTGAGCTCGCTCAAGGGTTTCTGCTGACCGAGGGGCTGATCAAGCACCGAAGCGACATTCACAGCGTCCGGTATTGCTACGGGGGCCCTGACGACGGATTCAACACGTACAACGTTCTCGACGTGACGTTGGCCGCCGGCGTTGAGCTGCCCGCCGTGGACATCACGCGGAACTTCTACATGACCTCGGCATGCGGGGTATGTGGGAAGGCGTCGCTGGACGCGGTCCGGCTAGCCAGTATGTACGTCCCGGGAGACGATCGCTGTACCGTCACGGCGACGGCGCTCGCGACTATGCCCGCCCAACTGCGCAGCGCGCAGAAGGTGTTCAAATCCACGGGCGGACTACACGGGGCCGCGCTGCTGCGTACCGACGGCCGACTGCTGGTGGTGCGCGAGGACGTTGGTCGCCATAACGCCGTCGACAAGGTCATCGGCTGGGCGCTGGAGCATGACGCTGTGCCTCTGACCGGCACGGTGCTGCTGGTCAGCGGGCGGGTGTCATTCGAACTCACCCAGAAGGCCGTGATGGCCGGCGTTCCGATCCTGGCTGCGGTATCGGCGCCCTCGTCGCTGGCCGTCGAGCTCGCCGCCGAGTCCGGCCTCACCCTGGTGGCCTTCCTGCGTGGCGAGTCGATGAACGTCTACACCTGCCCGGCCCGTGTCACGCATTAGGGTAGATGTCCGAGACAGCTAATGCTCGCTCGGAGCTGACGTGGTGGCAGATAACAGATTCGCCTCGAGGTTCTGCAGCCCGCGTAACAACTGACGCTCTTGGGATGCCGGCATGTCGCCGACGGCGTCAGCCTCGAGTCGGGCCCAAAGTTGTTCAACCCGGCCGCGCAGCGCAATCCCCGCGGGAGTCGACTCGACCAGGGTCGCCCGGCCGTCGACAGGATCCGGGCGTCGGCGGACGAAACCCGCTCGCTCCAGGCGCTGCACGGTACGGGTCATCGAGGCCGAATCCGTATCGAATTCAGCCGCGAGATCGGTCTGCCGCTGTGGACCGGTGTCCCAAAGATGCATGAGCAAGAGTTCATGTCCCGGATGCAGCCCCAGACCCTGCAGCAACTGCCGGATTCGCATCACGTGCAGGCGAGTGACTCGGATCAGGGCATTGCTGACCGGGCCACCTGATGCTGCCGATGATGACGCGACGCCGGCACGTGCTGCAGGACGGGTAACCACCCTGCCGACAATAACGGAATAAGCCGCCCCAACCCGCAGTTAGCTGTTCTGGACAGGTAAATACCCGAGCGGATTCTCGATCGTCCGACAACGAATGGAGTGACCATGAAAGCGATTCAGATGTTCGAGCAGGGCGGCCCCGAGGTGCTGCAGCTCGTCGAGCTGCCGGACCCGCAGCCCGGCCCGGGCGAGGTGCTGATCAAGGTCGACGCGGCGGCGGTCAACTTCTCCGATCTGATGCGCCGCCGCGGCGACGTCTACCCCGTTCCGACGCCGGTGCCGTTCGTACCCGGAGCCGAGGTCGCTGGTACTGTCGCCGCTCTCGGCGACGGGGTTGAGGGTCTGGGGGTCGGGACACCGGTCTTCGGCACCGTTGGAGCGGATGCCTCGGGCGGGTACGCCGAGTACGCGCTGGCGTACGCCCAGAGCCTGCTCCCCATTCCGGACGGCTTGGACCGCGACGCCGCGGCCGGGATCGTCGTGTCGGGTCTGGCCGCTACGGTCATGCTCAGCGACATCGCGCAGATCTCCGGGGGAGAGACGGTATTCGTTCCGGCCGCTGCCGGCGGGGTGGGCAGCTACGCCGTCCAGATCGCCAAGGTGCTCGGCGCCGGCACCGTGATCGCGGGGGCCGGGACGGAAGCCAAGCGTGAGATTGCGCTCGCGCTGGGAGCAGACCAGGCCGTGGAGTACCGCGAAAGCGGATGGACCGAGCTGGTTCTCGAGCTGACCGGGGGAAGAGGCGTCGATGTCGCACTGGAGATGAACGGGCCGAGCCACCTTGGACAAACTCTGCGCATTCTGGCCCCCTTTGGCCAGCTCATCTCCTATGGCGCCGTGACCGGATCGGTTGAAGGTCTCGACCCGGCCGCACTCGTCCCGCTGCTCTACGACCCGGCGCCCAGCCAGATCCTGACCGGCTTCAACCTCGGTATCTGGTTTGAGCACCGACCGGCCCGAGCTGTGGCATCCCTACAGAAACTCGTCGGCTGGATCGCATCGGGTCAGGTGCGCACGCCTGCGGTGTTCCCGCTGCCGCTGACCGACGCCGCCGAAGCCCACCGACTCCTGGAGGCCGGGGCGACCACCGGAAAGGTCGTGTTAAAGCCGTAGCTGGGGTCGCCTGGCGGATGCCGAGCGCGAATTGCGAGATCGGCACTGCCACCGACGTCGGCTGACGATGTTTTGTGCCGAATTCCGGGTTTCGGGTTGACGTGACGCACGCAACACTCCACACTTACAGTCATGTTCAGTCAGAAATCCACAGATTCGGTCGGCTGAGATGTTGCCGGTCGAGCGGCACGACGCGATCGTGGAGGCGGTCAGCGTCGGCCAGGCGGTCAGCACCGACGACTTGGTGCGCCGCCTGGGTGTGTCCGCGGAAACGGTCCGCCGAGACCTGGCGCTGCTCGAACAGCGGGGCGCGATCCGGCGAGTGCACGGCGGCGCGGCGCCGTTGGCCGACCGACGCGTCGTCGAACCGTCGTTCGGTGAGCGCCGGATCATCCGGCATGAAGCCAAAGCCGCGCTGGCCCGGGCCGCGGTGGAACTGCTCGAAAACGGGCAGACGATCGTCATCGACATCGGCACCACCGGAGTCGCGGTGGCGCAAGCCATCCCGCGCGCCTTCTCCGGCACCGTGGTCACTCCCTCGCTGCCGGCCGCGGTCGAGCTGGCCGACCGGCCGGGCATCGAGGTCCTGGTCTCAGGTGGACGGGTGCGGGCCGGCGACCTGGCCTGCTCCAATGCCCACACCAAGGCGTTCTTCAGCGACATCTACGCCGATATCGCCCTGCTTGGTTCGGGCGGCGTCGACGCACAGGCGGGACTGACGGACTTCCATCTCGACGAGATAGATGTGCGGCGCACCATCATCGCCAACAGCGCGCGCAGCTACATCCTGGCCGACTCCTCCAAGCTCGGTCAGGTCGCCCCATACCGGGTGTGCGACCTGGCCGCCGTGGCCGGACTCATCACCGACGAGAGCACCTCGCCGGCTGTTGCAGCGGCGATTGAAGAGACGGGAGGTGTGGTCATCTCAGCGCGACCGGCGGCGACCGCCAGCGCCTGAACTCCTACGAACGCATGGGTGCGGGCGGCGTTGCAGCGCCGCCCGCGGGACCGAACTTCCACCTCCGAAACAGTCAATTCCAGTCAGAAAGCCCGATCCGATGACACATTCTTCCACAGCCCCCGACGCGTCGTCCGTGAGCGCGTTCGGCTACACCGAAACCCTTGAACGCTCGACCGGCCGCTTCGCCTCGTTTGCGGTGGCCTTCGCATTCGTCTCCATCGCCACCGGCATCTTCACCACCTATGGCAGCGTGCTGAAGAGCTCCGGGCCACTGGGGATCTGGACCTGGCCGATCGTGGTCGTCGGCCAGCTCGCCGTCGCTCTGCTGCTCGGGTCGCTGGCCGCCCGCATCCCCGTCACCGGCTACGCCTATCAGTGGGTGTCGCGGCTGGCCAACCCCATCCTTGGATGGATAACGGGCTGGACTTCCTTCACCTTCCTGGCCATTGTCGTCGTCGCCGTGGATTACACCGTCGCCTCCACGGTGGTGCCGGCGTTGTTCGATTTCACCGGCACCGCGGCCACCGCGTTCCTCATCACCGCTGTCGTGCTGCTGCTGCAGGCGCTGTTGGTAGCGTTGTCCACCAAGTGGACCGAACGGGTGAACAATTTCGCGGTCACCGCCGAACTCGTCGGCATGGTCGCGCTGGTGGTGCTGCTGTTCATCGTCGGCGTGATCGCCCACAAACTGTCGGTCGGCAACCTGTTCTCGCGCGGCGACATTCCCGCCGACGGTTACTGGAGCTTCGGCACTGCGACCTCGGCGGGGCCGTGGATGCTCGGGTTCCTGCTCGGCGCCTTCACGATCGTCGGATTCGAATCCGCGGCCAACCTCGCAGAGGAAACAAAGAATCCGGAAGTCGTTGTGCCGCGCGCGATGTGGCAAGCCGTGCTGGCGTCAGGAGTGTTGGGCTTCCTGTTCTTGCTCGTGGTGACTGCCGCGGTGAACAACCCCAGCGCCCTGGCGCAGTCGGGCACCCCGATCGCCGATGTCATCCGCGACATCCTCGGATCGTTCGTCGGCACCGCCCTGCTCATCCTCGTTGCGATCGCCATCTTCGCCTGTGGGCTGGTCATCCTGATGAGCGGCGTGCGGTTGATCTGGGCGATGTCGCGCGATGAGCGCTTCCCCGGCTGGCAGGTCCTACACCGGGTGTCACCGCGGTTCAAGACCCCGCTCAACGCCACTGTTGCCTTCACGACCATCTCGGCGATGATTCTCGGGTTGTTCTCCGCGAGCACCGACGCGTTGTTCAAACTGTTTTCCGCGGCCACGCTGCTGCCGGTGATCATCTACGCCATCGTCGTTGTGCTCTACATCGCCACCCGTCGGCGGCTGCCCACAAGCGCCGGATTCACGTTGGGCCGTTGGGAAATGCCGATCCTGGTGGTCGCGGTGGTCTGGCTGGTGTTCGCCTTGGCGCTGTTCCGCGACGCCTCCTTCAAAGATCCGTGGATCTACGTGCTCATCATGGTGGCTATCGGCGCGCTGTACCTTGCTTACCTGTTGGTGACGCGGGGCCGGCAGGGACTGAAGATGCCCGACATGGGCTCAATCGACGCCGAGCTCGACCCCGTCGCGGCCGAGGTCAAGGATGTAACGCCATGACCGTGCTGGCCATCGACCAGGGCACCTCGGGCACCAAAGCCATCGTCGTCGACCCCGAGGACGGGGTCATCGGGCTGGCCGAAGTGCCGGTGCATCCGCGCTACCTCAACGGCGGCGGCGTCGAGCAGGACCCCAGTGAGCTGCTGGAGTCCGTGCTCGGCGCCGGGCGTGCCGCCGTCGCACAGGCCGACCGTCCCATCCACGCGGTGTCGCTGGCCAACCAGGGCGAAACCGTGCTGGCCTGGGACCCCGGCACCGGCCAACCGCTGACCGCGGCGATTGTCTGGCAGGACCGCCGCGCCGAGGGCCTGTGCGCCGCGCTCGCCGAGCACAGCGACCTGCTCGCGGCGCGCACCGGCCTGGTTCTCGACCCGTACTTTTCGGCGCCGAAGATGGCGTGGCTGCGCCGCAACGTCGAAACCGAGGGCGTCGTCACGACATCCGACACCTGGCTGCTGCACCGACTCACCGGCGCCTTTGTCACCGACGCCACCACCGCCAGCCGCTCGCTGGCCGTCGACCTCGGCGCTCACGACTGGAACCGCGAATTGTTGGCGCTGTTCGAACTCGACGGCGAACAGCTGCCCGACATCGTCGCCAACGACCAAATCGTCGGCACCACAACGGCATTCGGAACCGAAATACCGGTCGGCGGGGTGGTGGTCGACCAGCAGGCGGCGCTGCTGGCCGAGGCGTGCTTCGACCCCGGCATGGCCAAATGCACCTTCGGCACCGGCGCGTTCTTGCTCGCCAACACTGGCACCACCGGCGTGCACTCGGCCGCCGGATTGACGTCCTCGGTGGCGTGGCGCATCTCCGGCAACGACACCTTCTGCGTCGACGGGCAGGTCTACACCGCCGCGTCGGCCGTGCGCTGGCTGTGCTCGTTGGGCATCATC
>Ga0073928_10008921_pt1 | contig 12382 bp, 12 predicted proteins | sample PaiPotPPA55metaG_FD_76969 | JGI IMG/M metagenome (GOLD analysis project Ga0073928, IMG submission 76969) | Iron sulfur acid spring bacterial and archeal communities from Banff, Canada, to study Microbial Dark Matter (Phase II) - Paint Pots PPA... ...
CCCAATTGCCGATCCGTTCGCTGGACTCGCTGCCTCGCGTCATTTTGCTATTCCCTCCTTTTTGTGGGGCCTGGGGCTGCGCTCGCGCCACGTCACCTTGGGGATGCCCCGAACATAGCTGTAAAGCGGAACAGAGTCCGCGGTCCCGTGCCGCCAAGCGATGGCGGCCTGCGTCAGCATGAAACGCGTCACGTCGGCCATCTGGGGCAGCTCGCCGCCATCGACGGAATGCCAGCGGAGATCCTCGAGTTCGTCGCCACCACGAAGTGCGCCTACGGCCAATTCCGCATCTGACATGAAGAAATGCGCATGGAAGCGGATCGGCGAGGCGCCAGGCGTGATCGCGCGGCCGATTGCCATGAGCCGATCGACAGCCGGTGCGAGTCGCTCGGCTTGGTAGGCGGCCTCGATCGGGGTCAACATGTGATCGTGTGGCGCCCTCTGCGGCAGTGCGGTCGAGCGCCGGCCGATGAGGAGGCCGGTCTCCTCGAACGTCTCGCGCAGCGCGGCTCTGGCGAGTGCGAGGAGCCAGGGCCGATGTTCGAAGCCAGCGGGATCGGGCTCACTGAGCCAGCGGCGCCTGTCGGAGGGATGAATACGGCCGCCGGGAAAGACGTATTGCCCCGCCATGAAGCGCGCACCGCTGCCGCGTCGGCCAAGCAACACCTCAAGCCCGGCGTGCCCCGCGCGAAGGAGAAAGCCTCTTTTCAGGAATATCAATCCCCGCTCCCTGAGAGAGCTGGAGCAGCAGTTTGATGTATGCGAGATCACCGAGCGCTGCCTTCTTGAATAGCTGCTGGATGATCGCCTCGCGCTTGGTGATCCTCTTGTGTCGACCATTCACAGTGACATTGAGCCGCTGGCTCAAGGTCTGGTAGATCACGTCCTTGATGATCTTCGAACCATTGGGGCGCCCGTTAGGATTGCCCGATCGACCCTTCGGAAATTGGGTGCGCTTCGGCGGCTTTCTGTAGCCCACCTCATACTCGTGCTCCCTCGATGGCTCTTATTTATTTGCCATGGCTCGATGGTCCTTGCGTTTCGGGTTTGTCATGGGGCTGGTCCGTGTTGGCGTGGTAGGCGATCTCGCCGGTCATCACCTGCCAGCGCCGGATAATCCGCCCCGGGCTGGCAACCGCACAGCGTGCACGGCTTCCTCGCGGGAACGGTCAAGAAGAAGCTGGGGTTGGCGCTCACCTCCGAGAAGACGGGCGACGGGACGCGTCGTTATTGCATCGATCGCGCCCCGGCCTAAGCGCCATGACACCCGATCGAGTACGGGCTGCCTCACCGGCGTCGCCGGGCGAGGGCCGCCACGACCGTCGCCGCTCGGCTGCACGCGCTCGAACATCTAGATTGCGCCGCCCTGCGTCGCGAATGGCGGCGTCGCTCGTTTGCTCAAGGGGTATCGCTGCCATACCCATGCGCACAAGTTCCGGGTCTGGATCAGCGGCCGAGTGCGCGGCGCCACTGCCGCCATCCGCCGCGAGATGAAGCGCCGAGCCGCCGTCGAGCTAGTGATCGGCCATCTCAAGGCCGAGGACCGCATGTACCGCAACTATCTCAAGGGCCGCGACGGCGACCGCATCAACGCCGTCCTCGCCGTTGCCGGCTACAACTTCAGCCTGCTCCTGCGCTGGCTCGAAAGGCTTTTGCGTGCCTTGATCCAAATCCTCACCGGCGCCCTCACGCCGCCACTGACCGCGTAAATCCAGCGCTACGCGCATTCTTCACGGATGATCAAGTGGTCCCATCGATGGGGTCTACTTCAGGCGACTAGACCTGGAATATCACACGCCGGGACTAAGGCACCTAGCGGGGACTGGTCCACTCCTCATAGCTCTCATCCACGCTGCTATCGTGGCCCCCCAACTCATCCCGCATGATAACTACAAGCACGCCCACTGCCACACGTTTGGTGTCGTTGCGCGAACCATGCGTCACCTCGGCCATGTAGCGCAGCGTCTCGCCAGGATTCAATATAACCTCCTTGTCGCCCACCTCCACGGTGATTTGGCCGCTGATGCAGGTAAAATGCTCCCATGAGGAATTGCCGTGCGGATGCGCGCGGGACGCACCGCCCGGTTCGAAGCGTACCTCATACCACTCGACCGGCAAGTTGATGCGCCGCGGGCTAAGGATTTGGAATCTGCACTTGCCGTCCTGGCTGGTGATGGACGGCGTCATGTGGACGTCAATATGTTCCATATGCCGGCTTCGGCCGGCGTCGCTCTTAGTGCGATCCATCAGCTGATTGATCGAGATGCCGAGCGATTGGGTCAGGTTCCACAAGGTGCCGAAGGTCGGATTGGCCTTGCCGCGTTCGATCTGCGACAGCATCGACTTGGAGATGCCCGACATGGCCTCGACGTTTTCCAGCGTCAGACCGCGCGATTTTCGCAGCGCGTAGAGCCTGCGGCCAATCTTGGGCGGCTGCGTTGGCTTGACGCGCAATGGGTGTGCCGACGGGGGCAGCTGCTGCAGCTCGTGGGACGCAACGGCCGGCGCCGGAGCGGGCTTAGCGCTGGCGGGGCTAGCGTGTCGGTTCCTCATGGTCGGGTCATGCCGTTATTTGCAGGGCGCGGCCGGGACGAATAAGCGCCGTCGGTAAAAAGCGCAAGAGCGCCAAGTCGTCCGAACCGCAATAAACTTCCGATATAGGCGGGAGTGGGCCTAGCCGCAACTCGTATCATATCTGCCCGCTCGCACCGCTGCACCGTCGCAGCGAGTATCGGCTTGACAGAAGGAATTGTTTCTATAGCATAATTTTCCATTATACAATATTTTTCCACTGTAACTATCTCACTTGAATCGAGGGGACGCCCCAAAATGAGTCGTGTCGACGCCATCGAGACCTACATATGCCGCATGCCGAAGCGGCGCGACTGGCTGCAACACGGTATCGCGGAGACGCTTGAGAATCGGGTGCTGCTGCGTCTGCGCACCGACGACGGTGCTGAGGGCTGGGGGGAGGCGACGGCGCTGCCCCAGTGGGGCGGTATGGGCGGGCGCTACTACGGCGAGACAGTGCAGAGCGTGACCCACGTGGTGCACGATTTGCTGGCGCGGGCGGTGCTGGGCGCCGACCCGAACACGCCGCGCGCGTTGATGGATCATCTGGACACCATCATTGTCGGCCATCCCTACGCCAAGGCCATGGTCGAGTCGGCGCTGCAGGACATCCGCGGCAAGCTCTGCAACCAGCCACTCTACAACCTGCTGGGCGGCGCTTACCGCGATGGCATCCGAATCGGTCACATGCTGGGCTTGATGGCGACCGAGGAGGCTGTGGACGAGGCGAAGCAGGCTCTCGAGGTCGACGGAATCACTGCCTTCCAGATCAAGGGCGGCACCGACCCCCAGCGCGACTTCACCCTAGTGCGCAAGCTGCGCCAGCATCTGCCGGTCGACATCTTCCTGCGGCTCGACGGTAATAAGGGCTACGGTAAGGTGCCGAAAGAGCTGGCCAATATCATGCGTGGGTTGGAAGCCGAGGGCATAAGTGCGGTGGAGCAGCCGGCGGCCAGCGTCGCGGGCCTGCGAGCCTGCCGCGAGGCGACAAGCGTGCCAATTATCGCCGACGAGGGCTGCTGGACGGCCGGCGACGTGCTTGACCTCTGGCGCGCCGAGGCGGTTGACGCCGTTTCCGTGTACGTCGCCAAGGCCGGCGGCATCGAGCGCGCTGCCGAGGTGGCGCGAACCTGCGCCCTGGTCGGGTACCGATGCGACGTCAACGGCTCGCTGGAGACGGGCATCGGCGATGGCGCCTCGATTCACATGGCGCTCGCGGCCGAGACCCTGACGCTGCCCTCGATCATCCCAATCCCCTCACTGCGCGACCGGCATTTGACCGAGTTCGCCGGTCGCTACTGGGAGGACGACGTGGTGCGCAGCGGCTTCTCATATGCAGCCGGCTACCTGAAGGTCTCCGACGCGCCGGGGCTCGGCATCGAGGTCGATCTCAATTTGGTGCAGAAGTACGCAGGCGACAGCCTGCGTATTAGCCGCGCCTGAGCCCATCGCTCGCTAATTTGGAGACCTCGCCCATGCAGGTGGTGGGTTATACGGATCGGCTAAGCGTCGCTGCCGGAGATACGCTGAGCGTCATGGTGAGCAGCCGGCACCAGCGTTACCGCGCCGGCGTGGTGCGCCTGCGCCACGGCGACATCAATCCCAAGGGACCTGGCTTCCGCTGCAGTGAGGTTCCCAGCCCGCTCGACGGCGAGCACCTCGGCAAGCTTCAGCCGATCCATCAGGGTTCTTACGTCACCGTGGCTGACCGCGGCGCGCTCGCGCCGGCTGGCAGCTTCACGTTGGTTTGCTGGGTCTATCCCACCGGCGCGCGCCGCGGGCCCCAGGCGCTGCTTGGCCGCTGGCTGGAGGCGAGTGGCCAAGGTTATCTGTTGCATTTGACAGTGCAAGGCGAAGCCGCATTGCAGATCGGCGACGGCCACGACAGGGCTCTCCTGCGCGCCACGGTGCCGCTGCGCGAGCGACGGTGGAGCCTGATCGTAGCCGGCTTCGACACCGATACCGGCACGCTGACCCTGGCCCAGCATCTTAGGGATCCGGCGGCCGTCGATATATGCCCGCAATACCTAACCTTCGAGACGACGTTGCGCCGGACTGTCGCACCTGCGGTAAACTTTATGATGGCGGCGACGCAACTCCAACCAGCCGCTGGACCAGAGACGCGCGGCTGCTTTTTCAACGGCCGGCTCGACCGGCCGACGCTCTATGGCCGGGTGTTGGCGCCGGCTGAAATTGGGCATCTTGCCGCCGGCGTCGAGCCCGTTAGCCTGCCCGGAGTGCTGGCAAGCTGGGATTTCAGCGTGGCCATCGACAGCGCGCGCGCCGTCGAGATAAGTGGCGCTGGCTTGGAGGGCCGCGTGGTCAACGTGCCGAGCCGCGGCGTGAATGGCCACAACTGGTCAGGCCATTACGTCAACTTCGCTGATGCGCCGCAGGAATATGGCGCCATCCATTTCCACGATGATGATTTGGAGGATGCCGGATGGGAGGTGGCCCACCGCCTGACCATCCCGGCCGATTGGTCCAGCGGCATTTACGCCATCCACCTCCAGACCGGCGACTTCGAAGACTATGTGCCATTCATCGTAAGACCGGCGCGCGATCATGCGAAATCCCCCATCGCCTTGCTGATGCCAACACTGACCTACCTGGCCTATGGCAACGATCACATGCCGACCTCGCCGGGACGCCTGCTCGATATCCTGGGCATCACCATGGACCAGTTCCTGGATGAAATGGCGACGGACTACGAGGCACAGGTATTCCGCTACATGGTCGAGCAGCGGATGCAGAGTCTGTACGAATTCCATTCAGACGGCGACCCGGTGGCCTATGCCACGCGCCTCCGCCCCATGCCCAATCTGCGGCCGCGCTACAACAAGCCCAATCTGCGCTTCAAGTATCCGCACCTGCTGTCCTGTGAGCTCTATATCACCGATTGGCTGGAGCAGAAGAAATTCTCCTATGACACCATCGACGATGAGACGCTGCATGCTGAGGGTCTGTCGCTACTCACGCCCTACAAGGTGGTGTTGACCGGCACGCATCCTGAGTATTGGAGCGAGGCCATGCTGACCGCGCTGCGCCGCTATCAAGCGCAGGGCGGGCGGGTCATGTATCTCGGCGGCAACGGCTTCTACTGGGTCACGTCGTTCGACCGCGAGCGACCGCATATCATCGAGATTCGTCGCGGCTTCGCCGGCCTGCGCACCTGGACTTCCAACCCTGGTGAGTGCTTCCACAGCACGACGGGCGAGTTCGGCGGCCTCTGGCGCTTTCGCGGGATCCCGCCACAGGCGGCGGTCGGCATCGGCTTCGGCTCGGCCTGCGGCCTGGAGCCTGCGCGTCCCTACCGCCGCACCCAAGCCAGCCACGATCCCGCCGTCGCCTTCATCTTCGAGGGCGTTGAAGGAGAGGTTTTCGGCGACGCCGGCCTGCATATGGAGGGCGCCGCGGGCTGGGAGCTCGACATCGTCGATCCGGCGCTGGGTACGCCGCCGCAGACTGTAGTGCTGGCGCAGTCATTCGGTCACACCGATGCCTACCAGCGCGCCGTCGAGGACCTTGGCGAGGTCGACGCGAAGCAGGGCGGCACCAAGAGTCCCTATGTCCGCTCCGACCTGATTTACTGCCGTGGGCCGAACGGCGGTGCCACCTTCTCGGTCGGCTCGATCAGCTGGTGCGGCAGCCTCTCGCATAACAACTACGACAATGGCGTTTCGCGCATTACTGAAAACGTGCTGCGCGCCTTCAGCAAATGACAGCCGGGGAGCCCCTTCATGCCCGATAAGGTCGCCGCGCCGCGGTCCTGCGACCTGATGATCCAGAACGCTCGTGTGATCTCGATGAACGCGAATCGAGAGATCTTTACGCGTGGAGCGATCGCAATCTCAGGCAACCGCATCGTCGCGGTCGGACCGGAGCGCGCGGTGCTGCCCCTGTGGCGCGGCCGCCGCTTGCTGGACGCCGGTGGCGGCATTGTGCATCCGGGTTACATCGACACCCATGTCCACACCACATTGGTAAACTCGCGCGGCGCCTTTCCCGATAGCCTGGGCTGGAAGGAGGGCATGGAATTCTATGACCGCTGGTGGAACGCCACTGAAGACGAAGATGAGTATGCCAGCGCGCTGCATGCCTTCATCGAAATGCTGGGCAACGGCACCACCTGCGTCATGGAAACCGGCACGGCCATCGAGCCCGACGTGGTCGCCACCGCCATGCAAGATGCCAGCATCCGCGGTCTGGTCGCCGATTCCTGGATGTCGGATGTTGGCGAGGAGGGGCATGGCTTCCTGCGCCGGCCGCCAAACACGAAGCGCTGCCTGGCGGCCCTGGGGGGCCAGCTGAAGCGCAATAAAGACCCCGAAGCGCTGGTGCGCGGCCATGTGTCGGTTTATGGCATGGGCGCTTCCTCGGACGAGTTGATGCTGGCAGCGAAAGCGGCGGCCGATGCTGGCGGGGTCACTTTCAGTCAGCATCAGTCTTTCGCACGGCGCGACACGGCCGCCGATGACAAACGCTTTGGTAAGCATCCACTGGTGCATTACGCTGAGATTGGCGTGCTGGGCCCCAACTGCCTTTTCACCCATATGAACATCATCCGGGACGATGAGGCCGAGGCGGTGATCGCCAGCGGCATGGGCATTACTTGGTGCCTCACCTCGTCGATGATCTGGGGCGCCGGCGGCACGGCGCACGGCCGGCATGATGAGCTTTACCGGCGCGGCTGCAAGGTGGCGTTAGGCTCCGATTCTGGCAACTCGGCGCTGCGGTTCGATTTGAACCAGCAGGCAGTGCTTACCGTGCTGACAGCGCGCGACAAGCGCCGCGAACGAACCGCCCTGGGGCCGGAGGATGCGCTAGCGATGCTGACCATCTCCGGAGCCAAAGCCATCGGACTGCACGACCAGATCGGCTCGCTGGAGGTCGGCAAGCGGGCCGATATCGTGCTGCGGTCGCCTGATACGGCCGAGGCGCAGCCTGCGCTGGACGAGGTGCAGAGCCTCGTGCTGTCGCAGGGACCGAAGTCGGTCGATACCGTGCTGGTCGATGGCCGCATCGTGCTTCGCAATGGCCGCCACACGCTATTGGACGAGATGCAGGTTCATGCTCGCCTGCGCGAGTCTGCGCGGCGCATGCTCGGGCGCATCAATATGAACGCCCCGGCGGCGTGGCCGCGAGTCGAGTAGCCGGGGTGGGCACCGAAGCTGCCAATGGAGCGATGGTTCAGGTCGCCGAGCTGACCCGCAGGATTGGCGTGTTGACGATCTTGAAGGACGTGAACCTAATCGTGGCCGCCCGCGAGGTGCTGGTGGTGATTGGCCCCAGCGGCTCGGGCAAGTCCTCGCTGTTGCGCTGTGTGTCGAGGCTTGATCCATTCCAGCGCGGGCGGCTCTACGTCGAGGGCCACTTGGTGGCCGTGGGCCACGAAGAGCCGCCGGAACGGGCGCGGCAGATTTCCGCCGAGGCCGGCCGGCTGCGCCAGGACATGGGCATGGTGTTTCAGCAGTTTAATCTCTTCCCGCACCTCACCGTGCTGCAGAACCTTACGCTTGCGCCGCAGCGTGTGCGCGGCCTGGCCAGCGCCGAAGCCGAGACGCTGGCCGCCGACTTCCTGTGCAAGGTAGGCCTGCAGGACATGGCCAAGCGCTACCCCAGTCAGCTTTCCGGCGGCCAGCAGCAGCGCGTCGCCATCGCGCGCGCATTGGCCATGCGGCCCAAGGTCATGCTGTTCGACGAGGTGACCTCGGCGCTCGATCCCGAACTGGTGGGCGAGGTGCTGCGGGTCATGCGCCAGCTGGCGGCCGACGGCATGACCATGCTGGTGGTGACGCACGAGATGGGCTTCGCCCGCGAGGTCGGTGACCGCGTGGTCTTCATGGACGGTGGCGTCGTGGTGGAAAGCGGAACGCCGGCGGCGATCTTCACCGAGCCGCAGCAGCCGCGCACCCGCGCCTTCCTGCGCAAGCTGCTGGAACGCGAACAGGGGCTGAGCGTCGCCGGCACGCTCTGAGACGGTCACTTCGACGGTCCTAGTATTTTTCCTCTAGTTCACTTTTTTTTGCATTAACTGGAAGTTTTTTTACTATACTGCATCGTGCGTGCAGCCGCGGATCAACGCGGTGCAACGTGCAACTCAAACGGGGAAAGGCAGCACCATGAAGTCACGAGCATTTCGTCTTGGAACCAGCTTCTGCGGCCTCGGCCGCAAGCTTGGATTCGCCCTGGCCGCCGCCGTGCTGCTGACCGGCGCGGCCACGGCTCACGCCTCAGGGACGCTGGAGCGCATCAAGGCGTCCGGCGAACTCAGGGTCGGCACCGGCATCTATCCGCCCTACACCATCCAGCGACCCGACGGCACCATCACCGGCGTGGAAGCCGAACTCTTCGAGCGCCTGGCCAAGCAGCTGGGCGTAAAGCTGAAATACATTGTGGTCGGCTGGGACATCATCGCCGCCGGCGTCGGCACCGGGAAGTACGACATGACCACCGGCCTGCTGGTGTCGGAGGAGCGTGCCAAGGTGGTCGATTACGCCACAGTACCGCTCTACAGCGTCGGTCAGGTCTGGATGGTGCGCAGCGACAACCAAAAGGTAAAATCGGTCGAGGATCTCAACTCGCCGAACGTGACAATCATCATCTCGACCGGCGGCTTCGAAGATGTCGCCACCCATAAATTCCTGCCGAAGGCGACGCTGAAGCGGGTGCCCGGCGCCAGCGTGGCCCAGGAAGTGGCCGAGACAATGGCCGGCCGGGTTGATGCGAATCCGATAGAGACACCTCTCAACACTACGCTCTACAAGGAAGAATACGGCGACAAGATCACCTTCATCCCCGATATCGACCATCCGGCAACCCAGACGCCCGCGGCATGGACTCTGAAGAAGGGCGACACCGAGTTCCAGAAGTATCTCAGCGACTTTGTGGCGCGTGCCATCGCCGACGGCACCATGGCCGCGCTGAAAGCCAAGTACTTGCAAAAAAAGTACATCATGCCGCAATAGCCCAAGGCTTTTGCGTTCGAGACGACTCCGTTGGCGTCCACCGAGCCACCGCCGCGGCTCGGCGGACGTCTTTCTTCTTCAGGAGCCAGCGCTTGCCATGACCTGGGACGAACTCGCGGTTCAACTGCCCAAGCTGTGGGACGGTGTGCTGATCACCCTGCTGCTGGCCGGCGCCTCGTTCCTCCTGGGCGCGATCCTGGGCGTACCGCTGTCACTGGCGCGCATCTCGTCGCGACGCTGGCTGGTCGGTGCCGCCGGCGGTTTTATCGCGCTAGTCATGGCCACCCCGGTCGTGATCATGCTGCTCTGGCTCTATTACGGCTTGCCCATCCTCACCGGCGTCCTACTGCCGGATCTGCTGGTGCTGATTCTCGTGCTGACGCTGAACCAGATGGTGATCATGGCGGAGAATTATCGCAGTGGCCTGCGCGCCGTCCCGTCCGGCCAGCGTGACGGCGCTATCATGCTGGGTCTCAGCCGCTGGCAGGCGCTGCGTCACGTGGTACTGCCGCAGATGCTGCGCGCCGTGGTGCCGCTGCTGGCGAGCTCCTCTATCGTGCTGGTGAAGGACTCCGCCATCGCCACCTTCATCGGCACCAACGACCTGTTGAATGCCGCGCGCAGCGCCGCCATTGCCACCTTTCGCCCGCTGGAACTTCTCTCCATCGCGGCGCTGCTCTATTTTATGCTGACCTATCCCATCGCTCTGCTGGCTGCGCGCCTGGAGTACGGCATGGCCCGCCTGCAGAAGCCGCGTTTGCGATGATCCAGCTGCCGAAATATCTGCCGCCGTTGCTGGACGGCCTTTGGCTGACGCTGGAGATCACCGCTGCCGGATTGTTCATCGGCGCCCTGCTGGGCATGCTGCTGGCGCTATTGAAGGCCAGCCGCAGTCTGGCGCTGCGCCTCCCGGCGAACATCTTCATCGACTTCTTCCGCACCACGCCCTTCCTGATACAGGTGCTGTGGATATATTTTGTGCTGCCCTACTTGATCGGCCGGGATATCGAGGCAACCGCGGCCGGCATCCTGGCGCTGGGCCTCAACGCCTCGGCCTTCATGGCGGAGATCTTCCGTACCGGCATCGCTGCGGTGGGACCTGGACAGCGCGATGCCGGCCGGATGCTGGGTCTTTCCCGCGCGCAGATCTTTCGCTACGTGGTCCTGCCGCAGGCGGTTCGTATAACTCTGCCTGCGATGATCGCCACCGCCATCCAGGTACTGAAGAGCACCTCCTACCTCGCCGCCATCGGGGTCTTGGAGCTGACCTACCGTGCCACGATCGTGACCCAGAACAGCGGCCGCTATCTCGAGGTCTTCAGCGTCGCCGGTGCGATCTACATCGTCGTCATCGTGGCCCTGATCCTGCTGCTCGAGCTCGTGGAGAAGCACTTGGCGCGCGGCCGCGCCTCACTCGCTTAACCAGCACTAGCTAGGGTCGAGACTCAATCAAGTCCACCAGATGAAACGGCTGCAAGAGCGACGGTGGCTGCGAAGTTGATCGCGAGCTTGTTGTATTGAGCGGCGACCGGCGCCAATCCTTGAGTCGGCAGAACATTCGTTCGGTGAGATTGCGCTGTTTGTAGGCTTGTTCGTCGAATGGATGGAAACGCTTGCGCGTCGGATTGTTGGGGATCACCGGCTTGGTGCCACGCTCAAGTAGGAACTGCCGCAAGCCATCACTGTCGTAGGCGGTGTCTGCGGCGCACATGCGGGCCGGCAGCGGTGCAAGCAGCACTGAAGCGACGGGGGCGTCGCCGCGCTGACCTGGGGTTATTTCAAACGCAATGGGCCGCCCGCAGCTATCCGCGACGGCATGGACTTTCGTCGTGCGGCCACCGCGTGAGCGGCCGATCGCCTGCGTCTCGGCCGATGAGCCACTCTTGTTGATGTTGGGACATATCAAGCAGAAGAAGGGTCTGAACTGGCGAGGCACAGAGGTCACCAAAGCGAATAAGACAAATATCGGTTAGAGGCACGGACTCGCTAACATCCTTGGTGCCGAACGACGTAAAAAAGACCTGTTGCTGCGATTGTCCTCGAAACACTGCAGCGTTACACGCGGCTGCCGGTTGTGTTCGTATTGGAGGCATGGTCGCTAAGACGGCCCCAGGAATTTCTGCAGATGAAAATGCTTTCCATGGAATCCAGTCTTTGAACTCAAAATCTTGGCCGGGCTTCAGACCGCCTTCGATGCGCCCTCGGATTGCGTCCCGAAAGCTTGCGCGGTCGTTATCCAGCTTGGCGGATAAACTAATTTTAGCAAGATCACGCTCGGTGAATGGTTGGAGACCGTGAAGCTGCCCGTTTAAATCATGCACGGCCAGAACAGCCTGTAGCAGTTCAGATCGAGTAACAACCTCCACGCGGACGTAGTGCTGATAGGCGAAATACCCGACCGCGAACCCAAAAACCAATAGGGTCAGGTAAAGACGCTTGATTGAGGCTATGTAGCGATCTGCGTTCATGACGCGTCGAGGACCGCAGCCGCAAGGCAGGATCGAGCACCAAGATCAAGCTCACCGCCGCCGAGTTCGACGCGGTCCGTGCGAAACTCGCGTGGTCGCCGGATGAATTCTGCGCGTTGCACGGGATTAGCAGGCCTTCCTTCTTCAACTATCTTCGCAAGGGCGTCGGTCCCGCGATTCATCAGCCCGTCGGCAGCGGTCGGATCATGATCACGCGCGAGGCGCGCGACGAGTGGCTGCGCCGCATTGAGGAACGGGCCGTTGGGCCTTTGCCGTTCAATGAGAATGACGGGCACCTGATCATTGCCGAGATCATGCCGAGTCCCACGGTGCTGGCGTTGCCCGCGCCCGTGACTGGCCCCCCTAATAGCTTAC
>Ga0073928_10008922_pt1 | contig 12378 bp, 6 predicted proteins | sample PaiPotPPA55metaG_FD_76969 | JGI IMG/M metagenome (GOLD analysis project Ga0073928, IMG submission 76969) | Iron sulfur acid spring bacterial and archeal communities from Banff, Canada, to study Microbial Dark Matter (Phase II) - Paint Pots PPA... ...
CAGCTCAAAAGTCACTCGAACAGGACGGCGTTCCAGTCCGGATACAGGGAGATCATGGGAACCTTCATCGACCCTTCAGCACAAATCGGGACTGGTACGCAATGCGGCCATAACTCCGTAGTTCTCGAAAACGTTAAAATCGGGAAAAATTGCCGCATTGGCCATGGCGTCATTATTCATCCTGATACCGTGATCGGAGATAACGTTCGAATCGACGATAACGCGGTCGTCGGCAAGCTCCCCATGAAAGCTGCCTTAAGCGCGGTGACAAAAGAGCAGTCGCTGCCTCCACTTATTATCGAAAATGATTGTCTCCTTGGCGCACTGGTGGTGGTCTACCGCGGCTGTATCTTGCGGACTAAAGTGATGGTCGCGGACCTGGCTTCCGTGCGCGAAGATGTGGAAATTGGCGAATACACCATCATCGGTCGAGGCGTAACGATCGAAAATAAAGTTACCGTGGGCCGTCGCTGTAAAGTCGAAACCGAAGCCTACATTACCGCCTTGTCACAAATCGAAGACGGCTGCTTCATCGCGCCTGAAGTCACCTTCACGAATGACAATTTTCTGGGGCGCACCAAAGATCGCTTCAAGTATCACGCCGGCGTAACTGTAAAGCGCGGCGCTCGAATCGGCGCGAATGTCACTGTCCTACCGGGGAAAACCATAGGGCCAGACGCTTTGGTTGCCGCCGGTTCGGTAGTCACCAAGGACGTCCCCGCCGGTAAAATTGTTGTAGGCTCACCTGCGAAAGTGTGGCGCGACGTGCCCGCCGACCAGTTGCTTGATAATCAGTAAGCGGTCAGGTATTCGATGACAAAATTTCTATCAGTCGTGGGCGCTCGCCCGCAGTTCATCAAAGCGGCGATGATTCACGCCGCCATCGACCGCTACAACCGGAAAAATCCCCAAGGCGATAAAATTGAACATTGCCTGGTGCACACCGGGCAACATTACGAACACAGCCTTTCAGAAATTTTTTTCGCGGAGCTGCCACTCCCGAAACCGAATCATTATCTCGACGTTGGTTCAGGTTCGCACGGCGCGCAGACCGCCTCAATCCTGGAGAAAACTGAAAAAGCCCTGATTCACGAACGGCCCGACGCCGTGATTGTGTACGGTGACACAAACTCCACTCTGGGCGCGGCCGTCGCTGCGGCAAAGCTTCATATACCCGTAGCCCACGTCGAAGCTGGTTTGCGCAGCTTCAATCGTTCCATGCCGGAAGAAATAAATCGCGTCGTAGCTGATCATCTTTCGAATGTGCTGTTTTGCCCCACCCAAACGGCTGTTAAAAATCTAAAGCTCGAAGGCATCACGCGAGGTGTGCAGTTGGTAGGCGATGTGATGCTCGATTCGATTAAAGCATTTACGCCTTTAGCCCAGAAACATACGCCCCTGCTGGAAAAGCTCGGCGTCAAATCGCACGAATATATCCTGGCCACCATCCACCGGGCGGAAAACACCGATAATTACGAAAAGCTGGCAGTTTTGATTGATGCTTTTGCGCAGATGAGTCGCCCCATTATTCTGCCCATGCATCCCAGGCTGCGCGATCTGCTAAATACCCGCGTGGAACTCGCACCCTTGAAAGACATGCTTGCCCAAGCACGACATGTGCGCGTGATAGAGCCCGCCCCGTACATCGACATGCTTATGCTGGAAGCTAATGCGCGCTTGATTATGACGGACTCCGGCGGGGTGCAGAAAGAAGCCTATTTTGTTGGCGTTCCGTGCCTGACTTTGCGCGACGAAACAGAATGGGTCGAAACCTTGCAGGGAGGATGGAATACTTTAGTCGAAATTTCACTATCTAAAATCCTGCGCCAAGTTAAGACCTCATGGTCAAGGCCAAGTAAACGACCGCGCGCACGACCAAATCTTAAAAATTTTGGAGGCGGAAACGCTGCTGACCGTATAGTGGCCAAGCTGGTGCAATTTATCAGGCGTCGAAAAAAATAAAGTTAACGGTCGCTTTAGCGCCTAGCCGACAGGCAGCGAACCCCTACGTCGCTAAATTGGAAACAAGCTCGCCCGGCTCCTCTGGTTCAACAATTTCCTCGTCTGCTTCAGTTAGTTCCTGGATTTCTTTCTTAGCCAGATACTTCAAAATAATCGTGGTCGCCACAATCTGGTAAAACAAATCAAAGTAAGCAAACCCGAGGAACGCGCCGCTGGCCGCATACGCAATCAAGCTGCCTATAATCATGTTCGCGTACATGACCAACCAGTGATCGCGATCAATTCTTCTGAAGACCCTTTTGACCCTGAACGCAGACCACATACAGGAACCAATCAGCGCTAGAAATAAGAACAATCCTGGAAATCCATGTTCCGCGAGCATCTGGAAGTAAATACTATGGGGCCCATACTGCGTCCCCAGTTCGCTCACCAGGCTGAGTCCATATCGCTGATATAGCGGCTCAGTGAATGTCTTGAATCCGCCTCCAAGAATCGGGAATTCATAAGCTAAATGAGCGGCGAAATTCCAGGAGTTGAATCTTTCTTGCGCAGAGGCATCGGTTTTTTGGGCGGTTCTCAGCGTCTCCATCCGTTCAATCCATTGCTTTGGTGCAGCTGCAAGCAAGATCGTACAGATAACCAATACGCCGATGACCGCTCGTATCTTATGTTTAGATTGAATGGCCATTGCCAGCATCAGGAAAAATAATCCCAATAGCGCACCCCGGGAATAACTGAGGACAACTCCCACCAGCGCCGCGAAAAATGCCACATAAAACCCGACGCGCATGGCCTTGGACTCTTCATTTTTAGCTAAATAAAGAAACATCGGCAGACTCATGTTCAGTGCCAGCCCAAATCCGTTGTTATCGGCCAATTCCGTTCCAGGCGGGCCATAGACTCGCGCTTCTCCCGAGGTTAGCAAACCAAAACGCAATGCTTTGAAGGCCAAAAAAGCGAAGGAGCCCGCGGTTACCAGATACCACCAACGCAATTTGTTCTTATCGGCAATCAAAATCATCGCGATCAGCACCATCATCAAAATACGAGTAACGTCCCCATAGCGTTGGATCGTGTCGTCGAAGTGATGCACGAAAAGATTTGAGTAATACACATTTAACGTGGTCACCCCGAACCAGCACCACAGCATCGCCAGTAAAAAGGTTTCTCGGGTAAGAGGCGGGAAACGCAGCCTGCCACCCATGATCATGCCGATAACTGTCGGTATAGCTACCATATATCCGACGGGAAGCTGCTGCGCAATTCCGAAGGTGTAACGGTGGGGACTGAGGTAGCTGAGCACGGTCCAGACCAGCACGCCCAGAAATGGTCGAAAAACACAAACCACCAGGACCGGAAAGAAAATTATGAGAAAAACTAAAGTGCGCATACCATCACTTCGCCCCGACTGATCACGAAGTCTGGATGCATTCTAGTAGGTTCTGTGATGCAAAGCCGCTCAGATCTTACTGCAGCGGGCTAACCGTGAATTCATCAATTATGTCGTCAGAAGTATTGTATCCACCGTATGTCAAATACTCATAAGCCCCAATATCCAGAATTGAAGCTGATGTCCAGTTCGGCGTGTTTATGGTGTATGCGGTAGTCTGAACCAGCGAATTGTTCAAATACAACTTCATCGAACTGCCGTCCCAGGTCAATCGCACTGGCAAAATCACCCCGTTGCCGTAGAGAGTATCTTCTGTCCCCACCGGCACATAATAGAACTGCGTTGTATTACCGACGTGGTAACTAAATACCAGATTTCCGTTAGTTATCTGTGTAAGGAAATAGAAAACGTGGTTGCTGGCGGTATTATCCCGCACGTCGAAGGCATACCGCATGGCCGCTGCGCTGGTCTTCCGCTGCGTAAAGCTATACCGCGATTTCAGAAAGAATGTGACCTGTCCCTGTGGCGCGAAGGCAGTTCCCACCCCTGTTCCCACGAATTTGTAATAGGCCATATTGCTGTTGGCACAGCAATTTAGAAAGTAAACGCCATTGCCGGTCTGAGCTGGTGCGTAATTTACCGAACCGCTGCCTCGCACAACTACAGTTCCGGCGAGCCCAGCAGGGACCGTTGATAGGGTGATAGTCGAGCCATTTGTAATTCCGCTAACCTCCGTAGCGTCAGCATGCAGCAAAAAGATCGGCTGAGGCCCTACAGGTATGGCTGCCGTAGTAAACGTAAAGTCACCAGAGGTAGAAAGATTCCCCGACGAGTCCGTCGATTGCACCTGGTAGTGATACAGGGTCGAGGGCTGCAGCCCCGAGAGGGCCACCGAGTGCGAAGTTACTAAAGCAGTCCCAAGGGCGCTCAGTGTCCCATACGAGGTTGTCAGTCCATAAGCGACCTGAGAATTGGAGGCGGTGCTCGTCGTCCAGGTGATCGTTGTGCCTGAAGATGAGGGCGTCCCAGAGGACACGGCCGAAATCGCAGGTGGACTCAAAGTGGTAAACGTAAAGTCCGCCGAGGTAGACAAATTCCCCGACGAATCCGTCGATTGCACCTGGTAGTGGTACGTAGTGGAAGCCTGCAGCCCCGACAGCGTTACCGAGTGCGAGGTCACCAAAGCGGTTCCCAAAGTGCTGAGCGTGCCATACGTGTTCGTCAATCCATAAGCAACCTGCGAATTGGACGCCGTAGTCGTCGTCCAGGTAATCGTTGCGCTCGAGGAGGAAGTTGGGTTACTCGACACCGCCGAAATCGCCGGCGGGCTGATGACGTTGCTCACCGTCACGGAGATGCTCGCGGACGTAGTCTTCAATCCTGCGGCGTCAGCCGCCACCGCCGTTAACATATGGGGCGCGCTGGTTGTCGTCGTCGTATCCCAAGAGATTTGATAGTTGGGCCCTGCCCCAGATACTGGAGCACCGAAATTCGCTCCATCCAATTGGAATTGGACGTTGCTCATTGGCCCATCATCTGTGGCATTTGCGGAGACGGTCACGGTGCCGGAGACGGTTGCCCCATTAGCAGGCGCTGTCATGGACACGGTCGGAGGTGTCGTATCCGGGGTCGCCGCCGGACCGCTAACAGAGAACTCATCAATAACATCGTCGCTGCTGTTGTATCCACCGCCATTCAGGTACTCGTAAGCTCCGACGTCAAAATTAGACGCGGCAGTCCAATTCGGTGTCGAGGAAGTGTCCGTCAGCGCCTGCACCAGCGAGTCATTAAGGTACAGTTTCGTAACTGCGCCTCCCCAGATGATAGTCACTTTTGCAATCACTCCGACGCCAAGCAGCGTGTCTTCCGTGCCGTGCGGAACGTAATAAAACTGGTTGTTTCCTCCGGCGCGATAGCCGAATAGGAGATTCCCCGAACTGATCTGCGTCTGGAAGAAAAACAAGTGATTACTCGTTGTGGCATCCCTCACGTCAAACGCGTACCGCGGTGACGCCGCATTGGTTTGACGCTGTGCAAAACTGTAACGCGATTTCAGATAGAAAGTTACCTGGCCTTGGCTGGCATTGAAAACATTTCCGACAGCTTGCCCGGTAAACTTGTAATAAGCCCTGTTAGTGTTCGAACAGCAATTCAGAAAATAAACGCCATTGCCGTTTTGCGCGGGCGTGTAATTGACCGAACCGCTTCCGGCCACAACGACTTTACCGCTCAGCCCAGAAGGCACGATACTCGGTGTTATTGTCGAACCGTTCGTCACTCCACTGACTTCAGAAGCGTCAGCGTGCAAAAGAAACAAAGGGGACAATTGGGACGCTGCTGTGGTAAACGTGAAATCTCCGGAAAGCCCAAGTAAACCTGAAGAATTTCGCGACATCACCTGGTAATGATAGGGAGTCCCAGGTGCAAGCCCTGACAAAATAACCGAATGTGACGTTACCAGCGTCGGGCCTAATGTGCTCGTAGAACCATAGGAAGTCGTCAGCCCATAAGCTACCTGTGAATCCGAGGATTGATCAGTCGTCCAACTAATGATCGCGCTCGAGCCCGTTATCGATCCGGCGGTAACATTGCTCGGCACTGGCGAAGGAGTCGGATTGCTGACCGTCACGGTTATGCTGGCGGAACCGGTGTTCCCAACCTCGTCAATCGCGACTGCCGTCAGGGTGTGCTGACCGTTGGCGGCGTTCGTTGTATTCCATCCAATTGAGTAAGGCCCGGCTCCAGGAAGCGGCGCCGTCATGCTCGCACCGTCGAGCAGAAATTGCATGCCGATCAATCCGACCGAATCGGTGGTGTTTGGGGAAATCGAATCCGTGCCGCTCGCCGAAATCGTGACAGTGCCAACCAGACTTGCACCGTTTGCCGGTGTTGTTATCGTAGCGCTCGGCGTCCCGGTATCGAACGTCAGAACCGGTTGCACGGTGGGATCATACCGGAACAGGGCAATCAGAGGATTCGAGTAATTTCCTCCTTCGAATACAAAAACGTCATGGGCAGGGTCGTAAGTAACCCCCTGCCATGTCTGGATCGAAATTGTACGGTTTAAAGTCGCAGGATACTGCATCCACGTATTTGTGTTGGGATTGTAAATGTAAGTATTGTTTCCAACGAGCGCTAGAAATATGTCATGGGTCGAATCGTAGGAAAATGCCGGTGCAGTTCCCGCGACCGGAGCATCCGCCAACTGCGTCCATTTATTCTGAATGACGGAGTAAGCCCATAAGTGCGCAGTACCCGTCGCAGTATTGTAGTTATTTCCTCCGTACGCCACGATCAAGTCTCTTTTTGAGTCGTAGGTTACGCCTGCCCCGGAAATGTTTACCGCCAGAGATGAGCCGTCCTGCGGAAGTATTGACCAGGTATTCGTGGCCGGATCGAACAGATACGTAACGGTGCCGTTGCAACCACACAAGGTGGGTAGCAAATAAACTAGCTTTTTGTTTGAGGGTTCGTAAATCAGACCGGACGTATCGCTCGGATTGTTAGGCGGGTAGTTCGCACTGGTGGTATCGGACGACACCATAGACCAGGTATTCGTTACCAGATCAAGTCTCCAGGTTTTGTTGAGAATCGTTGGATCCGGCAGAGAAATGCTATTAACACCGTTCACGGTGTACACGGCGTTCTGTTGAGGAACCACTTCGAGAGATTGCAGAGGATGGTGATCGGGCGGCGTGGGATCGCTCGAATTTGCGGGAAGGGGAGTCGTCGTATAAGTGTTAGTAGTGGAGCTAAACGAAGCGTACCAATTATTCATTTTCAGAATGGTAAAAACGTTCAGTGCCGGATCAAAAGCAAATATACTATTCGCAAAGATCGATTCGTATCCACGCACCGAGTCCGCCCAGCGGTCAGACAAAATGACCCTGTGCGTCAGCGGATCGTATGTGCCTTTATTCCCCCAGCCCTGTGGATAGAGTTGCCCCCCGTTCTGCATACCAACAAAAGTCGGCTGCACCGGTAGCCACGCGTTCGCGGGAATAGAAATCCCAGGAAGAGGCTGTAAAAGACTGTCGGTGCTCCACCCAGATATTCCATCACGGTAATTTATCTGCCACCAGTTGTTCTGCCCATCGGAACTCGGTCCACCAACAATCGTTCCGGTTGCGCCATTCGATTCAGTTCCGACGACACCCGCGGAAAGGGACGCGGACGAATACACCGTGACCGCCCCAATCGTTTGTATCCGTTGATTCAAACCAAGTTGATTCGAAACGACGATGGAAATCGAGCTCGTGGCTTGATTGTTGGCTGTATCAGTCGCCACTGCGGATAACGTGTGGCTTCCGTCCGGAGTAGTCGCTGTATTCCATGACAGGGAATATGAGGATCCGGACAAGTTTACGGTGCCGCCTAGAGCGACTCCGTCCAACTGAAACTGCACGCTGGCTATTCCCTGGCTCGACGTAGCGTTCGCTGCGACCAACACAGTTCGCGTTATGGTGGCGTTGTTAGCCGGTGAAGTTAGGGACACCGCAGGCGAAGTAGCTTGGGCACGCGCGACATTGACACCGCAAAAAACCGCAAAAATGACGACAAACCACGTTGAACTTACAAAAGTATGGCGCAAAGGACGCTCACATGAGAGGTATGTACTGCGGATTCGTAATACTGGATAAAAACCCTGACGGTGTCAATGAAAAACCTGTGGGTATCACGTTCTAGCAGTACTAAGACTTTAGGTGGAAAGCCCTGAAAATCATCTAGAAGTCATTGTCTCCCATTGGCGTGGTGATCCTGCGGTGTCGCCCGCCGCTGGCTTCCATTGCGTTGAAACCGCCAAGCTGTGAAAGGCTGGCGGCGAATATATTCACGAATGCAACACGCCGCAGAAACCCGAGGTAATCATTATTGTTATTATAGAATAGCTTCTACAGTGCTGCTCAAAGCTCAAATGGCCAACCACAATCATTGGGTCGAACAACAAGTTCCGTTTCGTTACTGTCTGAGTTATTTTTGCCTTTTTCGCAAGAATTTGAGGGGCCGCCTGTCCAGATTGCCCTTAGAGTTGGCCTCTACCTCCTTGCCAGAACCTGAATGCCCATCAAGCGAGTTTCGAAATGGTGTGGATTTCGTCGGATATCAGGATTATCCCATCACTGATCGACTGCCTCGCCTTCAGCACAGCGCCGCTACCATCCGATATACCTTGAATCAAGTGCATCGCTATTACATCGACCTTCAGGGAACATTTGAACAATACTTATCGGCCTGTTCTCGCAAGACGCGGTCGACGGTGCAGCGGAAGGTTCGAAAATTCGCAGATTCAAACGGTGGGAAGTTGGACTGCCGAGTCTACCGTGGCGTCAACCAGATGCTTGAGTATCACAAACTGGCGCGGAACATCGCCGTCAAAACATATCAGGAGAAGCTATTTGACGGTGGAATCCCGGAGGACCAGAAATTTCTCTCCGAGATGCATGATCTGGCCCAACGGGATGACGTGCGCGGCTACATTTTGTTTGCCGGCGACACCCCAGTGTCGTACCTCTATTTACCCATCGCTGACAACATCTTACGATACGACTATCTCGGCTACGATCCGGCTTATTCGAGCAGTTCGCCCGGTACGGTCCTTTTGTACCTGGCATTAGAAAGTCTCTTTCAAGAACGCAGATATCGTTATTTCGACTTCGGCTACGGTGAGAATCAAACGAAACAGGTTTTTTCCACCGCCAACTTCTTAAGAGCTGATATTTATTATTTTCCTAAAACCGTGGCAAATTACCTGACTCTCTATGGGCATGCAGGCCTTGACTCGTTTTCGGTTGCCTGTGGCAGGTTATTTGACAGCCTCCATTTGAAGCAAAGAATCAAGATGATCATGCGCTCGAAGGTCTTGGCATAATTGAAGGAAGCTGGATGAAATTAATCAAATCGATAGTCTGGCCTTTTGTACGGGACTATTGGATCGGAAGAACTTTCATACATCGGTTGGGACAATCAACCTTCAGTCGCGCCAGTGAAATCGGCCTACCGGGTGAAATCGAACTGCGCGCTCTTTGTTCGTCGGATGATAGTTCTATCGCCAGTCAACCTGACTCAGAACTAGCAAAACGTTACCGCCCGGCGCAACCTGGCGTTCGATGCTTCGGTGCCTGGATCGGTGAAAATCTTATTGCCCTTTGCACCTTCACTTTTGGGCAAGAATATCTCGAGTCGGGAGGTTTTTATGACCTCGGCGCAGACCAGGCAGAATTGGCCGATATCTTCACCACGTCAAAGGGGCGCGGTAAAGGCGTTGCAACTGCATTAATCAAGTATTCCACCGTCGCCATGGAAGAACTCGGCTATCGGACACTCTACGCCAAAGTCTGGCACAGCAACACATCGTCGACTCGAACGTTTAACAAGGCGGGGTGGACACAGAAGTGTTTCTTCATTCGATTGTATCCTCAAAAGCTGAAATCTTACTTGCACTTTGAATGGCGCCTCCAGTGAAAACTCGCGTTTATCTAACCGTTGATACGGAAAATAGTATGGGCGGAGCGTGGGACGATGTGAGTAAACGGCCTGTGCCTGCGGAGCGGCGAATTTTTTGCAAAATCGGCGAACGCGATTTGGGTATCGGTTGGATTTGCGATGAACTTGATCAACGCGGGTTCCGAGCTACTTTCTTCTGCGAAGTGCTCGCCTCCCTGGTGCTCGGGGAAGCAGATACTGCTAGTTATTTGAATTTTTTAGTTGCGCGCGGACAAGATGTGCAACTGCATGCCCACCCAGTATTTTATTTTTATAGAAAATATTTGGACGCGGTCAGTCGGGGCGAGAATTACAATCATTCCCAAACGTGTGACAATTTGGGTCGGCTATCCATCGATTTACAGCGGCAACTTCTCCAGTCAGCGTACCAGATTTTTGTACGGCTCACGGGAAAACCGCCTGTGGCCTACCGAGCCGGAGGTTACAACTGCTCGCTCGAGACCTTAACCATCCTCGCGAACCTGGGTTTGCTCATGGATTCCAGCTTCAACGCAACTTACCAGGGCCGGGGTTCATTCGATGGCGCTGATATCGCTTTAAATATTGCCCAGCGGATTCAGGGACTTTGGGAGTTGCCAGTAACGGTTGCCAGGCAATCGCTTCCCGACTCAGCTTTCCGAACCGGGCTCAAACCGTTTGAAGTATCGTCCATAAGTGCCTGGGAAATGCGCCGAATGTTGGACCACGCTTCTTCTAATGGCGTGGAAGACGTGGTGGTGATGTTCCACAGCTTCAGTGCCGTCAAAGCTAGAGATTTACAATATACTCAGATTCGCCCAGACCGGATCGTGCGCCATCGTTTTGCGGCGCTGCTGGATTATCTGGCGCAACGATCTGACCGTTTTATTGTGACCACCTTTTCAGACATTGCTAACGACACGAATCAACTACAAGGTCAGCCTAGAGGATCCGTGGCAGATCTTGGATTCGCGAGACCACTAGCTCGCAAGCTCGTGCAGGGTGCCAATCGCTTTTTTTGGCTCTGACCGTTCGAGTCCATCCCTTAAATCTGGTCTTCGCGAGTCTCTGATCGGCAATCCTAAAAGTGACGTCTATGGCGTTCGGACTCTGCGCGCAACGAGCGTGGGCACTCCCGTGGGACCGGACCTGAACAACAGCCCTCGAACCGCCACGGCTTGACCAGCTTTGATCGTTGCCAACGATGTCGCGGCGCCGGTGAATTCGGTCTTGCTGCTGGTGAGAACCAGGATGCTGACCGGCCAAGGGCTTCCCTCGCTTGATTGCAGGATGAATTGGTTACTTCCGATACTGGCCACAGTCCCATTTAGCGCGCCTTGTTTCAAGGTTAGCACTGCCGCAATCGGTGTGGTGCTGGTGGTGTTTAACTGCACCTCGGTAGTTTGTCCCCCGATCAAGTCTGTTGCTGATAGAAATTGGCAACCTCTGCAATTTGAGATTGCTGCTGACAAATCCTCGATGGCAATTTGAAATTTTGTATTCCCGTCGATCGAAGCCGCAGCCGAGGTCCCCACCACAGGTTTCGTTGCGGTGCTCCCGGTGCCAGCCCCGCCAGAACCGGTTCCTCCGCTGCCAGTGCCGCTGCCACTACCGCTTCCACTGCCACTGCCGCTTCCACTGCCGCCGCCGCTGGCTGTATTCGAGACAGTGACCGTAACCGCTCCTGAAGAAACAGTGCTACCGCTCCGGTCCACCAGCATGGCAGTCAGAGAATGGCTTCCATTCGTGACCGTCGTAGTATTCCAGGCTATGGAATAGGGATTTGAAGTTATTGCTGAACCCAGATTTCTTCCATCTAACTTGAATTGAACGCTGGCAACACCCGAACTTCCAGAGGGCGTCGCCGTCGCCAGCACAGTCCCACTAACAACCGCTCCGAACGCTGGCGAACTAATCGATATTGTAGAAGCCGCACTCGAACTCGTCCCGGTGCCCGACAAGGTAACCGTCTGAGGGCTGCCAGTCGCATTATCGCTGATGCTGACTGTCGCGCTTTCTAATACCGATGACGAAGGTTGGAATGTAACCCTGATCACACAACTGGATCCTGCGGCTAAACTCGATCCACAAGTGTTCGTTTGCGTAAAATCAGCGCTGTTTGAACCGGTAATTGCGATACCCGAAATCGAAACCGCAGAAGACAACTGGTTCGACACCGTGATGGGTTGTTGTGCGGCAATGCCCACTACTTGGCTTCCAAAAGACAAGCTGCTTGCAGAGAGAGAAAATACTCCTGTGCCTCCGCCGCCCGTGCTCTGTCCCGCCGTGTAGGCTTTAACGCTGAAGTTCGCTGCCGTTAGGCCCGCAATTCCAGTGTTGATAGTGATGCTCTGCGTGCTACCGGCCGCTGTCGGGGATGGAAGCAGCGAAACGTTCGTGGCCGCAAACCAAGCCATCGTGTTGACCGGGTCACCCGTAAATACGTTATTGATCGGATCAAATCCAATCCATTCCACGATCCGCTTAGGTCCCCACTTAATTCGATAACTGGTGGCCCCTGACGGAACTGTCCAGGAAACGACATAATTGCCGCCGCCGCTATC
>Ga0073928_10008932_pt1 | contig 12371 bp, 11 predicted proteins | sample PaiPotPPA55metaG_FD_76969 | JGI IMG/M metagenome (GOLD analysis project Ga0073928, IMG submission 76969) | Iron sulfur acid spring bacterial and archeal communities from Banff, Canada, to study Microbial Dark Matter (Phase II) - Paint Pots PPA... ...
CTTTAAGAATTCTGCTGTGCGCTTCATCGCCGCGTCCATCTCCTCGGGCTGCGCGGCGGTAGCCAACTCATCGCGATGATCCTGAAGCATTCTTTCTACAACGAAATTCGATCCCACAAACACGTGCCGGTGCATCCCCTCGCGTGTTTGACCGTAGAGCGCCGTCACGGCTACCGGCTCGTCCACGACGGGCATATGGCAGTCCTGGCATGTCTGCTTGGTCGCGTAATCGCTATGTTCCCACTCCTGAAAAGGAACCTGCTCCGGGAACCTCGCCACTTTCTCGCCGTTCGGCCCAAGCGCGGATGTGATCAGCGTATGGCAGCTCCCGCAAAGTCCTGCATCGCGAATGTGATCGCCTCGGGTCGGGAAGTACGTCGCCGTCGAAGAGTGCATCACGGTCCGGTGGCCCGTGTCGATGTCGAACGGCCCATACTCCGGCCGCTCGTCGTTTTGGACCGGTTTCGCGAACACCACATTCCCAACGAAGGTTGCTGGCGTCCCCAGTCCGGCCTTGTCAATCTGGTGGCAGACCGAGCACGTGACGCCATCTTCCGCCGCGCGGTCTCCCTTGGGAAATTTCTGCAACGGAAAGCGCGAGAACACCTGCGTGTGCCTTCCCGCATCGCGGTCCGCCATTCGGACGGCGGGCATGTGGCAGATTGAGCATTCATCCTCGATCGCCTGCTTTGACTCAGGATGGTCCATTGACTCGCGCCGCACGCTCCCCTGCCAATAAGGATCGCGGGATGAGTTGGCCATGATACTCGCGCCCCATTGAAGCCCGATCGAAACATCTTCGCCCGAACTCGTCGTCAGCCCGTTATGACAAGCCACACACCGGTCCGATGTCCGAAAAAAAGTGCCCGGAGGCGTCTTGTCGCCCTTCGCATTCTCCGTCGGCGTCTTGCCGCGCAGGATTGCTGGAACTGCGGCGAGCGTCAGCCCTAGAAGAATCGAACCACTCCTAGCAAGTCTCATCGCCAACCTTCCCATAACTTCCCGTCAGCCCGGTCCCAAAGCAGATAGAAAAGCACCTGAGGCGTTCGGCCCCTCGTATTCGTGAATGGTTCCCTCACACCGAAGCCCGTCCGCACGTGTTGGCGACGGCTTATGGTGATCTGCATCTCCGGCAAAACATCCCAGTTGGTGCTCGCGCCCGGACTGAAATCCCTCACCGCCAGAAACTCCACCATGGGCGAAAACAGCCGTCCCAGCATGTGGTCCGGGGCCATCGCTTGCCCTACCGTGACCCGCCAAAACATGCTGCGCGGAGCCACGCTCGTGTCCACCGGCAGGTCTGCTCCTAACTGCGTTTGCAGAAACGTATTTTCTTTGAACAACTGATCGAACGTCGCGAAGGGCTCGAACTGCGTGGTGCCGGCACCGAAGCCACGCTTGCTGTCCCCGGTAGGTAGCAAAATACCGCCCTGCAGGCTCAGGATCGAACCCGTCCGCAGGCTGGAAAATATCTCCCGCTTCAGCCCCAGGGTGATGTCGCCCACACCCGCCGTCCAGTTGTGCCCCTGATCCGCATAGTTCACTGGGATGTCTGTTTCAAGCTGTGTCCGGGCGTCGAAGATCGTTCGCTCATCAATGACGTCCGTGGTCCATGCCGGGGCCCCAGACGCACTCGCCGCGGTCGAAACCACAATCTCGTTTTCCGGGAAGGCTTTCTCTGTGACCAGCGCGCGGGGAAGATTCAACTCCCCCAGCGGATCGTGGTGGACGTTCTTGCAGAAAGTTCGCATGTACGCGATCACATCGTTGATCTGCTCGTCCGTCAGCAGATCCCCGAACGCTGGCATGATCTGCGACAGCCCACGCGATGGGCCACCATGCACGATCACTGCCTTCCAATTGCCGTTGGGTTCAGGTGTGGTGCCGGCGCAATCAGTAAAGTCGGGAAAAGTATCCGGCCGCTTGAAGACAGTGCTTGCCATGGGAGCGCCCTTCCCATCGCTGCCATGACACGCAATACAACCACCCTTGTAGACCTTCTCCCCATTCTTCGCATTGGGAGGCTTCCCATAATAGAGCGTCTGTGCGGAAAGACGCGTCGGACGACCAAAGAAGACCACAAAGCATGCGATGACCAGGCACGCTGATCCCCCCAGAAACCCCGCGATGAATCTGCGCCTTCGGCTTTCGCAATCGGTCGGCAACCGCCAGAGACTCTTAATTTCGCGGCCAATAATGGCTGCCTCGTCTCCCATGTGCCTCCGCCTTCCTTACTTCTTACACTTCCAACTATCAAGAAACGACTTCGTGACTCAGAAAATACTATCGATGACTTGGAATGCCAATAGCCGCAGTTTATTCACTGGCACAGGCGGCGCCCGGCTCACGAGAGGCCGGAAAAAGGTCACACTCCGGGAAGGATTCTGCTGAAAATTCAAGGCGGAAATCGCTACCTACGAACAGGTAGCACTGGCGCACTAACAGGATGGTCGTGTCCATGCAATCCGAAAGCAATTAGACTATTGAGCAATGCTCGATTTCGGCAAATTCTTCGTATTCCTCGGGCTGACGCTGCTCCTATTGGGAGGATTCTTCCTGCTGCTTGGGCGCACCAACCTACCCCTTGGCCGTCTTCCTGGAGACATTCTGTATCGCGGAAAGAATACGACGTTCTATTTTCCGCTCGCAACTTCGATCCTGATCAGCGTTGTACTCTCGTTGGTGTTCTACGTAGTAGGTAAGCTTCGGCACTAGAACATGGATTCAATCCATTGTTTGAGATAACGAACGCTCCGGATGAAAGGATCTTATGACGAATTCTGGTCTCATAGCGCAGTTGGCGGTCTGGATTCCCGCAGCGGTAATCATGCTTTCCGGCATCGCGAAACTGATGCGCGCCGCGCCTATCGTCGAAACGATGACCAAACTGGGTGTGGGACGATACCTTACTCTTCTCGGAGTCATGGAATTGGTCTTTGCTACCTTATTCGTAATTCCCGCGACGATGCATCTTGGATTCATCCTCGCATCCTGCTACTTCGCCGGAGCAATCGCCACCGAGTTGTCGCATGACGCGCTCAAGGTCAATCCCTTTATTCCACTAGTCTTGCTCTGGATTGGAGCCTTCATCCGAGACCGATCCATCTTCTTCTAGTTTTCGAGTCTCATCTATTCAACCTTCAACAGCGCGATCACGCTGCCAATTGCATTCGTCGCCACATTGCGCACCATGAGACGCACAGTGTACTCTCCCGGCGGAACTTTCAGCACATTTTCGTACGCGATTCCTTGCTCATGAATCGCGGCAATCGCCTCCGGTGGCAAGGGTGTACCGAGCACTTCAGTGGCCTGGTAAACCTGCGGGTTTTTTGGAGTACTGACGATTGCGATTACCTCCAGCTGAAACTTGTTGTCGCCCTGATCCGCTAACTCGATAGTTGCCGGCGGGATATAGATTTCGTATTTCACCATTTTCACATTTCCGGCCAGGGTCGTGCCCTTAAATCGGGCGGAAAAGGGAACTGAGCTGAGTGGAACATTGGACTGCGCCGCCAAACTGATTTCATCGTTGCGAGCATTCTTGTCCCCGGAGTCGTTTCCGTAGAAATATCCACTGCGGGCGCGGACTTCCACGTCGGGTTGATCGACCTTCACCGCCAATTTGCGCCAACCCGGTTTCTTGTTCTTCTTGTCGCGATAGTAGCTGACTAGGTAGTACTGGTCTGAATCGTGAGAGGCATCGCGGATGCATGACACAATATCATTCTTGTTGTAGCAGGCCTTGCCGCCGGTCATTTTTGCCATAGTTTCCATCGCCGACTGCGACGTCTGCTCGCGCTCCTTTTTGAGTTGCAATAGCAGCGGGCTGTAGGTGCTTTCCGACGCCTCGAAATTCAGCGTCACTAACCCTCGCGCATCGAGCGGATACAGAACAATGTTTCCTGAGGCAAACTGTTGCAGCAACTCCCGAAACTGTTGTCGCAAAGGAGCGAGATCGTCGTCACCGATCAGACTTGTGATTTCCGGCGACGGCGGAAGCGGACCCCTGTGGCCCATCAGGGATCTGGCCTGATCCACAGGAGTGCCGGCGAAAGTGGACCTCGGAGAAACGAACTCGCTCGACCCGCTGATATCGAATGGAAAGTTGCCGGTAATCCAGATGAACGACTTGCGCCCCGGCGCCCCCCAGAACGCTTCCGAGATCTGCCGCAAGCTCGATAAAGTCGCTTCCATGTTGCGGCGTAGCACGAACCCAGCAGCTCCGGTCCGGTACGCGTCAGATCTCAGTAACATTCCGTTGTCCCCACTCCGCAAACCTGGGTCCCCGGCCCCGAAATCCAAAGTCAATCTGCCCGGTGAAGCTTTGACGGCCTTGCCGAGGGTTGCGGAATCCCAACGATGGTCAGGCGTGCCGGACCGGGTGCGACTAGTTCATTTGAAAATTCTCCCGGCGTTTGCAGCCGCTTCACGTCGGTTCCGGTCTTTATCAATTCAGCGGAGACGATTTTCTGCGGCTTGCCGTCTTCCGTCACGGAAAACTGTTCCGCCTTCAGCCCTTCTACTGGGCCGCTCTTGCTTCGTACCAACACTGGAACGAGCACGACCTCCGTCTTTGAACGATAGGTCGGAACTTGCGAGTTTTGCTGCGCGAAGGTGCTGGTAACTATGAAGAGCAGCAGGGGAAAAAACAAAACGCGTAAGCGATTAGACATAAACACCTCGGGCGAATGACTGGAACCGCGCTGCGATGCAGTCTCCACGCGGCCCATTTTGTCGGAGGAAGTTTAACTCAATTGAGGTTAGACGCGGCCTGAGACTTGGAAAGAACCCGAGCAGCTAATCCGAAGGCGTTCCGTACGGAAATTGAACCGTAAAATTGTGCACAGCCTCGCCTTTGGCGCCGTGATGAGTGTGGGTGTAAGTGCATACGATCGTGTTTGCTTCGTAGGTGCAGGCATCGTGCCGGTAGGCGGCCTCTTTGTCGAAAGGACAGGGATACATCCCGGGGACGAACGTCCCGTATGCCGAGCCTAGCAGAAGCAGCGTTAAAGCCAAGTATTTCATCGGATCTCCGGGAGCCGGCTGGGCTCACTGGAGGAGGTGCAATACCGACGCCAACAGCGTTGCCTTAGGAATCAATGATTTAAGGGCCGAGAACAGCAATATATGCAATGTTTTTCACACTACGGAATGATTACGAGAGCGCCGTCTACTTGATCGCTCTTGAGAGCAAGCAGGGCTTCATTGGCGTGATCCAAGGGGTATGCCTTGACCTTGGGCTGGAGATGGATTTTGGCGGCCAGGGCGAGAAAATCTCGAGCATCAGCGCGAGTCATGTTGGCGACGCTGCGTATCTGGCGCTCGCCCCAGAGCAGACGGTCATAGTCGAATTCAGGCATGCGGTCGAGGTGAATCGCGTTAATGGCTACGACTCCGCCTTTTCGAAGACTCGCTAAAGCTGCGATTACGACATCGCCGCTGGGAGCGAAGGTCACTGCCCGGTCAAGTTCAACAGGCGGTTTTTCAGTCTCGTCGCCAACCCATGTAGCGCCGAGCGACTCGGCCAGTTTGCGATGCGAAGCTCCCCTGGTTGAAACATAGACTTCACATTTCCAAGACTGCAGAACGGCGATCATGAGGTGGGCCGAGGCGCCAAAGCCGAAGAGGCCAACGCGCTCTCCGCGCTTGACTCCGGCGACTCGCAGGCTGCGAAAACCGATGATGCCAGCGCACAAAAGTGGAGCGGCATGCATGTCGTCGAGCGCTTCTGGCAGTGGAAACACGAAGTCGGCACGAGCGGTGGCATATTCGGCATAGCCACCGTCCGCCGTGTAGCCGGTGAAAGTCGGCGAATCGCAGAGGTTCTCGAGGCTATGCCGGCAATACCAGCAGGTCCCGTCGATTCCCCCAATCCAGGAAACGCCGACCCGAGTTCCGAGCGGCATCTCAGCCGTGGTGCCGCCGGCAATTTCACCCACTATCTGATGACCCGGAATGAGTCTTTGCCGCCGTTGCGGAAGTTCGCCCTCCACGATGTGCAGGTCAGTTCGGCACACGCCGCAGGCGCGTACTCGCAGAAGGACCTCACCAGTTGATGGAACCGGCTGCGGCGTCTCTACAATCTGCAACGGACGCTGCGAGATTGCTCCCGGTGAATTCAGAACGGCGGCTCTCATGCAAGGCCCTAAGTCATTTTATTCGACATCTTGTGGGATCTCATAGTCGAGCCTCGACGCAGAAACTGGCATCCAAGATACGGTTTCTGGATTTCTCAAGGAGGGCTTATGGCAAGGCGAGGCAATGAAGCACGACCCGATGAACTCGGACGGGACCCCGGTCAGGTCGGTCCGGCAAGTGCTGGTCAATCCGGTGACACACAAGGGCTTTCCGTCGTGGAAGATGCAACCGACGCCAGCGTTTATGAATTGGTTGAATCCGATCAGGCATTAGAGGCTGGAGTTGTTGAAGGGGTGGAACACGCGGCCGACCATCCCGAACGTCCCGTGCACACTCATGTTGAATATCCGGGCGCAGAAGATGGTCCACCGGAGCGCGAGTTCGAGTGAAGTCCGACGGCTGTTACTTCAGCTTTTCTTGCCGCCTTGCAGCAGGTGCAGGCCGTCTGCCTGCAGGATTCGCTGGATTTGATTTCGCGCGTGGACAGCCCAGGGGCCGGTTGTGTCCAGTTTCACGTAAGCTCGCCAGTGTCGTAACGCACTGCGCGGCTGTTTCAGCTTCTCGTACGCTAATGCCAGATTGTAGTGCGCATCAGCGTAGGTCGGTGCCAGTTGCAGTGCCGTGGAATAAGTTTTGATGGCCTCGGCCACCCGCCCCGTCTCGTCGAGTACATTTCCTAAATCAAAATGGGCGAGGGCATAGCGAGGATCAACCTCAATGGCGCTGCGATAGTGCCGCTCGGCAGCCGTGAAATCCTGCCGGTTGTAGTGCAAGGTCCCCAGATTAATGTGGGCGGCGGCGTGATCTGGATCGAGTTGCAGTACACGCTCATAAATCGCAATCGCCGCTAACTGATTGGCGGGATCATCCTCCAGCGCGATGCCTCGTGCGAATAACTCGGACACGTCGTCATCGCCGTCCGGTTCGCCTTTTTTATCGCCCTTCCGCACATTCTTCTGAACATTTTTCAGCTCCACAGTGTGGGTAAACGCTCTCGCCGACGGCACGAAGTCAAACATGAACTGCCCGGCAATTGGTTCCACCAGCTTTCCTTGATGCCGGAATGCTACCCGGTGCCCAGTTGTGAATGCGCCCGCTTCGAGCAGTGGATTCTCCATCCCTGCTACCTGCTTCTGCATCGCTGCCAACGATTGCCGGATTATGGCGGGCCGCACTTTGAGAGCGCAGAGGTCACGGATCTTTTTAATTTGCAAGAGGTCGAAAAAGGAATAGCTTTCGCTTACGGCCACCAATTCAGCTTTTTCCCAAGCTGCCAACTGGCGCGCCGTGAGCCGAAGAATTCGAAGTAAATCTGCTCGACTGTATCGGGACACGTGTGTATGGAAGCTTACTTTTAACTATTATCCGAAAGGATGCTCTTTAATGGCAAGGGAAAGTTTCGGAAAAGGGAATCCCAGAGGTAAACGTGCCACATTAGTTGTCCAAAACAAAACTTTACAGTCGTCACACGATTCTTTACCACTTGTGGCCGCTGCGCCGTGTTTGAATCTATATTGGAAGAGACAGCGCAGTGGTTGAGGGTAGGGAAGAAGACAAGTGTGCTCCGTAACACAACGAAGGATCGGGGCGAACGATTGACCGAGGAGGGCCCCGACTTCAGTCGGGCCGATCACGGATTTCGCAGTATTTACGGTCCGATTGAAAGTCGGGCCCTCCCGGTTCGACGCAGCGACATAGCAAATTCCGAGAATTAAAGAAATGTCATCACAAGCACCTTCGTTAACGTTGAGGATTGGGTTCGCATGCGCGATTCTTTTCGCAATGACCCTATGCGCCGACGTTCCCGGATACGGCCAATCGGAATCGCCTCCGTCAACAACCGGAACTTCACTGATGAAGCCGGTCGGTACGGTGGAAGCGATTAATGGGAACGAGATCACCCTCCAAACCGACTTTGGAACCGAAGTGAGGATTCTGATTCAGGATTCAACCCGCGTGATCCGGACTGCACCGGGGCAGACGAGCCTCAAGGACGCTACCCCGATGACGCTACAGGAATTACAGGTCGGCGACCGGATGTTAATTCGCGGAACGGCGTCGGATGACGGCAAAGCTGTCGTCGCGATTTCCGCTGTGGTTATGAAACAGTCCGACGTTGCGGCCCATCAACAGCAGCAACGCGAGGATTGGCAAAAGCGCGGCGTGGGCGGACTAGTGAAGTCGATTGATGCAAGCACCGGTACCATCCAACTTTCCGTGACAAGTTTCGCCGCAACAAAAAACGTCACCGTCAACACCTCAAAATCAACCGTGATTCGTCGATATTCCCCCGAGTCCGTGAAATTCGATGACGCAAAACCCGGAACGCTGGCGCAGATCAATGCCGGGGACCAGCTTCGGGCCCGAGGAACGCACAGTCCGGATGGCGCATCGCTAGATGCCGAGGAAGTGGTCTCTGGCACATTTCGCAATATTGCCGGGACCGTCTCCTCAACCGATGCTGGGCAGAACACGATTAGTGTCATGGATCTGATTACGAAAAAGCCATTCATCGTCAAGATCACGCCAGATTCGCAGTTGCGCCAACTTCCCGCTGTGTTTGCGCAAAGAATTGCGATGAGACTAAAAGGTGGCTCCGGGGATCAGCCGAACGGCCAATCACAAAATGGAGGATCGCCTGGTGGCGCAGCAAGTTCTGCCCCGGATGGTTCGGCGGCGCCAGGAGCTGGGACTCGCAGCGGGGGGGGATATCAAGGAGGAGGTTATTCGGGCGGAGGTGCCGGCGGATATTCGGGAGGAGGCGCCAACCGTTCCGGCGGCCCTCCAGATTTTCAGCAAATGTTGAGCCGCCTGCCCGCCGTTACTCTTGCCGACCTGCACAAAGGCGATGCCGTGATGATCGTGGCGACCGAAGGCTCGGGTACTTCATCGCCGACAGCGGTCACTCTGTTGAGCGGCGTGGAACCGATCTTGACTGCATCCCCGAATAGCGGACGCGCCGCGACACTGTTGTCGCCGTGGAACCTTGGATCGTCTGCAGGCGGCGATGCTTCGACGCAGTAGAAATTTTAGGTCTGGCGAGAATGGCAGTTAACTTGTCATTCCGAGCGCAGCGAGGAATCTGCAGTTGCTTACAGCCACGAGAAAGTCGGACTCAGGAGATTAAATGAGCATGTGGCGGCGCTATTTGCGTTGGTTGGAAGTTGCCGCATTTGTGCTGCTCATTGCATCAGGCACGCTATTCGCGCAGACTCCTTCGGGCACTTTGCGTGGAACCGTCGCGGATCCCACCGGTGCCGTGATTCCTGGAGCGGTCGTTACAGCCACTTCCGCCACCGGTCAGAAAACTTCCTCAGTCACAGATAACGTCGGTAATTACGAAATCAAAGGACTGGCACCAGGGACGTACACGGTAAACGCCAACGCAAAGGGTTTCTCCGTATCTCAACAACAAAACGTCGCCGTCGGGCCAGGGCAACCGCAAAAATTGGATATCGCTCTGGCGATCCAGGTTGAAAAGGAGAAGGTCGAAGTGGAGGATCAGGGGACGAATGTAGATGTAAGTCCCGAGAACAATGCCGGCGCCATTATTCTCAAAGGGAAGGATCTCGAAGCCTTATCGGATGATCCCGACGAGTTGATGACGGAACTGCAGGCTCTGGCGGGGCCGTCCGCCGGACCCAACGGCGGCCAAATCTATATCGACGGATTCAGTGGAGGGCAGCTTCCTCCTAAGTCTTCCATTCGCGAGATCCGTCTAAATCAGAATCCCTTCTCCGCCGAATATGACAAGGTCGGCTATGGCCGAATCGAAATCTTCACCAAGCCGGGAACCGACCACTTTCACGGCCAAGTTATGGTGAGCGGTAACGATTCCTCATTTAATTCGAACTGGAATCCCTTTAATACGCCGCAGCCCCCATATCACTCCGAACTTTACAGCGGCAACATCAACGGACCTCTCGGCAAGAAAGCGTCGTTTTTCTTCACCGCGGAACGAAGGAACATCAATCAAAACTCAGTGATCAACGCTACCGTGCTGGATTCCAATTTCAATCCCGTTCCATTCAGCGAGGCAATTTCCAATCCCCGGACCCGCACTAGCATCTCGCCCCGTGTCGACATTCAACTAAGCCAGAACAACACTTTGACGGCTCGATACGAGTACGAAAAAAACGCTCAGGACAATCAGGGCGTTGGGCAGTTCTCTCTTGCTTCGCAGGCCTACAACGACGATCAAGTTGAAAACACATTGCAGATAAGCGATACACAAATATTGAGTCCAAATGTCGTAAATGAAACGCGGTTTCAATATGACCGCGACACCGACAATCAACTCCCTCAATCCGCGGGCTTCACAACCTCGGTTCTGGGAGCGTTCATCGGCGGAGGAAATCCCCAAGGCTTATTAAAGGACGTACAGAACCACTATGAGCTGCAAAACTACACATCGATCGTCCATGGGAAGCACTTCATAAAATTTGGTGCGCGCCTGCGCGTGATCACGGACTCCAACCGGTCGACGGGAAATTTCAACGGGACCTTTACATTCCCGTCAATTCAGGCATATCAAGTGACTCAGCTTGGTCTTCAAGCCGGGTTAACTCCAGCTCAAAGCAGGGCTTCGTGCCTGGCTGCATCTCCGAATCCACAGGCCGCGCAATGCGGTGCCAACCAGTTTTCCATCACATACGGTCAGCCGCTCTCGACTGTAGATATGGTGGATGTAGGTCCCTACGTCCAGGATGATTGGAGAATCCGTCCCAACCTTACTCTCAGTTACGGCTTGCGCTTCGAAAGCCAAAACGACACCGGCGACCACGCGGATTTTGCCCCGAGGCTGGGGATTGCCTGGGGATTGGGCGGAGGAAAGAATCCCCCGAAAACTGTTCTTCGCGGCGGATTCGGAATATTCTACGACCGCTTTACCTACAATCTGGACCTGGAGCAGGAGCGACTGAATGGCATAACCCAGCAGCGCACGATCGTCCAGTTTCCTGATTTTTATCCCTCGATTCCTCCGGCTGGGACTATCCAAGGGCCGCAGTCTCCCACGATTTATCAAGTCAATCCAAACTTGCGATCACCCCAGACTATTCAAAGCGCAGCCAGCATCGAGCGGCAGGTGACAAAATCCGCAACCATCTCGGTGACCTATCTCAACACTTTCGGTAACAATCAGTTCATCACTCGAAATATCAACGCTCCCGAGCCCGGAACATATCCCCCTACTTTAGACCGTCCATTTGGAGGAACGACAAATATCTACCAATACAGCTCAAAGGCGATTTTCCGGCAAAACCAGGTGATCGTGAATGCGAGAGTCAATGTTGCAGCGAAGGTTTCGCTCTTCGGTTTCTACACGCTGAATTATTCGAATAGCGACACCTCGGGTGCATCGAGCTTCCCCTCGAACTCCTACAACCTCATGCAGGATTACGGAAGGTCATCCTTCGACATACGGCACCGTTTGTTCGTTGGTGGAACGATAACTCTGCCATACCGCTTCCAATTGAATCCCTTTCTGGCGGTTAATTCCGGCGGACCATTCAACGTGACCGTTGGCCAGGATTTGAATGCCGACTCAATTTTTAACGATCGGCCCGGATTCGCTAGCGGCAACACGCCGGCGACCGATACCAGAACGACTTCCTTGGGAGATTTCAACGTCGCGCCCGCAGGTGAAGCCGTCATTCCCGTCAACTACGGAGACGGTCCCGCCGCAGTCTCTTTAAATTTGCGGCTTAGCCGGACCTTTGGATTTGGTCCGGAAGTAAAAGGTGGAGCTGCGAGAGCTTCCGGTGGCGGTCCCGGAGGTTACGGAGGAGGAGGAAGGGGTGGTCCTCCTGGCGGCGGTTTGGGTGGACGTGGATTGAGCGGCGCTGGTGGAAACCCCTTTGGACCGAATACAGCCGTGAGCCGCCGCTATAACCTGACCTTAACCGCGTCGGCGAGAAACATCTTTAACCACATAAATTATGGAACGCCGGTGGGAAACCTCAATTCCCCGGTATTCGGAGAATCCAATTCCCTTGCTTCGGGGCCTTTTTCCGCAGGGAACGCAATCCGACGGATCGATCTGCAAATGACGTTCTCCTTTTGATCCCGCCTAGTTTTTCAACTGGCTAATTACCTGTTTTCGCCGTTACCGGTTCATCCATCACAACTGGTCTGTGACAACTGTACTTAGCGCGGCGGGATTCCCCGCTTAGACTTCCCAAACACGGACCCATCGTCCCCAAGAAACAGCTATCGATGGCAGAGACGTCTTA
>Ga0073928_10008933_pt1 | contig 12371 bp, 11 predicted proteins | sample PaiPotPPA55metaG_FD_76969 | JGI IMG/M metagenome (GOLD analysis project Ga0073928, IMG submission 76969) | Iron sulfur acid spring bacterial and archeal communities from Banff, Canada, to study Microbial Dark Matter (Phase II) - Paint Pots PPA... ...
ACACCTCGCGCAGGACAGGCCAGAAAGCGCCTCAACGGCGCATCGAGTCAGTGAAACAAGCATGAAGCACAAGTACGAAGGAAAAGACTTACAGGGTCTGGTCGATCTCGGGCGAGAGCAGGGTTATTTAACCTTTGATCAGGTCAACGATTTCCTTCCCCAGGATGTGACCTCACCCACCGACCTGCGGTCTGCGCTCGAGAGTTTCGAGGACATGGATATAAAGGTCCTCGATGACGTTCCGTCAGACGGCGTCGATGCGGAGTTGGAGACCGAGGTCAAGGAAGAATCAGAAGAGATTGCCGAACCTGCCACCCCTGCCGATACCGTTAGTGAGTCATCCGATCCAGTTCGACTCTATCTCAAAGAGATGGGCAATTTCCAGCTCCTCTCCCGTGAGCAAGAGGTCGAAATCGCGAAACGCATCGAGGCCGGCGAACAGGAAGTCGAGGACGAGGTCCTGCGCTCGCCTGTTGCTCTGGACCGTGTCATCGATATCGCCGAGGAAATCGAGTCAGGCGAAGGCGACTTGCGGGATATCTTCGAGGAAAACGAAGAGCAGTCCGACCCTGACGAGGAGCGCGGCCCCGAGGCCAACGAAAAACAGTTCAAAAAACTCCTAACCGCCAAGAAAAATCTCTTGAAGCTCCGAGGCAAGATCGGCCAGGCAGAAGAGAAGCTGAAGAATAATCGGCCCAAGTCGTCGGCCAGGACCAAGCTCGAAAAAAATATCACGCACGAACGCGATAGGGTAAAGCGTGAGCTGCAGCGGCTAGAGCTTTCTCATCACGTCGAAAGCGCAATCATTAGCGAGATGCGCAGCTTGCTGCAGAGAAGCCGTGCCGCGCTCGCGATGATCCAGCATTACGAGCAGGCAACCGGCCGCACCAAAACGCAACTGCTGCGTGAGGCTGGCGGCGCCGAGGACCGCCGCCATGTGCTGAAGGTCAACGGCACCCGCGAGAATCTGTTGGATATCGCAGCACGCATCAAGGAAGCACAGAAGAGCATTAAGGATGTCGAACATAAGGTAAAGGCGCCGACTGAGGACTTTGCCAAATCGCTCGAGATCATCGCCTCGGGTCAGGACAAGAGCCGTCGCGCTAAAAAGGAATTAACCGAGGCTAATCTGCGGCTGGTCGTCAGTCTTGCCAAGCGCTATACCAATCGCGGCCTGGGATTTCTGGATCTCATTCAGGAAGGCAACATCGGCCTGATGCGCGCAGTCGACAAATTCGAGTATCAGCGCGGTTACAAGTTTTCCACTTATGCAACCTGGTGGATAAGGCAATCGATGTCGCGCGCGATCGCCGATCAGGGCCGGACGATCCGAATTCCGGTTCATATGGTTGAAACGATTAACAAGCTGCTACGTGTAACTCGCTTGCTGGTGCAACGGTTGGGACGCGAGCCTAGCCCGGAGGAAATCGCGGAGCAGATGGAGATGCCGCTGGACAAAGTCCAGAAGGTGCTGAAGATTGTCAAGGAGCCGATCTCGCTCGAAACCCCGATTGGTGACGAAGAAGAAAGCTCGTTGGGCGACTTTGTCGAGGACGAACTGGCACCGTCACCGGTCGAAGCGGCAATCCAGGGAAATCTCGGTGAACAGACCCGGAAGGTACTCGCTACCCTGACGCCGCGCGAGGAACAGATTCTGCGCATGCGTTTTGGGATCGGCCAGAAGACCGACTACACGCTTGAAGAAGTCGGTAAGCAATTCGCCGTCACACGCGAACGGATCCGCCAAATCGAAGCCAAGGCGCTGCGCAAGCTCCGTCAGACCGGCCGCTCGCGCAATCTCGAAGGCTTCATGGAACGCGAATAGCGCCGCGGTCGAGCCGGCGGCGGCAGCGCTGGCCTCTATCGACGTCTTCGAGCAGGATAATGAACGGAATGCTCGGACAACAGGATCGATCATTCGATAGTGGTTGCGACAGTGGCCGCGACTTCGATGCGGCCCTCAGGAGCCGGGGACTGGACTTGCTTCGCCGCGAGCGGCCGCCGCAGACGATGCAAGTGAACGTTGGCAAGCTTTGCAATCAGGCCTGCCATCATTGCCACGTCGATGCGAGCCCTAAGCGAATTGAGGTGATGACCCGCGCTACCGCGCAGCGCGTGTTCGAACTACTTACTAACAGCCCTTCGATCAATGAAGTCGATATCACGGGAGGAGCGCCCGAGCTGAACCCCAATTTCAAGTGGCTAGTGGAGGAGGCGCGGGCCCGCGAATACGCAGTTATAGTTCGTTGCAACCTCACGGTGCTGTTCGAACCCGGCATGGAGTGGCTCCCGAATTTTTATCGTGACCATCGGGTGCGCCTGGTCTGCTCGCTGCCTTGCTATAGCCGCGAAAACGTCGAGCGGCAGCGGGGTGCGGGAGTCTTCTCCAAAAGTATTCAGGCACTGCAACGGCTTAATCGCCTTGGCTTCGGCCGCGAATTTAAGCTGGACCTGGTTTACAATCCGGTAGGTCCGTTGCTGCCGCCTCCGCAAGAGCAGCTTGAATCGCGCTATCGCGAAGAACTGGGCCGCAATTTCGCGATCGTGTTTGACCGGCTGCGCACCATCACTAATATGCCGATCAACCGATTTGCGCGACAGTTGCACGATTGGGGCAAGTTCTCGGAATACATGGGTCTGCTGGTCAACCATTTCAACCCGGCGACGATCGAGGCTCTGATGTGCCGCGGACTCGTCAGCGTAAGCTGGGACGGCAGATTATTTGATTGCGATTTCAATCAAATGCTGGAAATGCCTATTCTCGGCGGCAACGCTCACCTTCCTCTTTCGATTTGGCAGATTGACGATCTGAGCGCACTGAGCGGAGCCTCAATCGCGACCGGTTCTCATTGCTTCGGGTGTACTGCTGGGGCTGGCTCCAGTTGCGGCGGCGCTCTGGCCTGAGGTCCTCGCGCAGATCGCCAGGGCGGATAAAGGAGTCGCCGCACGGCGGCGCCGAGCTCGATGAATACCACAATTGAACCGGGCGATGGTGGGTTCGACGCTCGAGCGTATAGTCGCCCCGCTGAGCGAAGACTCGGCGGGTATCACCGGCTCGCCGCCGAGCTGATCGCCCTGGTCTATATTGCCGTGATCGCCGAGATTGCTTACGCGAGCGGCGCCTTTTACATACTGTTTCCTGAACTCGGCGCGCTTTCCCACGATGTGTTTACACGGCCGCGCGGCACCTGGGCAGCTGCGCCGGTTCTGATGGCAATTACGCCGGTTTTGACGGGCGTCATCGGCATCGTCTTCACACGTGCACTGCCGTATGGATATGCCTCGGTGCTGCTTACGGTAGCCGGCGCCGTAGCGGTGATATTTGCGCTGAAGTCACCGATCGCGCCCGCGATTTCGGCTGGTCTGTTGCCGCTGACGCTGGGGGTCAAGAGCTGGATGTACCCACCTGGCATTTTGTTGGGTACAGTCCTGTTGGCTGGGCTGTCAATCCCGTGGAAAAAGCTAAGCGTTGCGCATAACTGGCTTGAGCCGTTGAGCCCGGTAAAAGTCGCGGACGAAGCTGCCGAACAGATTGACAGTGGATGGTTCTGGCTCGCTGCCCTAATGATTTTCGTAACGCTCGCGGTCTTCAGCGTCGAACTGAGTGGGCATCCAGCGATCCAGATGTTGTTGGGAAATTCGAGAGAGCTGCGTTTCATACTATTTCCACCGCTGGTGGTGATCGGCTTCGAGATGTTCGGCCATACTGCTATCTGCCCGTGGGCGCGAAGGCCTCTGCTGCTGCCTGCCGCGTGCTTTGTGACCGCCGCAGGTGGACTGCTCTTCTGGAATTTGCTCGGCGACGGAGCGGCCGCCGCCGCATTCAGTATGGCGTGGGGCATCGCGGTGCTGCGGCTGTTCGATCTGCACGTCCCGCCGGCTCTTGCCGTCGCTCTCTTGCCACAAGTGATGGCTTCCCCGACGATCGCCTATCCCTTGTCGGTCGGCACCGGCACGCTTTTGCTCACGTGTTGGTTTCTTTTATACAGGTCGCTGGCACGGATGTGGACGGCGACGCCAGCCGTCACCCGGCTCTCATAATCTCCAAGCGTCGGGCATGAAGTGACGTAAATCCGAAGGGCAATAGGCCCAGCGGAACCTCTTGCGCACGACATCAGTGGTGATTCAGAGGAGCGCGCGCCAGTGAAGAGTTCGCTTCGCCTCCTCCGATTCTTCGAGCCACGCGCGGATTGCAGACCTGACATCGCTGTCTGAAAGTATCCCACCAAGTTTGCCCGGGTTGTCGCGCTCAACCACTGGCACACGACCTAAGCCTTCTCTCGCCATCAGATCAATTGCTTGGCGCAAGCTGTTGTCTTTGAACGTTACGACGAATGGGCCGCGTACGAGCTCGCCGACTCGTTTCGAGTCCGGCTCCCTAAGATCCAGCAAATCGCGCTGGCTAATCAAGCCAACAAGCCGATGTCGTTGATCGACGACCGGAAACCCATGGTGCGTACTTCCTGGCCCACGCTGAGCTATCCAAGAGCGAACCTCCCCTAAAGTCTGATTCGCCAGCAGTGACACCACCTGTGATGAGGCTACCTCGCGCACCGAGATCCGTTCGAGAAAGTCCGCGGCGTAGTCGACCGGGACTTGGACACCTCGCCGGGCAATCTTCTCGGTCATGATCGTGTGTTTCATGAGCAAGGCCGAAACCAGAAAAGCAGGAGCACAGCCCGCAGTGATTGGCAGCAAAGCCAGAGGTTGCAAGGTGGTCTCAAACGCGAACACGATTGAGGCAAGTAGTGCACGCGATGCGCCCGCAAACATCGCCGCCATGCCGATGAGAGCAGCAACTCGAACATCTAGTCCGACACCGGGGAAAAGAGCGACCGTAAACACACCCATAGCCGCTCCCATTGCTCCACCAATGGTGAATAACGGAGCGAGCGTCCCGCCTGACGTGCCGCTGCCGAGCGCGATCGCCCAGGAGATGAATTTAAAAGCACAAAGCTGCAATAAGGTCTGACCGGCGAGTGTCCCTGACAGCTCGTCTCTTACGTTGTAGTAGCCGACGCCCAATGTGCGGGGAGCGCAATAGCCAATGATACCTACAACCACGCCGCCGACCGCCGGCCACCACATCCAGTGGATCGGCAAAGCATCAAATCCATCCTCCGCAAGATAAACGGCGCGCGTCACACCCACCGAAGTGACCCCTACGAGCACCCCAAGAATCACATAGAAAGCTAGGGCAGTCTGAGTTGGTGAGCCAACATTGGGCATCTGGAAAATGGGCGTAGCCCCCATAAACTTGAGGCGAAGCGCAGTCGCCGCCGCGCAGGCAAAAGCGACGGGTATTAGCGAGCGCGGACGGAACTCGAACAGCAGCAGCTCGATTGCTAGCAGGATAGCCGATACTGGGCTGCCGAAGGTTGCCGCCATTCCCGCAGCGGCTCCGGCTGATAGAAGGATCTTGCGCTCGTCTCCCGTAGTTTTCAGAAGCTGGCCAATCAACGAACCGAGCGCTCCGCCGGTTGCAATAATCGGCCCCTCTGCGCCAAAGGGACCGCCTGTCCCGATAGCGATAGCTGCAGAAATCGGCTTGAGGAAAGTCAGACGGGGGCGAATGCGGCTCTGATTCCGAAGTATCTGCTCCATCACTTCCGGAATCCCGTGCCCACGAATGGCTTCTGAACCGTAGCGAGCCATCAGACCAACCACCACCCCGCCTAGTACAGGGACAAGTATTACGAACACCCCGAGATGATTGGCGGCAGGCGAGAGGAATTGCGTAGTCAGCCGGCCGTAAAAGCACAAGTTGGTTATAAGACCAATTAAGGCCAAGAGGATCTGTGCTACCATACCCGCGGCAAGTCCAATCACAATTGCGATCAGGCTGAGGAAAACGACGCGCGCGCTGACGGTTGTCGAAAGCTGTGGAGTCACCACTGACTCCAGCGCGACCCCCATTGATGGAGCCACAGGTAAACCCTCTGTTGATGATGAATCAGCGATGCTGCGTTCGGGGACGGTGGAACCGTCAGTATGTTTCAGTGGCGGTGGCATGGAGGGCATGGCCTTTCATTTCGGTGCTGACTCGTATTTGCCTAATAGCATCATTGATCCGGGTGGATTGAAGCGCCGGCAGCCGTCGACTGTGCAGGCTCCGACCACAATAACTTTTCTTTCGAACCGCGCAAATCGAGAAGCGCTGTCCCCTCTTCCAACGCACAGAAAGCGATGAGTGGTTTCTGACGTGTATCCTTGAGGAGAAAGCATGGTCGCTGGCTACCAGTCCCTCCTTCGAGGCGCACGCGTTCGTTACCACTGCTATCCATGATTCTTAAATATCCGGAGTCTTGACTCACCCCGAGTTCGGCTCGAGTGGAGCCGTTTGAATCGATCACGATCACGCGCGGAGCAACCGACTGCGTCACCATGAGGAGCCGGTTCGAGATTATTCCACCCAGCCCACCCGCGCCGATTGCAATCACAAAGGCTATCCAACGATCCTTACGAAAAGACATCAGGCCGCCGACCAACCCGGCCGCCGCGCCCGCGCCTAGCGCAAGCCAAATAACATCGCTGTTCATCATCGCTCCGCCTTGTACCCGGGTAGAAAGGATGTGAGATCTGCCGAAGGTTGTCAAAGACCATCATAAAATCGTACCGCTAGAGTTGGAATCTATATCGCCACGACCAATCTTCGCATCACCAAATCATTTAAGGACAACCTGAGGTCACCTTCAAATCGGCGATTGAAGGAGAGGCTTGGCTTGACGTCTAAGTAGGCGACCCGGTTGACATTTAAGCATGTACTTAAATATACTGCACTCATGCAGCCGGCCGGTGACGTTTTTCATGCAATCGCCGATGCAAACCGCCGCAAGCTGCTGGACGTGCTGGCGGCTGGCGATTTGCCGGCGCAGGAACTGGCGAGCCGTTTCGATGTTTCCTTTGCGGCGGTCTCGCAGCATTTGAAGGTGCTCCGCGATGCGGGGTTGGTAAAGCGCCGGGCCGAGGGCCGGCAACGTATCTATAGCCTGGCACCTTTGCGGCTGCGCGAGGTCGACGATTGGACCGCGCGCTATCGCCAATTCTGGCAGGGCCGCCTGAAACGGCTCCGCTCCTATCTCAATGAGGAACAATGAAGCTCAACGTTCTACTGGTCGAGGACCTTCCGCATCCGGTCGAGAAAGTGTGGCGGGCGTTAACCGACCCCGATGCATTGCGCGTAGGGCTGATGGATAGCGATTCGAGGCGCGCATCGGGAAGCGCTTCGTTCTGCGTGGCCGTGAGATCCGCCGCAAGGGCGCAGCCGTCAATACTGATTTCAACTATGACTATCATGTGTCGTTCAGGCCGTCGGAAGTCCCAGGAAGCGAGATCTATCACAACTATCGGCAGAAACAGAGTTCATTGAGCGAGGTGCCAGGAGTGAGCGTGTTCTTCAAGGACCCGCATGAAAACTTTTTTCATACTTATTCATGTTACGAACGCGGCCTCGACATGCTTAATGCGGCTACCATTTGCTGGACCTTGTCCGAAGGCTCGCGATGAGGACAGCTTGCCGCTTCCCAAGCCTGGGTCCGTTACCGCGACAGCTACGAAGATTAGCAGAGTGGCGCTTGAATAGGGCTCGGCCAGCGCCCGAAAAACGATCCGGTCAAGCGGTTCGGGGTTGCGCCTCGGTTTGGGTGTGATTCTGACCGACGAGATTGTATCGTTTGCGGAAGAACGGGCTTGAGAGGGATGGATACGTCGGCGTCTCCGAGCGACTGATAGGCTTGGCGATTGTCCTAGCCCTCAAGCCAGGCACCTAGGCCGTAGTAAACAGTTTCGAGTGCTGGCAACAGACACCAGTCGTGATATGGAAAGCGCATGGCAATGAAAAAACCCCAAATTGACGCCAGAGCACCGACGTACTGTGGATGATCGAAGAGCGAAAAGGGAAATTCGCGGCACCACGGAATCTGATGACCGAACCGGCCGCCGTAAAATACTCCCATGCTGCCCAAACGATAGAAAACCCCCAAATTCAGTCCCTGCCCGAAGATCACAAGCATCGCGCCGATTGTGAGTGGAACGATGCTTTTGTGAACCGGTACCCATGAACCGTGGCCAAATGAGTAGCACCAGGCGAGGAACGTCGAAAATTGAAGCGCCTTGAAAAAATAAAACACCCGCCTGAGTGCAGTCACCGGCTGGCCCAGAATCCCACCCAACCCGCATTGGCAGGTCGCGCGAAAAGAGTCAGGATAGCGACACACGCAGACGTACGCTATTCGCTCGAGACTCAGTAGGCCGGCTGCAGCAATAAAAATCAAGCTCTACGCGATTTCCTTTTGCGCCACGCGCCAACGCTGAAGTAGCCTCGGTACGCTCGTGTAGTATGCCGCGATGTCGGTAAGCGGATCAGTAACGAGCTTGACCAGCCAGACCATCGAACTGCGAAAATCGCATTTCCAGCCCAGGAGCGCCACGTGGCCTGATACTACCGCCAAGGTCAGAAAGAACCACAGATGGGCGACTATCGGTATCATCGAAGAGAGAATCTTGAGATCAAACGAGCCGGACGCCATCAAATATATGCTTGGAATCAATAAGTAGCCAGCCACCAGTAGTGATTTATCGCGAGTGCTGAACCCCAATAGGGCTCGTTCCTTGTCGTGACATGGAGGTTCCAGGATTGCGTGCCCGAACTGCCGGATCGACAGTGAGGCTAAGCCCAAACACATTGCTTTAGTCAGGTCAAAGTATCCCCAAATGTAGCAGACGATGAAAGCGCTGGAACTCAGCAGGTGAAAAAACTGGTTGATAAGGTTGCTATGCGAAGCAACGTGGTCGTCGTGCTTGCGCTGCATAATCTCCCTGCAGAAGTCTCTTACCGGCTCAAAAGCTGGAATCAAGCTGCCGGCTATTTCTCGGAGAAGGTTGCGGCGAATAATCCGGTCCCTCCCGGGTAATTGTGCTTCGCTCAGCCACCATGAATCAGATTTCATCTTGCGAGCTGCGCCGATCAGTTTCTCCTGCAGCTCACGGTAGTCCTCCGGAGTATAGTCCAGGCTGGTCAAACAGCGGCCGGTACCTACCCAACTAAGAGTCAAGCCCTCAACACGAAGATAGTATTGCAAGAGCCAGTTATAGCGGCCCGGTTCTTTGAACAATACAGTCCACACGGTTGCGAGGTTTACCACTCGGATTGGTAGTGACGACTCTGCCAGTGCTTCGTTAGTTGAGCGAACCCACTCGTCACATCGTTGTTTTGCGTCGCGATACAGTTGCGCGGTGAACGGCTGCAGCACCCATTTCAGGAATTCGTTCATTGCGCCCATCACCAGTGGATGCGCGGAGAACGTGCCAACTACATAGGCGATGCGCATCGGGTGAATGGGATCGAATCGTTGCATCAGCGCCTTCTTGCCGCAGACCAGTCCGATAGGCATTCCACCGGCGACGGTCTTCCCGTAGACGACCATATCCGCCTCGACTCCGTAGAACTCTTGAGCTCCGCCCGGAGCCAGCCGAAAACCGCTATAAACCTCGTCAAAGATCAATGGGATGTCGCAGGTAGTACAAACTTCGCGCAACGCCCGCAGCCAATTTGCATACTCAGCAACCGAATCGTGAGTCTTTCGAATGCCGCTCGTGAGCAGGAGTGTATCACTCGGCGGCGGCGAATTGGGGTGAAAAGCTTGGACCGGGTTGACCAGAACGCCGGCGATCTCCTTGGCTCTCATGCGGACGACTTCAAGCGACGATGGGTTCATGTCCTTCAGGGTCAGACAATCGCGAAGACTTCGCTCGCTGCCCAAGCCGGGCTGGACACCGTCCCACCAGCCGTGGTAGGCGCCGGAGAAGCAAACAATCAAGGGTCTTCGCGTATTGAACCGAGCCAGCCGAACGGCCGCCATCACGGCCTCGGTCCCGCTCATATGAAAAGAAACTTCGTCTAATTTTGAGATGGACCTGAGCAGCGCGATATTTTCCGCAGTGACTGGATGAAGTGGTCCGAGCACAGGACCAAGGTCTTTTACTAACTCCCAGCCTTTTGCGATCCACTGCTTGTAGCGGTCAAACCCAGCGACGTTCAACCCATACGAACCGCTGACATCCAGCGTGAGCCGGCCGTCCAGGTCTCGGAGATGGGGGCCAGTCGAAGCCGTCACCACCGAGGAGACCGTGAATTTGTCGCGCATCACCCGCATAAACGAAAAAGGCACCCGATTGGCGTCGGTGAAACGCAAATCAGAAAAGCTCTCCCGTATCTCATCTGCCCACGCGATGGATTTGGCGCCCTGGGTTCTAAGCAGTGCGGCAAGACCGTCGAGCGCCTGGCGGCGCAGTTTAACCCATTGGTCGCCGGCGCCGTCAGCGCGCAAGAATTCCTCTTCTGAATAGGACCGAGCCTTAAGCCAGTTCGCGATTATCCGCGACAGCGGAGGGGTTAGTGCGAGTGCGCGGAAGGTCAAGATGGTCTTCGTCAATCTCCGGGCGAACATTGCCACCAGCGCTAAGGCCAGCAACGCTGCTGTGGCCATCCATCGGGTTTCCGAATTTAGTTCGAGGACGGTTATAGCTTGCGTATTGAACAATTGACTCAACTGTTGAAACGTCTCGACCATTACCATCTGTCAACCTCCCACGCGGGCCATGGCCAGCGGGTGCGCCGGCGATGCCGCGCCGACGCTTGTATGGCTCTCCGTCAGAGCAGCCGTCAGCCACGTTTCGAACGTTTCGATTGGATGCGACCAATTCAGCGCAGCGGCATACTCGCGGGCCTGAGTCCTCAGTTTGTAAAGCCAGCGCGCTTCACGCACTAGCTGAGCGGCGGAATCGATAAAGGCCTTCGAGTCGCCGCACGGCACCAGCAAGCCCGTTTCACCGTGCGAGAAGTGCAATTTCGCAGCAGCGTAATTGTAGGCCACTACCGCCAGCCCACTGGCCATCGCTTCAAGAGTAACGTTGCCGAAGGTCTCGGTTTCGCTGGGAAACAAGAAGATGTCGGCTGACGCGTAGTGCCGAGCAAGCACCGCACCGGTTTGCATGCCGCAAAAGATCAGATTTGGATGCTTCTTTTGGAGCGAGGTGCGCAGCGGACCATCGCCGACAAGGATGAACTTGATTGAATCGTCGAGCTGGCGCATTGCGTAATAAGCCTCTACCGCCACTCGCAGGTTTTTCTCCGGTGCTATTCTGCCAACATAGAGTACCGCCAAGCTGCGGTCGCTCAGGCCCCAGCGCTCACGCAAATCGGCACATCGCCGTTCCGGCGCAAACAAGCTACTGTCAACGCCGCGACTTAAAAAAGTAAGATTCTTGAATCCAAGAGCCTGTAGGCGGTCACGCAGATCGAGACTTAGCACTATCGTTCCGCGGGTGCCATTGTGAAGATATCGCAGATAGCGAAACACCAGGGGCTGCAAGCATCCCAATCGATAATGGCGGGAGTATGAATGATAGTTGGTATGAAAACCGCTTAGTGCCGCGATGTTCAGCCGCCTTGCGGTACGCACCGCCGACCATCCTAATGGCCCCTCGGTCGCAACGTATACAACGTCCGGCGGCTGCTTCGTCCACAGCCGCTTGAGCACACCGCCCGCCGGCAATCCAAACTGCAATCCACTGTATCCGGGCAATGGTAGGCCGCGAACCAGGGTCACCGATGAATCGGTGGCGATGCAATCAAAGTCTCGCTGGTACGGTCGAATCATCGAGACTATGTGGCCGCGGGCCGCTAACCCCTGCAAGAGGCGCGCGAGCGTCAATGCGACGCCGTTTATCTCGGGAGGATAGGTCTCGGTGACAAAGCAGATGTGTCTGCGATGTGCTCCGATGCAGCGTTGTACGAGACCGATATTCGGCATTGCGGCAATCGCCTCTTATGGCTGTGCTGACGCCGACTGGCCGAAGCCCATTGAACCGTGCTGGCGCGAGTACTTATTTCCGCTTAAGCGCTGAGTCGCCGGTTTCCAAATAGTGTTCGAACACTTTGCGATCGCTTTGCCAGCTTATTATCGACTCACACTTCCTCATCCACGTGTCCGCCGGATTACGGGCGAGCGATGCGATTTATTCTAGGAAGGCGGAGCGATCGGTGCGATACCGCAATATGAACAGAGGTTGAAGGTCTGGCTATGAATTATGAAATCTTGCCGGACGTTATAGCGAATGGATTCATTCCACTAGTGTTGTTTGAGAAAGGACGTGAAAAAGACAGAAATGAGTCAGGCGGTAAGTGCACTAGTCAAAAGCAACAGTAGAGTGGAGTTGGCTAACAACGTGGCATCTTCAGGTGAGTCTGGCGCACCGCCAGACAAGGAGGGATGGATCCATATTTCCGAGTTGGCGCCGACCGGGGCCGACAGCCCGCCAAGGAAGCGAGCGTTTTCGCCGTCTATGAAAATATTCACGTGACGGCGAAG
>Ga0073928_10008934_pt1 | contig 12371 bp, 14 predicted proteins | sample PaiPotPPA55metaG_FD_76969 | JGI IMG/M metagenome (GOLD analysis project Ga0073928, IMG submission 76969) | Iron sulfur acid spring bacterial and archeal communities from Banff, Canada, to study Microbial Dark Matter (Phase II) - Paint Pots PPA... ...
CGAATACACAGCCGGCCATTATTTCAAGCGCCTCACCATGATCGCGCAGAGTTTCGGCGACGAGGACTACCACCTCGACCGCTTCGCCGAGGTGACGCTGCCAACGGCGTGACCGCTTGGATCTTGCCGCGCGCGATTTCGCTCCGCCGCCGCCGCGCCGGCGCCGCTTCCGTCACGATCGAATAGCGGCGACGGCCGCTCGCCTGTGATCGCCGTCACAAGCGTGTCAGCGGAAAGGGAATATGCCTGTCGTGACACCGCCGAACAGGGCAAGGCGCCCGACGGCGGTGCCTCCTCTCTCTCTTCACATCGCGACAGGAGGCTGAACCATGCCCGGACCAAAGCTGAGACAGCACAAGATCAAACGCTATGGCTGGATCCCCGATCTTCCCGATGCGCGCGACCATCTCTACGCCGCGCCGCTCGCCGTGCTGGGCGCGCTGCCGGCCAAGGTCGATCTGCGCGCGCAATGCCCGGGCGTCTACGACCAGGGCGAGCTCGGCAGCTGCACCGGCAACGCCATCGCCGGCGCGGTGCAGTTCGGGCGCATGAAGCAGACCCTGCCGACGGCCGACGCGCTCGTCCCGTCGCGGCTCTTCATCTACTACAACGAGCGTGTGATCGAGGGCACCGTCGCGCAGGACAGCGGCGCGCAGATCCGCGACGGCATCAAATCGGTGGCGCAGCAGGGCGTGTGCTTCGAGAGCGGACCGCAAGCCTGGCCCTACAACATCAGGAATTTCGCCGAAGAGCCGCCGCCCCCCTGCTACCAGGCGGCGCTCGCCAACGAGATCGTGCAGTACAGCCGGCTGGTGCCGACGCTGTCGCAGCTCAAGGGCTGCCTCGCGCATGGCTACCCGTTCGTGTTCGGCTTCACCGTCTATGAGAGCTTCGAGAGCCCCGACGTGGCCAAGACCGGGATCGTGCCCCTGCCCGGCGCCGAGGCCGTGCTCGGCGGCCACGCGGTGATGGCGGCCGGCTATGACGACAGCCTGCAGCGCTTCATCGTGCGCAACTCGTGGGGGCCAGACTGGGGACTCCAGGGCTATTGCCTGATGCCTTACGCCTATCTCACCGACACCCACCTGGCGGATGATTTCTGGACCATCCGCATGGTGGAAGAGCCGACCGCCTAGCCGATCGGCACTGTTGGCGGCGTTCGAGGCCTCGGCGGCGCGGCTCCCGGCCGCGCCGCCGAGCCGCTCGCGTCAGCTTTTGACGCGTACGTGAAGCTTGAAGCTGCGCCCCGGCTCGGCCGCCCCTGGCCAGCGCCGGCGATGCTGCAGCGCGATGGCGCAGTCGCCCGCGCGCACGGCGGTCACGGTCCAGCAATGCTCGCCGCCGCGACCCGGCGCCGTCGGCGACGGCGCGGCGAACGCGTCGCCGACAATCGCGCAGGCGGGGCTTCCGTCGGCGGTCACCTGCCAGCGGTACCCCGTGCTCGGCGTCTCCGGCAGGCAAAGCTCGAGCGTCTGGCCGAGCACGAGATCGACGGTGCTGTTGTTGAAGCTCTCGCCGACGCGCATCGCCTGCGTCATCACGTCACGCGACGAATTCCTCCTTCACCCGCACCTCGCGGTGATCCGCCTCGAAGTCGTTGACGAAGAAGGGCTGCAGCGCCGGCAGCACCTTGCGGCGGAAAAACTCGCTGGACTCGTAGCGCTCCAGCGCCTCGGTCGATTCCCAGAGGCTGACCGAATAGCCGGCGTCGGGGTCGCCGGTGTCGCGCGCCAGCCAGCGCCCCTTGAGGCCGCGAATGTTCTCGCGGCCGGGCCGCAGCACGCTTTTGTATGCCTCCTCATATTGCTCCCACTGACCCGGGCGAACCTTGCCCCAGACGATACGCATATACATGCGGGCCTCCCTGACATTGCACCCCCTGAAAACACCCGGGGCCGGCATTCGCTCAACACAGGCCCGGCGCAGGCGCGGGGGCCGCGGATCGCCGCGCCGAGGGTGGCGGTCACGAATGCCTTGCCGCGGGCGGGGCGCATGCTATGACGCGGCCCCATGCTCACCGTCTCCGACATCACCTACCGTATCGGCGGCCGGACCCTCCTCGAAGGCGCGTCGGTGCAGATCAATGCCGGCTGGAAGGTCGGGCTGATCGGCCGCAACGGCACCGGCAAATCGACCTTGCTCGACCTCATGCGCGGCGTGCTGCAGCCCGATGGCGGCGAGATCGCGCTGCAGAAGAGCGCGCGCATCGGCTTCGTCGCCCAGGAAGCGCCGGGCGGCGACGAGACGCCGCTCGAGGCCGTGCTCGCCGCCGACGAGGAGCGCGCACGGCTCCTCGACGCCGTCGACAGCGCCGCTTCCGGCGCGGCGGCGACGCACGAGCTCCACGCGTCGGAAATCCACGACCGGCTCAACGCCATCGACGCGCATGGCGCGCCGGCGCGCGCCGCCGGCATCCTCGCCGGGCTCGGCTTCGACCACGCGGCGCAGCGGCAGCCGCTGTCGTCCTTCTCGGGCGGCTGGCGCATGCGCGTGGCGCTCGCGGCGGCGCTTTTCGCCGAGCCCGATCTGCTGCTGCTGGACGAGCCGACCAACCATCTCGACCTCGAGGCGGCGCTGTGGCTCGGCGAGTTCCTGCGCCGCTATCGCCGCACCCTCGTGCTGGTGAGCCATGACCGGCAGTTCATCGACGAGATCGCCGATCACGTGCTGCATCTCGCCGAGCGCCGGCTCACGCTCTACAGCGGCGGCTACGAGGCCTTCCTGCGGGCGCGGCGCGAGACGCTGGCGCGCCAGCAGGCACTCGCTGCCAAGCAGGACACGCAGCGCAAGCATCTGCAGTCCTTCGTCGACCGCTTCCGCGCCAAGGCGAGCAAGGCGAGCCAGGCGCAGAGCCGCCTCAAGATGCTGGCGCGGCTCGAGCCGGTGGCGCTCGCCGCGGCCGAGCCGCCGGTACGCTTCGATTTTCCCGATCCGGGCGAACTGGCGCCGCCCCTCCTCACCCTCGATGGCGCGGCGGTGGGCTACGCGCCGGGCGAGCCGGTGCTGCGCCGGCTCGATCTGCGCCTCGATCCCGACGACCGCATCGCGCTGCTGGGCGCCAATGGCAACGGCAAGTCGACGCTGGCGCGGCTCATCGCCGGACGCCTCGCGCCGATGGCCGGCCACGTCGCGCGCGCGCCGCGGCTGCGCTGCGGCTTTTTCGCGCAGCACCAGATCGAGGAACTCGATCCCGCCGGCAGCGCCTTTGACCATCTGGCGCGGCTCATGCCGAAGGCGAGCGCCGAGACGGTCCGGGCGCGGCTCGCGCGCTTCGGCTTCGGCCAGGAGCAGGCATTCGTCCGCGCGAGCGACCTTTCGGGCGGCGAAAAGGCGCGGCTCAATTTCGCGCTCATCACCCATGAGGCGCCGCCGCTGCTCATCCTTGACGAGCCGACGAATCACCTCGACATCGAGGCGCGCGAGGCGCTGGTCGCCGCGCTCAACGACTTCGCCGGCGCGGTCGTCATCATCAGCCACGACTGGCATCTGCTCTCGCTCACCGCCGACCGGCTGTGGCTGGTCGCCGAAGGCACGGCGCGGCCGTGGGACGGCGATCTCGACGATTACCGCCGCTATCTCCTGGAGACGCGGCCGGCGGAGGCGGTGCGGCAGAACGGCGCCCCTGTGCATGCCAAGCGCGAGGCGCGCCGTGCCGCGGCGGGGCGGCGCCAGGCGCTGGAAGCGCTGCGCCAGGCGCTGCGCAAGGCCGAGGCGGCGCTGGCGGCGGTCACTGGGCGCAAGGCCGCGCTCGACCTCCGCCTCGCCGATCCCAGCACTTACGCGGAGGGCGGCGCGGCGCTGCAGGAACTGCTGCGCGAGCAGGCAGCGGCGGCGCAGGCGCAGGCCGAAGCGGAGGCGCGCTGGCTCGCCGCCGCCGAGGCGATCGAGCGCACCGAAGACTAGGAATCGCCCCGATTCGCCGCGGATTCGAGATGGGACCAAGGCGGCAAGCCTATTTTGCCCGCTAATTGCCACAATTTGGCCGCCAATCCTGACGAAACGGCCGCCGTTAGCTGTGATCTACCAAGATCAACTGCTGATTTCTTGGGCAAGTTTAGCGCGGGTGTGCGCAGAAAGGATTTAGAAACCTTCTTCTTCTAAGGATTGCTCGTCCCGGCCTCCGCAGCTTAAGCATCGTTTAACCCTAAGTCGAGCAGGATCGCCTCCTATCCGCGTAACAGGCGCGGCGGCGAGCAAGCAGGTTTTTCCCATGGCGACATGGACACGCGAGATCATTGTCGATCTGATCGAGCAGGCGTCGTGGACCGCGCGCGCCAAGTCGCTCGAGCGTCTCGGCACGCGCTTTGCCGAGGGCGCGCTGGAGGAGGCGGAGTGGCACGCGGTCACCGATGCCTTCCGCATCGCGCTCTATGACGCCGAGCCGCTGGTGCGCCGCGTGCTCGCCGAAAGCGTGAAGACGGCGCCGGATCTGCCGCGCGACGTGCTGCTCGCGCTCGCCGGCGACATCGCCGCGGTGGCGGCGCCGGTGCTTGAGCATGCGCGACTGCTGAGCGAGGACGATCTCTTGCCGATCGTGCTGAACGGCTCGACCGCGCACCGCTTCGCCATGGCGGGGCGCCGCCTCATCTCCGGACGCATCGCCGACGCGCTCGCGAAGTTCGGCGAGCGCACGGTGATCCAGCGACTCCTCGCCAATGACGGCGCTCTCATCAGCGAGGCGACGCTGCATCGCCTGCTCGACCAGTTCCCGGATCAGCCGGCAACAGCCGAGGCGATCGGCCGGCGCCGCCTGCTGCCGGTGAGTATTGGCGGCCGCCTGTTCGGCGCCTGGCCGCGCCGCAGCGGCGGCGAACGGCTGTTCTCCGACCGCACCGGATCGCTCGGCTGAGCGGTCAACCGCCGTCGCTGCCGGCCGCGATCGCCGCGGCGCGGCGCCGGCGCCCCCGAGCCATGGCATTTGCTTGATCACCGCCGCGGCGCGACTATGTTCTCGACACGGGTCGCCCGGTCGGCGACGGGCCCAGGGATGGTGATCATGGCGGTGGAAAGCTCGCAGACGGCGCTCGGCGCGAAAGCGCCCGATTTCGACCTCGACGGCACCGACGGCCGCCGCCATCGGCTGGCCGATCTGCGCGGGCCCAAGGGCACGCTGGTCATGTTCATCTGCAACCATTGTCCCTATGTGCAGGCCGTCCTCGACGACATCATCAAGGACGCGCGCGAGCTGCAGCCGCTTGGCATCGCCACAGTGGCGATCATGCCCAACGACACCGAGACTTATCCGGACGATTCCTTCGACAACATGAAGCGCCTGGCGCAGGCCAAGCGCTTCCCCTTCCCCTATCTCATCGACCGGACGCAAGCGGTCGCGCGCGCTTATGACGCGGCCTGCACACCCGATTTCTTCGGCTTCAACGGCGCGCTCGAGCTGCAATACCGCGGCCGCCTCTATCCCGTGCGCAACCGCCAGCGCCTGCCGGGCTCGCCGCGCGAGCTTTACGACGCCATGACGGCGATCGCCCGCACCGGCAAGGGCCCCGCCGAGCAGTACCCGAGCATCGGCTGCTCGATCAAATGGCGCGACTGACGCCCGCGGCTGCGTCGGCGAAGCATGACGTCAATCTAGCCTCGGCTGGTCTCTGACCGCGCCGCAACGATCTCCGCCACCGCGGCCTCCTCCGGGCCGCCTTCGCGCGCCAAGCCCGCTACGACGCCGGCACGGTCGGCGGCGGGACGGTTCTGGCTCATCTTCCACTTGCCCTCGAGCCGGGCGATCGGCAACTCGAAGCCGACAATGGCCTTGAGCATGCCGGCGATGAAATCCTTGGGCGCGTCGCTGACCGCCCAGGGCTGATCGCGACCGGCCTCATGTGTCTCCGTGAGCTTCGTCACCAGCGCCAGCAGCCGATCCGCATCCTCGTAGAAGGTGAGCTGGCCGTAGGCATGGATGGCGACGTAGTTCCAGGTCGGCACCACCTTGCCGCTCTGCCGCTTGGTCTCGTACCAGGCCGGCGTGATGTAGGCGTCGGGCCCGAGAAAGATGGCGAGCGCCTGAACCGCCGGCGCGGCGCGGCGCCATTGCGGATTGGCGCGGGCGATATGGCCATGGAGCGTGCCGAAGGGCGCAGGCTCGGGATCGACGAGCATCGGCACATGGCTCGCCTCGATGCCGTCCGCACCCATGGTGACGAGCGTGCCGAGCCGCGCCTGGCGGATCGCCTCGTGCAGCACCGGCGCGCGGTCTTCCTTGAAGTCTTTAGGCAAATACATTGCCTTATGCGCCTTTCTTGAAGGCGCGCACGAGCGCTTCGCTGTGGCGCGCTAGCATGCCGACATCGCTGCCCACGGCGACGAAGAGGAAGCCGCCCTCGAGCACGCGGCGCGTCTCGTCCTCGCGCACGCTCAAGAATCCCGGCGCCTTGCCGGCGGCGCGGATGCGCTTGCCGGCGTCGAGGATCGCCGCCTGCACCTCCGCGTGCTGCGTGTCGGCGAGATGGCTCATATCGGCGGCGAGGTCGGCCGGACCGATGAAGATACCGTCGATGCCCTCCGTCGCGGCGATGGCGGGGATGTCGGCGACGGCCTTGCGCGTCTCGCATTGCACGAGGACGCAGATTTCCTCCGACGCACGCTTGGCGTAGTCGGCGACGCGGCCATAGCGGTTGGCGCGGGTCGTGCCGGCAAAGCCACGGATGCCCTGCGGCGGATAGCGCGTCGCCGCGACGGCGCGCCGTGCCTCCTCCGCCGACTGCACGAAAGGAAAGAGCAGCGTGCGCGCGCCGATGTCGAGCAGGCGCTTGACGATCACCGGCTCGTTCCAAGGCACGCGCACCACCGGCTCGGCAGTGCCGCCCTCGGCGGCGCGCAGATGATGCGCGATGTCCGGCAGCTCGTTGGGCGAGTGCTCCATGTCCAGCAGCAGCCAGTCGAAGCCGGCGCCGGCGGCGACTTCAGTCGCGGCCGGGCTGGCGAGGCTCATCCACAAGCCGATCTGCGGCGTGCCCGACGCGAGGGCGCGCTTGAAGGGGTTCTGGGGCATGTCGTTGCGCATGTCAGTGGATCTCCGGCTCGGGTACGGGAGCGTTGCCGGCGAGGAAGTCGAAGTCGCAGCCGGTCTCGGCTTGTCCGATATGCTTGTCGTAAAGCGCGCCGTAGCTGCGCTGGAAGCGCGGCTTGGGCGCGACCCACTGGCTGCGCCGCCGCGCGAGCTCCGCGTCGGCCACGACGACAGTGAGCCGCCGTCCGGGAACGTCGAGCTCGATCACATCGCCGCTTTGGACCAGCGCCAGCGGCCCGCCGATATAGGATTCGGGCGAGATGTGCAGCACGCAGGCGCCGTAGCTGGTGCCGCTCATGCGCGCGTCGGAGATGCGCACCATGTCGCGCACGCCTTGCGCCAAGAGCTTCTTCGGGATCGGCAGCTGGCCCCATTCCGGCATGCCCGGCCCGCCCTGCGGCCCGGCATTCTGCAGCACCAGCACCGAATCCGCGGTGACCTCGAGCGCGGGGTCGTCGATGCGGCGGTTCAAATCATTGTAGTCGCGGAACACGATGGCGGCGCCGCGATGCTTCAGGAGCCGCGGCTCCATCGCCGAGGGCTTGATGACGGCACCGTTGGGCGCGAGGTTACCCTTGAGCACGGCGAGCCCGCCTTCCGGCTGCAGCGCGCGGTTGGGCGAGCGGATGACGTCGTCGTTGAAGATCTCGGCGCGCGCGATGTTGCCGCCGAGGCTCATGCCATTGGCGGTCACCGCGCCGAGATCGAGCAGCGTGCCCAATTGCCGCAGCAGCGCCGGCAGCGCGCCAGCATAGAAGAAATCCTCCATCAGGTATTGCCCGGCCGGCCGCACATTGGCGAGGAGCGGCGTCTTGCGCGAGATCGCGTCGAAGCGCTCGAGCGGCAGCTCGATGCCGGCGCGGCCGGCCATGGCGACGAGATGGATGATACCGTTGGTCGAGCCGCCGATTGCCATCAACGTGGTGATTGCGTTGTCGAAAGCGGCCTCGGTCAAGATATCGCGCGGCGTCACATCCTGCCACACCATGTCGACGATGCGGCGGCCGCTCGCCGTGGCCATGCGCGCATGCGACGAATCGGCCGCGGGGATCGACGAGGCGCCCGGCAGGCTGAGGCCCAGCGCCTCCGTCACCGCCGCCATGGTGGACGCCGTGCCCATGGTCATGCAGGTGCCGGCGGAGCGGGCGATGCCGTCCTCGATCTGCCGCCAATCCTCCGCGTCGATGTTGCCGGCGCGCAGCTCGGCCCAGTATTTCCACACATCGCTGCCGCTGCCCAATTGCTTGCCATGCCAGTGGCCGCGCAGCATCGGGCCCGCCGGCATGAAGATCGCCGGCAGATTCATGCTGGTCGCGCCCATGACCAGCGCCGGCACCGTCTTGTCGCAGCCGCCCATGAGCACGACGCCGTCGATCGGGTTGGCGCGCAGCAGCTCCTCCGCCTCCATGGCGAGGAGGTTGCGGTACATCATGGTGGACGGCTTCATGAAGGGCTCGCCCAGCGCCATCGCCGGCATCTCCACCGGGAAGCCGCCCGCCTGCCAGACGCCGCGCTTCACCTCTTCCGCCCGCGTGCGGAAATGCTGGTGGCACGGGTTCATGTCGCTCCAGGTGTTGAGGATGGCGATGACCGGCTTGCCGGCGTAATCCTCGGCGGCGAAGCCCATCTGCTTGGTGCGCGAGCGATGGCCGAAGGAGCGGAGATCGGATGCGCCGTACCAGCGCGCGCTGCGCAGCTCGGCATAGGATTTGCGACGCGATGCCGGCATAAGGCACTCCCTCACGCTTTTTCGCCAGTGAAGCGGCCGAAGGCGAGGGTGTCAATCGGATGGCGCATCTCCCGAGCAGCCCCTCGCCGCCCCCTCGCCCGCTCTGGCGCGATCTCGCTCGCCGCCCTCGCCGTGCTCGGCGCTCGGACGCGATCAGCGTCGTCATCCGCTTCTCGCTGGTCCAGCTCGCCACGCCCGACGCGATGCGCGGCCGCGTCAGCGCCATCAATTCGCTCTTCACCGGCACGTCGAACACGCTGGGCGAGTTCGAATCGGGCGTCACCGCCGCCTGGTTCGGCCCCGTCCCGGCGGTGCTGATCGGCGGCATCGGCACGGTGTTGGTCGCACTGATCGGCATGCACGCGTTTCCCGAGCTCTTGCGCATCGACACGCTGGAGCGCGAGCGCTCGTGAGGGCGCGGCGGCAAAACGAAAGGGCCGGCGTCGCCACCGGCCCTGCAGCACCTCGGCGAAAGGGTTGCGCGGCTCAGGCGACGCCGCGCGGCGTCAGCTCCTCGAGTCGCATTTGGCGATTCAGCGGCTGCACCGTCTCGCGCAGCGGCACGATGACGAGCTCGCCGGGGTGATAATCCGGATCGACCAGCGTCGTGCCCACCGTCATCAGCGTCACATGGATGGTGTTGGCGTCGTGCTGACCCAGCAACCGCGCCACCACGGCGAGCTCGGTGACGAGCCGGTCCTGGATGCGCACGCCGGCTTGGGTCATCGACTCGATCAGCGAATCGAGGCCGGAGATGAGGATCTCGGCACCCTCCTCGACCGGGCCGCCGCCGGGAGCGAAGGCGAGACGCAACGGCGCCGGCTCGAGCTGCCCGGCGATCTCGAGCGCCCAGGTCTTCACCGCGTCGAGATAGATGCCCTTGTGCCGCAGATGATGAGTCGCCGCCGCAGCGGCGATCGCCGTGGCCAGCGCCGACAAGCGATCCTCGTCGCCCAAGTTGAGCTCGCCGAACTCGGCGAGAAGATCGCGCAGCCGGCCTTCAGTGGTCGGCCCGACCGCGGCCAAAGCGCTGTTGATGGTCTCGACCAAGGAACTCATGTAGCCAGCCTCCCCCGCAAGCGTCGTAAATGATGATTACCGTGAATCCTTAAAATTTGGTTTTTGGTTTCTTGAGTGTCGGCCATTTCATCTGCGTACATCCGGCGCACTACAATGAAACTATTACGATTATTACGCTGCGACAAAATTCGCCTCTTAGTTTAGCAAAGTTCGTGCAACCATGCTGGCAGCGTGTTATCCAAACTTTAACCAGCGTCGGACAGAGTGAAGACAGCGGCCGGTTCGGCCCCAAAGCGAAATTTCTCGCGGCATCGCTGAAGGTCTCATCCATGGCGGATCCCTCGAACACACTTTCCGACCGCAACCTCGAAGCGAGCACGACGCTCTCGCTCAAGCGCGAACCGGCGTGCTTCGCCTTCCTGTGCAGCCGCGCCGTGTCGGCGCCGCTGCCGGTCGACGCGATCAATCTCGACCTCGCCTCGGTCGACTATTTCAGCGGCCGCGCCTCGCTCTGGGCGACGCTCGAGGTGCGCTCCGGCGCGACCAACGAGCAGCCGACCGCGGTGCTCGGTTTCGACGAGACCTTCTTGCGCCCGTTCACGCGCGCGCTCATCGAGGCGGCGGCGAGTCGCAACCCTTACCGCATGACCATCATGCTCGAGCCCGGCGAAGCGGCGCGTCAGCGCGTCGTCGAATACGTCACCGGTCCCGGTACGGCGCTGCGCGAAGTGATCCTGACGCCGCACGACACGGTCGTCGTCATCTCCGGCCGTGCCGACGACAATGGCGACGAGGAGACGCTCTTTCAGCTGCCGCGCAGCGACTCGTTCCTGCGCGCCTTCGTCAAGATGACGTGCCAGGCGGACCAGGCCTTGCGCGAGACCCTCGTCGAGAGCGACCGGCTGGCGCGCCAGCGCGCGATCCAGGCTTCCTGACGCTGCGTCCGATCACCGCACCGCACCCGTCACGGATTAATATCAAATCGGCTAAAACACAATAATTCTCTTGTTAGCGCCCCACCGTCGCGCAATCTCTCGTTAAGTTGCCAAGACTACCCTTCCCACTGGGGAAATAATCATTGCCGCCGACTTTGCCGGCAGTGTCTCGTGCCTTTTTATTAGGGTGGGGGCAACAGTGGAACATTTCGATCCTCTGGCGAATCTCGACTCTATAGAAGCAACTCACTTCAGTAATTCCGGCACAGCTCGGCGCCGCCGGCGCCTGGCGCGGCTGCGCCGACGCATGCCGGGCGCCCTGCTCTCGCTCATGTTGGTGTGGAGTAGCGAGCCGCCGCCCGCCGATGCGCCGCACGTCGCGGCCGCCGCCGACAGCGGCTGCCTCTCGGTCCAGACCGACGCCCGCGGCCAGCCTCTGAGCTTCGCCACCGGCGACCGCTCTCTCGCCTCCTGCGCACGCTCGAGCACGAAGTTGCCGCTGGTGCGCGACACCATGCTCGGCTCGGGCAATCTGTTCAGCGATCTCGAGCTCAGCAATCTCGATTTCGGCACGATGACCGCGCATGAGGTGAAGCTCAAATTCGGTGTTCGCCGCGACCTGATCGCCGGACTCAACGCCACGCTCGACGGCAGCTTCGGCCGCGTCCTCGGCAGCCTCTCGCCGATCTTCGACGAGCAGTTCCGCGTCGGCCTCAACCGGCCGCTGGACGCGCATTGGGAGACCGGGCTCGAAGGCCGCGTCGGCGCGCTCGGCAGCGTCGGGCTGACGCAGCTCAGCGAGCGCACCGGTCTCGTCTTCCTGCGCGCCCGCTACATGCTCTTCCCCAGCCGCGGCGAGGACGAACAGCACGTCGTCTTGAAGCTCTCGGCCGACAGCTGGCAAGGCACCGGGCAGAGTCCGGCACGGCACGCGCGCGCCGATCTGCGCTACGAATATCGCCGCGACATCAACGTACTGTCGATCGGCCTCAACGCCACCGACACCGCGCCGAGCATCACCGCCATTCCTGCCCTGCGCGTCGACGTGCGCGCGACGCGGCGGTTCTAGACTAGCTAGAGCAGCGTCGGCGCGCGGTAGAGGACGGTACCGTCCGGGCGGATCATTGCGTCCGGCGTGAGGCGCGCCGGCTCGACCTTGCCGGCGGCGAGGATATGCTCGACTGGGATGCCGGCGGCGATCAGGTAGTCGGCGATGATGCGGCGGTGGCAGCGCCACCACACCGCCTCGGCACACATCACCGCCGGGCGATGCTCGCGGGCACGGCCCAGGACACGACCGAGCGCGGCGCGGAATTCGGGCGTCTCGGCATAGTCGGCGTAATTGGCGAACGCCTCCTCGCGCCACAGCGTATGCGGCGAGGGCGCGCCGTCGCGGCGCCTGCCGCGCCGGCCGCCCAGCGCCGGTTCATGGCAATAGCCGATGCCGGCCGAGGCCAAGGTCACCGCCAACGACTCGCCGTTGAAATGCGGATAGCGGCGCGAGAACGGGAAGCGGCGCACATCGACGATGCAGTCGACGCCCTCATCCCGCAGCAGCGCGACGAATTCCTCGGCGCTGCGGGTCGAATGGCCGATGGTGAAGACCGTCATGCGCCCGTCCGCTCGACCGCGCGCCGTGGCGCGCGATCTCCTAGCCTAAGTTGGGCGA
>Ga0073928_10008936_pt1 | contig 12369 bp, 8 predicted proteins | sample PaiPotPPA55metaG_FD_76969 | JGI IMG/M metagenome (GOLD analysis project Ga0073928, IMG submission 76969) | Iron sulfur acid spring bacterial and archeal communities from Banff, Canada, to study Microbial Dark Matter (Phase II) - Paint Pots PPA... ...
AAACGATAATGGCGGCTGACGCGTAACCATTCCAGCAGAATGGCAAATCATGCATTGCGAGTTCGCGATGTCCGCCCCCGCGCCGGGTGGAAACACATGCTGACTATCCGGCAACGTTGCACTTACCGTATGGTTCAAGGCGGACGGCGCTAAGCGTTTCGGCGCGGGATCAGCTAGCGCCGCTGAGGCGCTTCCGATCGAGACAATGGCGGCCAACGCGAGCGTTAGAACTCTCATGGTGCGCTCCTCAGGAAGCCGTCACAGTGATTGACTCTACGACGTTGCGCATGAAGCCGGCAGCGTTCCAGTTGGCAGTATCGGGTTGAACACTGCCGGCGGTGTTCGATGCTTTGACCTTCAATGTCAATGGCCCAGCTTTGGGCGTCAGTCGTGTTTCCCATTGAATGAAACTGTACTTACCGTGATCGTGACCCAGGCGCGCCGTGTGCCACGTCGCACCGACGCTATCGGAGATTTTTACGTCGCGCACCCCCGCGTCTCCACCGAACGCAATACCGCGTACGATGAGCGGTTTGCCTGCTGCCACACGCTGTCCATCTGTCAGATTCGTAATGAATGATCGCGGCACCATACGGTTGATGGGCACCATTTTTACGCCAGTTTGATCCGGCGCTACGTTTGCATAAGGGGTATCGGGGATGAGATAGGCCTTCGTCATCCAGAAGTTGTCGTCAAGCCGGTCGAGTACCTCAATGTCATTGAGCATCTTCACCCAGTAGGTCGAGTACCAGCCGGGCACGACAAGACGAAGAGGGAATCCGTTAAGAAGAGGCAGGGGCTTGCCGTTCATCGCATAGGCGATCATGACCTCGCCATCGCGCGCATGATCGACATCGAGTGATTTCATAAAATCGGGCGTTGCAGGCAGGACTCCCGTATCCAGACCATTGAAGCGTACCTGAACGGCGTCGCCTTTGATCCCCGCATGATCAAGAAGGTCGCGCAGACGCACACCGGTCCACAGTGCATTGCCCATGGCGCCATTGCCCCATTGCGCACCCGGGACGCGCGCATCGAAGAATCCACGGGAGTTGCCCGAACACTGATTGACCGCCGCGAGCTGCACGGGCTCGAATTTAGAGAGCAGATCCGTCAAGCTCAGAACCAGCGATTTGCGCACCTGTCCGTGAATATTCAACCGAAAGGCGGCACCGTCGATGATTGTCGGAATATTAGCCAGGTGCCAGCGGACAAAGAACTGGTCGTTGGGCGTGAAAACACCGCGATCGAATACGGAAAAAGGAGTTTCAAGCAAAGGTGGGCGCGTGCGCAGAAGCAGCATTTCGCCCTTTTGCGGATACGATTTCGTTACATCGCGCTCACCCCCCTCGAAAGGAAGTGCGGCTAGCTGTGCAGCCCAAGCCCGCGTCGCCCCTCCCAGGGCAAATGTCAGCCCGCTGGCGGCGACGCTATGAAGCAGCTTTCGTCGTGGACCGTTGGTTTCGTCTTGATCGCTCATTGCTGCGTCCTGTGCTTTTTCTTGTGTCGAATTTTGCCTGTAACCGCGCTCACCAAAGCTCACGTTCAAAAAGAGCAAGGTGTCCGGCGCGTGAGTTCCAGTGTAAGCCGACGCATCGCATCATAAAAATGCCTTATTGAGATGGCATCCATATCAATAAGGCATGTGACCCGCGATTCGAGTTAGTCGGTCTTCATGCGGGCCGGGATTCGACCCGCCCGTCGCTCGATTCTGTCTCGCCCTCCGGTGGCACTGAAGCGTATGAATTTGCCCGTCCGTTACATGCCTGTCTCACGAGGTCCTTCACACCTATTCAATCTGTTGAAGGGCACCCCAAGCCGACTGGTCTGTATGTCGACAGCGGAGATGGCTCTGCGAAGAGCTGAGCCAGAGGAGTCTGTCCGGTACGTCGACGCGCCTGCCCGCGCCTGGATCGCACAGAATGCCTCGATCATCGTTCGATGGCCACTCCGGGCATATCGTATTGCTTTTCGATTGCATAGGACTGTAAACGACAGGGACTGATGCGCGATTACCTCGCGACCGCCATCGGGTACGTGTTCGGCGAACTTGAACTCCACGCATCATGCGAACTACCGATGCAAAAACGAGCATAGCGTTCCATTCCGGGTCAGTTTGATTTATCCCGAGCATCGTCCGCATAACCGGTTGGTCGCTGCGTTCGCCGAGTCGCTGCAAGACGAGGAGGACGCGCTCGGGCCATATCTGGATGCTCACTATCGCGTTGGAATGCCTTAACGTGCCACATGCAGATGATGGCCCGCTGGCGTCCAGCGATGAGCCGACCCGGCGAAATAAAGTGGTTTAGATGATCGTCCGTATCCGCCGTGCGACGAACACGAACGATTGCTTCTCGTCGGCACCACTTTTGGGCCGCCGATTGCGCAGTGCCGTTCGCGAACGTCCGGTGTTGATAACATCGAACGGCGGCTTTGGATCCTAAGAAGTTCAATCCGGTGAAGCGGACAATGGCGCCGTCGCGTCAAAGCACTTCTCTGAGCGCGCGCCTCGTGAACGCAGGGTGCGCCGAGCGCTGCCCAAAACCCCAGCATCCATCTCTTAGCCTAGCGGCTTCATCAAAATCGCAAGGACCTCACCTGCCGTGGCTATCGCAACGGCAGATTCGACCGGGTTCGTGTCGAGGAACGTCCACAGGCCGACATCGTCTCTGAACTGATTCCACGTTCCGAAAAAACCGAGCGACAGAATCAACCCGAAGAGCAGGCTGAATGCGATTGCCGCGGAGAGCCACTTGTTGTGATCGAGACTGTCCGGTGAAAACGCGAACGCGCTCAGACAGAGCAATTGCGCGGCGAAAACCACCAGTACTCCTGGATGGTATTGGACACCTTTGTGCGTGAACGAACGCGACATGCGTGAGCGTTCATATCTGTTCCCCATGGCTTGTCCTCCCTGGATCGTAGAGTGTACATACGATCCATCACGACGCGAGACTCCCTGGTCGTTGGATCCGGGGAAGGCTATCAATATCGCCCAGATCGATCCTATAATGCACCGCGGGGAGATTGATGGTGAACATCTGCAGACCCCTCGGCCTCCAGCGCAGTTTGCTAGTTGATGCGACCCTGAGGCCCCTGCACCGGCGAACACACCGCTGTCCAATTTGATTGTAGCGGGTGGAGCGGGTCGCGACAGGCACATAGCATCACCGGTCGGTCGGTAGCTGCGATCGAAAGCGGTCGGTCAGCTGAGCCTTCGCTCTGTTCTGGACGTTCGCTGATGACGACAGCCGCCGACGATACCGATCCCTTACAGGAGCGGCGTCTTAAACTCACGCCTAGACGCACGTGCCCTCCCGGCACAGCGTGTGCGAGCATGGCGGCGGCAAACAGAACGCCGATCATGACGACTGCCTCGGCTCCATCTCCGTCTTGACGAGTGCACGGGCCAAGTGCCAGTATATTGCTCATTTCAGGCTTTTCCTGAATGGTTACGCAGTGCGGGACAACGACTCGATCATCGGTTTTTAAATGCGAAAACCATAACCAGGATAGCGATAAGCGCCGCAAGCCATTTTAAGCTGGCGACCAGCTTGCTGAGCTTCTCCACAAGTGCGCTAACGGCGTTTGCCTCGCTGATGTTCGTCTGCTCCTGAAGCGGCAGGCCGTCGTGTGTGCTCCCGTTTTGTTCGAGCCGGCGCAAGCTGACCCTCGCGAGATCGAGCGTGAGATGAACAACATATCCAGTTGCGATTTCCGGCGATTCCATGGTGCTGCTGCTCTTGCCCGGTCTGAGGAACAGACATGATTCCCCGGGAAAATCAGCATCAGCCTGGTCGGACATGTAAACGTCCCTCAGGCACAACGCGACCTTAACAGCAGTGAGCCTACCCTCCTCGACACCCTCGGAAAGCGCCTGCATGCTGCTTTGTGGCACATGGCACCACGCCCACCACTGATCTGGTTCCTGCATCTCATAGTCGGCTCGGTTGTAACCGAGCCTTGCAGTGCCAAGCGGGACGTCGGAGAAGGTAGTGCCGAGTTCGTCCTGCCATTCTCGAAGGCCTTGCGGGTCTGCGATTCTGATTTCCCGGGCCGCGAAGGAGACCCGGACCGTACGCGTACTGTTCCCGGATTCGCCAATAATGGACAGGCGACAGTCGTCGAAGCGCGCAGTCCCGTGGATATAGGAAGAAAGCGTTGATTGCGTTTCTCCCCCTGCAGGCTCCAGTTGCTGAACGACCTGGAGATCCTGCAAAGTGAGCCAAAGTGACTTTGCCGGGTAATACGTCTGCATGTTGCCGTCAGCGCCGACGTGTTCGAGCGTGTGGCCCTTGCGCTCCGTTATTTCGATTCGATCGCTCTCTTTGCGATACGCCGCGTGCACTCTCTCATTCAGGCGCCGATGGTCGTTCTCCGCAAGCTGCTCCGGATCAGGAGACGTCAGGTAAGTCCTAATCGCGCTTTTCAGACTATCCAGAATATCGTCGCGCTGGCGGACCTCCGTGACGAGCTTTCGGTCGCGTTCAACCGGCGCGGCACGGGTGCCCGACAGCATCTCGCCGAGGAAATTAGCGAACCGAAGTGCCTTGCGTGCCGCGTTGCCGGGCGCCTCTACCGGAATCCGCCTCGCAGCGGGATCGGGATACAGGGGCCGCGGCGGGTCGGCAACCTTCGCGAGCCGCGGCAGTAGCCAGCTTAACAGGTTCGCATAGTGAGAAAGGAACGGCAGGAAGAGGCAGGCGAGAACCAGGTTGAACAGCGTATGAAAATCCGCAACCACGCGCGCATTGTCCGGTTCGATGGTAACCATGAAGCGGCCGATCGGGCCGAGCGATACTAACGCCACCACAACGCCGACTACTCGGGTGAGCAGATTGCCAACCGGCAGTCGCTTCGATACGGGATCGTATGGCGCGGTCCCTGCCAGCGCGGGGTTGATTGCGGTGCCGAGGTTCGCACCAATCACCAGTGCAAAAGCGGTATTGGGCGGAACCACGTTCTGCGCGCAAAGCGACGTGATGAGCAGGACGGCCGCAACGTTCGAATCTGCGGCCCAGGTCAAGGCGGCAGCCAGCAGAACATCGACCAGCGGTACGGTGGACGCGGCGCCCAGCAGCATGCGAAGACTGGGGGCGTCCTCGTATTCCGTCATCAACGCGAGCAACTGATGCAGCGCGAGCAGCATCAAGCCCAGACCAATGAACATGCGGCCCAGATCGTGTGCACGCGAGTTCGATACCTTGCGGAACATTAGCGCGCCAACCAGGATCAGGGCCGGTGAGACGGCGGCCGCGAGGTCAAACGATAGCACTTGCACGATCAACGTCGCGCCGACGTTTGCGCCGAGCATGACGGCAAGGGCGGGGACAAGGGCAGGCCCCTCGGCACTGGCACCGGCGGTCATGGGTCCGGCTGTCGTACTGCTTTGCAATACCGCCGTCACGCCCATGCCGACGAGAAAGGCGCGAAGTCGTCCGCGCAGCGCCCGACCCAGGAGTGACTGCAGGTCGGCGCCGAATGCGCGCTGCATTCCGGTCTGGACCATTTGGGTGCCCAGCAACAGCAGGGCAATAGAGCCCGCGAGATCGATCAGCGTGAACGTAGTTATCATGATTCAGAGCCCCCGACGCCAAACCGTTGCACATGTGATTATCACCACTCGCCTACCGAGTTCCAGCGACCAGACATCGCCGCGCCCAGGTACCGGCCGCTCAAATCTTGTTGGACATGGCAGGCACTCAAAGTCAACTGCGTATTTTCTCTGCGGAAAACGCGCGCCAGCAAAAAGTGCGCGATTGCGCAGTGGGGGCCGGTCTAGCGCGACTTCCTGCGGAAAGCTGGAGTGTAATCGCTGCGACGGATGGCCGTCCAATTCTCTGCCTTAGCCGTAACCAGAGACTGTGCAGATAGTGATTGCCGATGCTTTGCTGCAAGGCCCGCCGAATGTGCTTCCGAACCTTCTCCTCAACAGCCGGTTTTCGCCTACTTTTGGACGTTCACGTGATCATGTCGAAAGGCGGGTCGGGGTCGATGTTATTGAAAAATTCGGTGTCGCACGTCGGGTAGCGGTACCGCTCTACGTGATCCTGAGGCGAGCAAATATCGGAATCTTCACCAGATCCACGACCAAAGCAAAGGCAGCCGTCGCGGCGAGCGCGCTGGCTACCACCGCGTAGGGTAGCGGCGTCATTGCAATCCCGCCAACGGCCAACGTGGAAGCAATGACAATGTCGGCAACGGAAGACACGAGGAGCCATGGACTTGGACGGGAACCCCACAAGTGCTGGCGTTGACGAATGGCATAGAGCGTCGCTTGGCTGCCGAACACGAGGGCGATAAAGGCCAAGGTCCGCAGCGCATCGGCTCCAAGTCCGATCCCGAATTTTCCGATCGCCAGAATTCCGAGACAGAAGGCGAGTAGGCAAATGCCGATGAGAACGCCCGCGATAGTCAAGTGGCCAATTCGCCAAACATTCGGCATCGGAGACGGTTGCACGTTGTCTGTCGTCAACGACATTGCGAGGAAGTCGCCGGTGACCATCACGATGACCATCAGAAGGGGAGTCAGGATTGCGTGCCCGGTCATAATCAAGCCGAGAACCAAAAAGAGCACCGTGACCACCTTCTTGACGATCGAGTTCAGCGTATAGGTCAGGATGCGCTGGAACGTCACTCGACCTTCCTTCACCGCGGCAACGACGCCTCCGAGTCCTGGTTCAATGAGTACCATACCCGCTGCCGACTTGGCGACGTCGGTTGCCGTCGAGACCGCGATGCCGATCTGCGCCTGGCGCAGCGCCGGAGCGTCGTTGGCGCCGTCCCCGCACATGCCGACGGTGTGACCGCTCTTCTGGAACTCCTGGACGAGTGTGTATTTGTCCTCCGGCAGCACCCCGGCAAACACTGCAAACTTGCGTGGATGTACGCCGCTCGGAATTGGACCGGGAGGACAGATGGCGCCATCAAGTCCCACCGCGTGCGCAACAATGCCCGCGGTCGCCGCCGCGTCGCCCGTCACCATTACAGTGCGTACGCCCAACCCATGCAACTCCGTGACGAGCGCGGCGGAGTCTGAACGCGGCGGGTCGCTGAGTGCGATCAGTCCTACGAGCTCCATCGCCGTCGGCGGCCCGGCCGCCACCGCCAGGACTCGGAGTCCCTTTCCCTCGAGTAGCTTGGCCGTTGCTGTTGCCGTATCACTTGCCTGTGCGAGGCCACTAACCACGGCAAAGGCGCCCTTTACGATGCGTTGGGCGCCGCCACCCGAGTTAGTTGCCGTCGCCTCGGACATCTTCCTTGTAGGGTCGAAGGGTGTGAACTTGATCAATTTCAGCGCCTCTGTAACTCTGTTCTTCGACGCGGCCGAACGAATGGCCGCGTCGACTGGATCCTGCCCGCCGTCGGCGCTCGCTAACGCCGCGAGCCCCATGATGTGTGCAACATCGAAGCCGGGCATGGGCTCGACGGTGGTTACCGTCAGCGCATTGCATGTGAGGGTGCCCGTCTTGTCGGCGCACAGCACATCCATGGTCGCCGCTTCATCGACCGCGGAAAGACGCGTGGGCAACACACCGCACTTTGCTAATGCGCGAGCGCCGAGCGCGGCCGCAAGCGTGAAGGTTGCCGGCAGCGCAACCGGGATCGATGCCAAAACCGCTGTCAGGACGAGGGGGACGATCTCGGCAAGCGGCATCTTGAGAAAGTAGGCATAGGTCACCAGCGCCGCGATGACAACGCCATTGAACGCCGTGAGATTGCGTACTACGCGTAGAACTGCCTTCTGCTGCGAGCTAACGACATGGGCCGTGCGTACGAGTTCTGCGGTGCGGCCAAACTTGGTTCTCGTTCCGGTCGCCGTGACCTCCGCCACAGCCTCACCCCGCCGCACCAGCGCACCGGCAAAGGCTTGAATGCCCGCGCCGGCTTCGATCGGAACCGACTCGCCTGTGAGCATCGATTGATCGAGCAGGACGCTTCCGGCCGTGACACGCACATCTGCAGCGACCACGTCACCGAGCGACAGCTTGACTACGTCGCCCGGCACCAGCTCGGTGGCGGGTAGGGACGCCCAGGTGCCGTCTCGCCGCACTGACGCCGTTAGCGCGAGCCGCGACTTTAGTGCAGCAAGCGTTGCCTGAGCGCGGCTTTCCTGGAAAAGTCCGAGGGCCGCATTGAATACAAGCAGACCTGCTATAACGGACCCCTCGACATACTTTCCAAGGGCAATCTCAAGCACGATGGCCGCTTCGAGCATCCACGGAACCGGCGCCCAGAACTTTTCGAGCGCCATGCGCAGCGGATGCATCGACGTGTCTGGTAACTCGTTCGGCCCGGACGTCGCTAGCCGACGGCTCGCTTCATCGCTGGTTAGACCGTCGGGTGCCGTCGCCTTCGAAGTAGCGGTCGTTTCGTCTGGCGACGCGTCGGCCGCGGTGGAGGTAGCAGTTGTCATGGTCCTTTCTCCGACGACGCGCATGCGCCCGCGACAACCCACGATCTGAGTGTCGGAGCCATCTAATTGTTCATTGAGGGGCTAAATTGCCAGACAAAGCTAATTCCAAGCTACATGGATCTTCGGCTGCGAAGTGCGATTTAACTCCGCGTTCCTTGTTCTACCGACATTGGGAATGTAGCGGCACCTGTGGCTTTCCTTGAACGATTGGCGTCAGTCGCGGTTTAGTTGCTTATCTTCAATGCCCGGAAAATGGCCCGTGCATCTCCGCCTTGACTGAAAAATCGTCGGTTCGATTATTGGACTGACGAACGAACGTCGAGCCTATCAACGCGCTTTCCACTAGTTTTACGTATGTACGATCGAGAATTCATCGTACTCCTGCTTCGTGCCCCGCATGACGCTTTCATTGAGCATCGCGTCAGACCAATATGTAGCTTGAATGTCGCCGTAACGTGCGCTTCGCTAGGCGAAACCTTAGCGTTTCATATTCGGGTTTTGAGGAGAACGGCATCCTCGAAACAGAAGGGGCTGCGCTATTCGAGCGGATCCTTACATGGGGGAGTCGCTTCAGTGAGAGATTTGAGTTTGAGAGAGGGTGCCCGCGCAGCAATGATCGGTCGGCGACGGAGGCTGCGTTCAAACCACCGACGTCGGACGGTTAGCCCGTTGCCAGTAGTGCAAAACGAATCCGTACGGCGGTACGGACGTGATGTCAGTGAACGGACCGTTAGAGCTTCTTTGCTAGACATACGAGATGCCGATGTGCCGAACGTCAAGCAGCGTTGATCTGGTCAGTGTGTAGGTTGCTTGCCATCTACAGCACGCCGGACTTCCAAATCATTTGAAGCGCGGCCGCAAGCACGACAACCGATACCAAGACCCGAAACGTTCCGGGGGCAACTTGTCGCGAAGCGGAGGTACGAGCACCATGCCTGTAACGACGGGAATGCTTGCGGCCGCGGATATTGCAAGGTCGGTCCAGCTTGTATGAGCGGCACCGCTGAACGCCAGGATCAGCGTAAAAGATCGACACCACGAGAATGATGGCAATTTGCTTCGTAAATGCCTTGCCCGTAGCACCCGTCGCGATCGAATACATCGCCAGCAGCGGACCCGGGACGGAGGCGATGCTTTCCATAACGGCAGCTCCAAACCCGAGTATAAACCCAGCAGGCCTCGCTACCGATGGCGAGAACGTGAGCTTGGGCGTTGCAAGTAACAAAAGCGAGGCCAGCACCAGTAAGGCGCCAAGTCGCTAGCGCGCGATGCGGCGCAAGCGATATCAGGACGGTTACTCCCACGATGTTGCCAATCACCGTGCCGGCAAGGGGTGTCGCAATCCTGCGAACCGTCTGGAGCATCTCGCCGCCTTCGAATGCCTGCGGAATATTGCCGAGAATGATCGGCATCGACAGTAGAAGTACAGCCTGCTTGATTGGCAAGAATTGGCTCAGAATCGGCATTGCAACGAGAGGTACGCCGATGCTGACAACGCCTTTAACCATTCCACCCAGCAAAAGCGCAGCAACGACGCCGAGCATCTTGGGCACGTTGAGCGCCCGCAGGGTGGTGCCCAGAACACCATCAGTGAAAGTAATTTGAACCGCCGGGAGAATGTGTGGACAATGCCCTCGTTAACGTGCGGTATGAATTCGCATCAACTCACGTCGCATCAATCTGATCAAGGCCTGGTGAAGCTATCACCAAGTCCGAATTTTTAGTTCCGAATGCCGAATGACCTCTCCAAACTGGTCGTGAATGCCCGAAGCACAATTGAGCGTCGTGACGCAGGCTCAGCGGATAGGCCACATACCAGGGCACGCACGTCAGGATCACATCGAGCGAGTAATGCAGGCGTTTGAGCACGCGTGCTATACCTGCCCCTTCGGGGCGTGGTTAGTCCTTGGTTGACCGCTCAGTTGGGGTCTTTTTTGACGCGATGTCGAATGTGCACCTTCAGACGCCGAGCGCCTGTGTCAATCGCACAGATAACCTGGCGGATCAGTACTGGATCAACGATTCGCCATTTTCGACTTGGTCCGCCAACAGATTCAAGGCTTGGGAAACTTGACGGTTGAAATAGTGCGGTCGCTCCTTTTCATACGCGTGCAGCAGATTGGTACAGTCGCGTTCTGCCCATCGCCAGCGCGGACCTTGCTTCGAGAATGCGAGATGGTCAAGAAGCTCAGGCGGCACAATATCCTCATCTTCCCAAACCCACAGGAAGCGCTGGTTGGCGCGTGTGAATGACCGCCTGAATGACCGCCCCGCCTCACGTGCGACTAAATGGTTGTGCCGCACCGTGAAGTCGATGACCTCCGTCCTCGATGCTCCGTCAGCCTGTGCATGCTCGGCCTCGATCCAGCAATGGTACCGGGATAGTTGAGAGAGATGCTTTGCGTTGCGCCGGCGCTCACGGGGCGAACACAACACAAACAAATCGCGACCGCCAAAATCCATCACCTCGCCGCCTGCGATCGGCCGATAAGCTACGTGTGTCAGCAGTGCAAGCACGCGTGCGCCGACAATCGCGTAGTCGGCGCAGCGCATGTAGCCATTTTTCTTTGTCGCGTTCGAGACGCTGCGATGAACCGCCGCATCGACCAAGTGCTGGACCGCAGGTGTCAGAGGAGCAGTCAAAGCCGGAGTGCTGTTTAGCATTTTTCGATGTGTCCGCTACATAATTCATTGCCCGGAAGATCGGCAGATGGCTACCGGAGTACTCGCGTGGCAACGTAGGTCATGCCTGTCAAATGTTACGGATTATTACACACAAATCGTAAGGGATGAAAAATGACAATGTATTAAATGTTGGAATTTGTAATGTTGATTTGCGCTGAATCCTGACCCGTGACGCGGTAATTTGGATTGAACCTTTAGGCTCAGAGGAGGATGCAAAATGATCGAGCGTGCGCGCAGCACGTTCTATTATCGATCCAGACAAACGATTACCGATGAAAGGGTCGGCTGATAGGGATGTACATGACTGAGGTCCCGGATGACTATCGCCGAGTCGCCCTGGAGCTTGCGACAGAGGCTTCAAGGTCAACCATAAGCGCACCGCCCGCATCATGCGGGAGCACCGTCTGAGCTCAAAACATCGTCGCCGTTTTATTCGTACAACGGGCAGCAATCACAACAATTCGGTGTTTCCCCGCGAGAGCACACGACCCCGCCTCCGGGCCGCTATCCGATAGCGATTTCGGGGCAAGAAAATCGAGGCCATCACGAGAAGATCAAGGTCAGAAGTGCGAGTGGCAGATCCTGCCTCGTGCGGTGCAGCGGGGCGTGAAAGTGGCGTCGTTCACAAAATACGGTTTCCCTTAATGGCATCATAAGAAATATTTCGTACCATGCGTCCCTCATAACAGGGGACAGAAATGCACTTTCCGTACAAGGGCTTTCAGATCGACGCGACGCCGAGTGTCGTCCGCGGTAAGTACTGCGCCCAGGCTACGATCTCTCAGGAGGGGACTGGGAACGTCAATGCAGATCTTCCGCATCTGCTGCCCAACATGCGGACGTTTGACCGTGAAAATGACGCAATCGCATTTGCGTTGTATTGGGCTATCACATGGATTGACGTGAACTTACTGTAGGTCTTTTGAGGAGTACGGCCACTCAGGGAAGCTGCCGCTGGCGCTGGTTGAGGTGGCCATGGACATCGGCCAGGAAAAGCCGACAGGTGTGATCCGCGAGGCTCGCGAGGATGACGAACATTCCATTACACCATCTGCGCTCTGCCTCGAACAGCTCGATGCTTCGTTGCTGATGGATTTCTTGCAACATCTGGAAACGGAACGCGGCAACAGTCCGCGAACGCGCAACGCTAGGCTCGTAGCAATCAAATCGTTTATGCGCTTTATGGAGCATCGAGTACCCGCGCTTTTAGAGCAGAGCCGATATATGTTGGCCATTCCCACAAAGCGAACAGATACACGCCTGATTAA
>Ga0073928_10008938_pt1 | contig 12368 bp, 8 predicted proteins | sample PaiPotPPA55metaG_FD_76969 | JGI IMG/M metagenome (GOLD analysis project Ga0073928, IMG submission 76969) | Iron sulfur acid spring bacterial and archeal communities from Banff, Canada, to study Microbial Dark Matter (Phase II) - Paint Pots PPA... ...
AAAATTCTCTCGTAAATCAACTGCTTTGCGGCGTGCCTCGGATCGATGATCGCCACGGTGTCAGTTTCGCTCCCGCTATTTTCCGCTCCACACCGGATGGCCGCCCGACGTGATTTCCGAGGTCCAGGTCTTTTTCACCTGCGCAATCAGCGCTGCGGGCAGCGGCACGTAATCCAGTTCGGCCGCCATACTAGCGCCATCCTTGTACGCCCAGGCAAAGAACTTCAACGCCTCATTCACCGACGCGGGGTCGTCCGGTTGCTTGTACACCAGAATAAAGCTGGCGCCGGTGATCGGCCAACTCTTGGCGCCGGCTTGATCGGTCAGGATCAAATAGTAGCTATCGGCATGAACCCAGTCGGCGTTGGCCGCGGCCGCCTGGAATGACTCGGCGTTCGGAGCCACGGCGGCACCCGCCTTGTTGGTGAGCAGGGTGTACGCCATCTTGTTCTGCTTGGCGTACGCGTACTCCACATAGCCGATCGCACCGTCGGTCTGGGTGGTCATGTTGGCGACACCCTCGTTGCCCTTGGCTCCAATCCCCGTCGGCCATTGCACCGACGTGTTCGCGCCGATGATCGACATGAATTTGGGACTGGCTTTGGACAGATAATCGGAGAACAAGAAATTCGTTCCCGAGCCGTCCGAGCGGTAAACGGGCGCTATGGCCGTGCTCGGCAGCGCGAGCTTCGGATTCAGACGCTTGATCTGGGGATCGTCCCACTGTTTGATGTCACCCAGGTAAATGCTGGCCACCGTGACGCCGTCCAAATGCAGCTGGCCGGGTTGAATGCCCTTCACGTTCACCACCGGCACGACGCCGCCGATGATCATGGGAAATTGCAAAAGACCAGCGGCCTTCAGATCATCCGGCTTCAGCGGCATGTCCGAGGCGCCGAAAGTCACTGTCTTGGCCTTGATCTGCTTGATGCCGCCTCCTGACCCGATGGACTGGTAGTTGAGGCCGATCCCGGTGAGCTTCTTATAGGCGTCCGCCCATTTGGCATAGATCGGATAGGGGAAGGTGGCGCCCGCGCCCGAGATGTCCGTCGCGGCTGCGACGGCGGCATAACTCAAAGCAGCCGCGGCCGCGATAGTGACAAGACGATTCGGCATTTTCATTTGTGTTGCTCCGATTCAAGGGGGCGGCCGACAGCATCGACCCAGATTGAGGCTGAACCCGAAATTATCGGTGCGGATTGTGACAGTTTTGTGAAATGGGAGAAATCGGAGGGAAATCCGTAACTTAGTCTCGGGGTGGAAGGGGCTTTGCCGAATGCAGCAGCCCCTTCCGGCGGGTCAGAAAGCAGCCCTCGCTGTGAGCAGCCACGTATGGTTGAACGTGTAGTACGTTCTAAGCGGCTTTTGATAAGCGCCTCCGATGATCAACTTCACGCGGGGAGTGATTTCGAAGCGCCCCAGCACGAGGCCCGCGCTCATGGACAGCGTGTGCTTTCCATCGTTGGGACCGCCATTGAAGTTCGTATAGGTCGCCTCGATCTCCGGCCACAGCTTTTCCAGGATATGTCCCTGGAACGCGGTATTCCATACCGTGGGCATGCCAATCGTTCGTTTATCACCGGTTGGGATGGCGATTCCGATGGTCGATTGGATGTCAAATCCAGCTTCTCGAGTGCCCCAGCCTTTGCCGGCCGCGATCGTCGGCGTCACGATCGTATCGTGATTGGTAAATGCGGCGTTGCCGGTAGGCGCACTGACGCCGAGAAAGCCGGTCACGATGTAATTGCCATGCTCCTCGTTCTCGGATAGGACACGGTACTTTACAAGCAGCGTTTCATCGGCCCACCCACTGACCCTCCCTTTCGGCGTCGTTCGCGTCATATACGCCGGTTCACCGATGATGATCTCCGTATTGCCGGTCGGAATCAGCTCCAGCCCTTTGCCTCCGCCATAATTGGTGATGTCCACCCCCTTGGGCCGGTTCTGCCAAGTCTGATCGTACCGGTATTCCTGCTCCAGCCGCGGCGTGACTGTCACCACGGGGGTCATCCAGTGCGGCTGCGACTCCTTGGCGGCATCCGAGGTCGCAAACCACGCGTCCAAAAAGCCGGCAACGCCGCCCTTGCCCGTAGCCGCGCCGCCTGCTGTAGCCGCTCCGTCGGCTGTAGCCGTGCCGTCCGCGGCGGCGGCCTCCCGGCCAAACACGATCAGCGCCAGAACCACCACCCAACGCGCGCTGCCGCCCGTCTGCCTCCAATTCATATAGAACCCCTTTTGTCGATAAATGCGTCTGAACGCGTTGGCGCGTACGCCGTCGTTGTATTTGGACAAATATAGCGCATTTCGACCGGAGAGTATTGTGCCAATCGTGACACACAACGGCTTGATGCCGTCCGCGGCCGCGCCGTCAGACGTGTCTCAGGCGCGATAGTCGGACGCGACGGTCTCGTCGACCGGGGCTTTCTGCGAGCTCATCGCGTTGAACACCGGCGTCAGCACGATTGCCACCAGTAGATTGAGCGCAACCGTGTAGACGGCCGTGTAGCCCGGGAACGTGTGGCTGCCCACATGGAGGGGAAAGGTCGGCGTCAATTTCGTTGCGATGGCCATCAGCGTGCCCGCGGTGGTCCCGACCGCCCAGCCGGCCAGAAGCGCCCAGGAATTGAACCATCGGGTATATACGCCGAGCATCACCGGGGGGAGCGTCTGTATGATCCAGATGCCGCCCAGCAGTTGCAGCTGAATGGCGTACTGAGTCGGTACGAACAGGATGAAGACGAGTGCCCCGACCTTGACGATCAGCGACACCATTTTCGCCATGTGCGATTCCTGCTTGTCGGTCGGATTCTTGTTGATGAACTCGCGGTGAATGTTGCGCGTGTAGAGATTCGCGGCGGCGATCGACATGATGGCCGCCGGAACCAATGCGCCGATGCCGATCGCGGCAAAGGCAATGCCGACGAACCACGAGGGAAAGCTGTGGAGCATCAGCGCGGGTACCGCAAAGTTGTTGCCGAATTGCTTGAAGCCCGCGGCATATTCGGGCAGCTTGTCGATCCCGGCGGCGATAACGAAGAAGCCGAACAACGCCAGCAGGCCCAACATGAAAGTGTATCCGGGCAGCATCGCGGCATTGCGACGGATGGCATGGCCGCTGCTGGCGCTCAAGATTCCCGTGAGTGTGTGCGGATAGAGGAAAAGCGCCATCGCCGAGCCCAGCGCCAGAGTCGCATACGCGCTATAGGCGCCCGTGGTATTAGGTCCGGGAACCGCCAGCAGCAGCTTCTGAGCCGGAACGGCCGCGAAGATTTTGGCGAAACCGCCCAACTGAATGGGAATGACGATGACCGCCGCCAGTGCCGTGACATAGATCAGAAGGTCTTTGACGACGGCGATCGACGCCGGCGCACGCAGTCCGCTCGAGTAGGTGAAGGCGGCCAGCACCACGAAGGCAATGAGCAGGGGCAAATCGGCGGCAAATCCCGTCCCCGAAATGCCGAGCGCGCCGATCACGACTTGGATACCGACCAGCTGCAAGGCGATGTAGGGCATGGTCGCGACGATTCCGGTCACCGTCACGGCCAGCGCCAGCCAGCGATTTCCAAAGCGGCCGCGCACGAAATCGCCGGCCGTGATGTAGCCGTGCTTGCTGCACACATGCCAGAGGCGGCGGAACACCAGGAACAGCAAGGGATAAATGATGATGGTATACGGCACCGCGAAAAATGCGATGGCGCCGGCGCCGAAGGCGAGTGCGGGAACCGCTATGAAGGTATAGGCGGTATAGACATCGCCGCCGACCAGAAACCAGGTGATAACCGTGCCGAATCGCCTTCCGCCCAGACCCCATTCGTGGAGCTGATCGAGGTCGCCCTTTCGCCAGTGAGCGGCGGCAAAACCCAGCCATGTGATGAAAGCGAACAACCCCACGAAAATGCTGAGCGCAACCCAGTTCACATCCTGCACGGCAATCTCCCGTCGTTTCGTCTTTCTTTTTAGTTAGTCGCTGGTGGCAAAATAAACGACCGCCGTGAAAACCGCACTCACGATAACCCAGAGTAGCTGGAACCAGTAGAAGAACGGGATGCCCATCAAGGTGGGTTCGATTTTATTGTAGAGGGGCGGCCAGAGAGCGACCGCGAACTGAATGACGAAGAGCAGGTACCACCAGCTCCATCCGCTGCGCCTCTTTTGCGCGTCCATCATTGCGTGAACCTCCTTCGGCCAAGGTGTCCGTGGAGAGATGGTACCCGCGTTGGTGCGCTGATGTCGACCTCATGGCCTGGAAATCAGGCCATGAGGTCGACTTTACTCCAACCCATCAGAACTTGAAGCGCACACCCATCGTCGTGGTGATGTCGGTCGTGTGGAAGATGAAGCCGTTCGCGAGGCCGTCGTGCACCCCGCTGTACATGACGCCGGCAAAGGCATCGAAGCGCTTGCTCAGGCGATAATCGGCATCAAACGATACGATGTCCTCTGTGCCGCTGCAGGTTCCGGACTTGTTCGTGGAACAGCCGGCATTGGCGCCCGTGCCGTACGCGTTCTGCTTTATGCCGTAGTAGGCGCCGACCAGATCCAACTCCGGAATCACCGTGTACCGCACGCCGCCCCAGAACACCTGCAATGTCTTGTCTTTGACGTAGGTCGACTTTGGGCCGCTTTGAACGTTGACGTAAGCGACCCTGTAGGCGGCGACGTCAAATCCAGCGGCTAGCGGGGTATTCGGATTCGCGAACTGGATGTGTTCATAGCCGGCAAACACCTTCACGACACCCGCGTTGTACAGGCCCATGAGAGCATAGGCCGTGTTGTCCGAGATCGTCGCGGCGAGTGCATTGCTCGGGCTTGCCGCCACGCAGCTGCCGCCGGCCGGGAGCGGATTCGGGCACAGCGTCGGAAGGTCGGCGACTTGGCCAGCGCTGAGCGCGGACAACGCAACCGCATCCTTGATCTTGCTGTAGTACGCGTCGACCGACAGGCCCGCATACTCACCGCCGAACGACACTTCGACGGCCGAGTTGGCGCTGCCGGTGGCTTGATTGAATTTGTACTGCGCGGACAGGTGGGCCGCGGCACCGGCCGCCAGGCCGTACGTGCCCGTATACTTCACCGAAGAATCCAACCGGCGATTCTGGGTATCACCGCCGCCGGCGGGGCCGCCCGCAATCCCAATGTAGGAGAATGCCTGCGAGGCGTAATTAGGGTCGTACTTTGCAATACCGTCGGCAAGCACCGTGTTTTGACGGCCGAAGGTGACCGTACCGAAAGTCTTCGAGCTGAACCCGGCAAAGGACTGAATAAAAGTCTGGCCCGAAGCGCTCGAATCCACATTGGTGTTCTGAGTCGCCAAGGACCTGCCGTTATTCTGCACCAAAGACTTCAACGCGTCGGCGATTTGGCCGGATTGCGGATTGAAGAAGGTCTCGAGCTTGAACACACCCGACCAATCTCCGACGATGGGCTCGACGCCCTGCAGGCCGATCCGGGAATTGCTCAAGTTGCTGGGCGTCACGCCGGTTGCGGGATGATTGCTGTTCTTCTGAACGACCTCCGCGCTGCCGCCCACGAAGTAATCGCTGATCGGCGCGCCATGGGTCTGATTCTGAATGCCCACGTCGATGATTCCGTACAGGGTGATGCCGTGCCAGGTGAGGCTGTCATCCTTGGGCGTGGCCGGCGCGGTGGTGGTGCTTTGTGCATTCGCCAGACCCGTTGCGGCCAACACACTAGCGAACAACAGACCATTCATGAAAGGAGCTAAGCCGCGACCGCCGCAAGCTCCGGATGCCATCGCATCTTGCGTTATTTTTCCGTTACGCACTGCTAATACCCCCGTGGTTTCGATCCGTGGATTTAACCGACGTATTGTTACAGCCACGTTACATCGATTGCCATGCAAATGTTTCTTTTTTACAACAAGCGACGATCGCCAGCTGGACGGGCACTCATATATCATGGAACGGGAAGCGGTGCAAAAAGGGTTTATGGGTGCCGGGTCACCGGGCTGAACCCGTCATGGGGGCTGAACTCGTCACGGAGCCGAACTGCTCAGCACCCGCCGAAACGCGGCAACGATGGCCGGCTGCGGCCGTCGGATGGCTGGAATGGCCTGATAATTCTGCCACCCGCCCCCAAGGCTTTTGTAGAGGTTCACGAACTGCTCGCCCTCAGCCACCTGCGCCTCCGCGAACTGCTCCTGCAGATCATAGAACTGACGCTCGGCATCGACGACATTGAGGAAATCGGTGAGGCCGCGATCGTAGCGAGATGTCGCCAAATCAACGGCGCGTTGACCGGCCACCATCGCCGCGGTCAAGTTCTCCATGCGTATCTCTTGCGCCTGATAGGCATCGAGAGACGTGTCCACTTGCTGCACGGCGTTCAATATGGTTTTCCGGTAATTCACCAGACTCGCGCGCGCGGCCAATTGGGCAATGTCAACCTCCGCATCGAGTGCGCCGAAGTCGAGAAGCGGCCACACCGCTCCCGGTCCGAACGACCAAATATGCTTACTGACGGCGGGGGTGGTCCCCCACCCCTGTCCCTGGCTGCCGATCGAACCGACGAGGGTGACCTGGGGAAAGAGATTTGCGGTTGCCACGCCGATGCGCGCGGTGGCTGCGGCGAGCTGGCGCTCCGCGACTTGGATATCCGGCCGACGTTTCAAAAGATCGAGCGGAACACCCGGCGGCGTGGGCGCGGGCATCGATGGAATCAGGTCGGGTTTCGAAAGTTCTTGAACCATGTTTTCGGGATATTCGCCGACGAGCACCGCGAGCGTGTATTGCGCGGCGTTGACCTCGGCTTCCACCGGGGCGATCTGCGCTTCGAGGGTCGCGAGTTCACGGGTCGCGAGAGCCACATCGAGCTCGTTCGTAATACCGCGCTCGTAGCGGATCTTGACGATGCGCAGCGACTCGCGCAGCACATCGCTCGCCTTGTGCAAGATTCCGGCACGAACCTGAAGTCCGCGCAGGTCGATGTAGGCGCGGACCACGTCGGCAACCACGGAGATGAGCACATCGTAGCGCGCGGCCCGTGCCGCTTCGGTTTCAGCCCGCGCCGCCTGGAACTCCCGCCGGAATTTTCCGAACAGGTCGAGCTCCCAGACGGCATCGAATCCGGCAATCGTGTTGATGTGCTGCAGGCCGGCACCATTGTCGGCGGATCTTAAGCCGGTATCGGCGCGTCCCTTGGTGAGGTCACTTCCCGTGCCGCGCCCTGCCGCGGCGCTTGCCTCCACGTCTGGCAATGCATGTCCGACGACCACCGCCTCATAAGTGCGCGCCTGCTGCAATCTGTCCAGCGCGATTTCCAGGTCCAGATTGGACTTGACGGCTCGATCGACCAGCGAGTCCAGTTCTTCATCGTTCAATGCGCGCCACCAGGTGGCCAAATCCAAGGGGGGGCCGGCGGGTTGAGTCCTGGATACCGGCGTATTTGCGGCAATTTTTGCCGCAAAGCTCGCAGGCTCGTCAGGTTTTGGCGTGCGGTAGCTCGGACCGGCCGCACAGGCCGCCAAACCGGCGACTAACCCGAGAACGATCAGCGGTAACGGTTTCACAGGATCGCCCTTTACCGCTTCGCGTCAAGATGTTTGTCGGCGGCGTCGGGCTCGTTGACGGCCACCTTTTGACCCGATGCAATTTGGCTGCTGATGTTCAATACCAGCCTGTCGCCCGGGTGCACGCCCGACGCCAACTCGACCAAGCTCCCGTTATCGCGGGCGATCATGACATCGTGAAATTGGATCTTGCCGTTTGCATCGACTTGCGCCACTTGTGTGCCGCCCGCGCGAAACATCAATGCCGCGGCGGGCACTTCGACCAACCCCCGAGGCGGAAGCCGGAAAGCGACAGATACATACATTCCGGGCACCAGCGCGTGATTGGCATTGGGCATATCGACTTCCACTCGCATGGTGCGCGCCTGGGCGTTGATGGATTCCGCGGACCGCGCTGTCTTTCCCGAGAAAACACCGCCCACGGCACCGGTCGCTCGAATCTCGGCAGGCGCACCGGCATTCATCAACTCCCCGGAGGCGCTCTGCGGCACATCGACGAAAATGCGCAACGGGTCGGTCTGCGCCATGCGGTATAGAGGTGTGGTAGCCGTCGTACTGCCCGCCGTCACCAGGTTGCCGACGTCGATCTTGCGCTCGGTGATGGTCCCATCGAAGGGAGCCTTCACTTGTTTGAATTCCGCCAACGCGCTGTATTGATCGACCTTGGATTTGTCCAGATTGACTTGCGCATTGGCCGCGTAGAGGCGCGCCTCAGAACTTTCGTAATCCGCTTTCTTAGACTCGCGCTCCTGCTCGGACACAACCCCTTTGGGCGAATCGCGCCAGCGCTCGTTGGTCGTTTTGCTGAATTGCGCTTCCGCCTTGCGCGCTTCCACTTGCGCCTCCGATGCCCTGAGCTGCGCTCGAGCGGCTTGCAGCTCGGCATCCAGCTCCGGTGTTTCGATGGTCGCCAGCGCCTGGCCCTTCTTGACGTGATCGCCGATATCCACCAGCCACTTCGCCACATAGCCGTTGACTCGGGCATAAATCGTCGTTTCATACCAAGCCGCAGTCTCCCCCGGAAGCACCAGATCCTGTCCCGCCGCCGCCGGCCGGACGATCACCACATCCACCGGGGGCGGCGTCGAATAGGCGGTTTCCCCCGCCTTCGCGATTGACCGGGCATGGAAATAGCGGGCCCCGATCACGACGATAAAACAAACCAGCACAACCGTCACCGCAACGCCAACGCCCCTTTTTATGCGCCGACCTGTCTCAGGATCGAAGTTCGTGGACACCTCGTCGTGCTCCGCGCGCGACACATCGTCGGGATACTTGCCATGCGACGGATCATCGCTCAGAAGCGTCGGAGTCGCGGGATTTTGCGGATCATGCGATTGCATTGGCTCTACCTGTAATGTCCGAATCGGTGACGGCGGCCGGTCGGCGGCGCAGCAGCTTATACATCGTGGGCACGAAGATCAGAGTTGCAAACGTCGCGAAGAGCAAGCCGCCGATCACCGCCCTGCCCAGCGGCGCGTTTTGCTCGCCGCCCTCGCCTACTCCCAAGGCCATCGGCACCATGCCGAGAATCATCGCGCCGGCCGTCATGAGGACTGGGCGCAGGCGGGTGTAGCCCGCGCTGGCGGCCGCGCGCAGCGGATCGTCGCCCGCCGCCATGCGTTGATTGGCGAAGCTGACCACCAAAATGCTGTTCGCGGTCGTCAAGCCGATGCACATGAGCGTGCCCATGAGCGCCGGCACACTCATGGGGGTTTGGGAAAGGAATAACATCCAGAGCACCCCGCCCAAGGCAAACGGAACTGCCATCAACACGATGAGCGGATCGATCCAGCTCTGAAAATTCATCACGAGAAACAAATACACCAGAATGATGGCGAGCGCGATGCCGGTAAATAGTCCGGCATAGCTCTCCCGCATGGTCTCCACCTGGCCGCTCAAAGTCACCGTCAAGGCTTTCGACGCATCCGGTCGATGCTCCTTCAAGACCTCATCGATATCATGGGCTGCGCCGTAGAGGTCCCGTCCCTGCACGTCCGCATGTACATCGAACACCGGGCGAATATTCAACTGCGAGGTCACCATCGGAACCGCCTCGCGGCCGAAGGACGCCAGATTCAGCAGCAACTGCCCCGACGCCGCGCCGGCTCCCGAGGTCACGGGCATGGTCTGCAGATCCTGCGACGAGCGGATTCGGTAGGTTGGAACCTGAACCACGAGCGGATAGCTTACGCTGTTGCGCGGGTCCACCCAGAAGTTCGGCGCCGTTTGCGCACTCGAATTGGTGGCCACCAGCACGTTGTTGGCGGCCTCTTGCTGCGTCACGCCCGTCTGCGTCGCCAGCGCGCGATCCATGTCCACGGTCAGCGCCGGCGCATTCGGGACCTGAAATACGTGCGAGTCGACGACACCCGCCACTCGCGTCAAGGCGCGCGCGATCTGCGACGCCAGAGTAAACGCGGCCTCTTGATCCGGCCCCGAAATCCTCACATCGATCGGCGCCGGCTGGCCGAAATTGAGGACCTGGTCGACGATGTCCGCCGGTTGGAAGAAGAACTGAAGTTCGGCAAACCGCGCCGGCAGCTCACGGCGCAACATGGCGACGATTTTCGCCGTCGGGGTATGTTTTACATTCAAGGAGATCAATATTTCGCCATCCATCGGACCCACGGTGGCGGAATCGCTCAAGGCAATATTGATACCGCTATACGGTAGTCCGATGTTATCGAGCATCACATCGATCTGATCATTGCCGATCAATTTCCGGATCTGCGCCTCGACTGCGGCGAAGTACTGTTGGGTCCTCTCCAGTCGCGTTCCTGCGGGTGCTCTGACGTGAAGGCGCATCTGCCCGGCGTCCACTTGCGGGAAGAAATCGCGCCCCAACAGCGGAAAGAGCAGTACCGACACCGCGATCAACACGGTGAAGGCGGACACCGTCAGACGCGCCTGAGATAGGGCCCATGACAATGTATTTCGATAGCTTTCCCGAAATCTCTCGAAGCCTCGTTCGAATCCCGCCTGAAATCTGACGAGCCGATTCTTGCGGCCCTCATTCGCCTGGGCAGGCGTGCCCGCGGATTCCGCGGCGAATTCATGCACCGCGCGGCGCATCAAATGATTGAACAGTACCGGGACCATCGTGAATGAGAGTGCGAGACTGGCCAGCAGAGCTCCGATGACGGAGAGCGACAGCGGGGAGAAAAGATACTTTGCCGTGCCTTGCAGCAAAAACACAGGAACGAAGACGATACAAATGCACAGCGTCGACAAGAATGTGGGAACTGCCACTTCACGGGCGCCGACCACGATCGACTGATGCAGCGGTTCACGCATCGCGACATGGCGCTCGATGTTCTCGATGACCACCGTGCCGTTGTCGACGAGAATGCCGATCGCCAGGGCAAATCCACCCAGTGTCATGGTGTTCAGCGTTTGTCCGGCGAGATTGATGAACAGAACGGCGGTGATGATGGAGAGGGGGATGGCCGCGAGGATGATCACCGACAGCCGGACATTGCCCAGAAACAGAATGATGACCAGCGCGGTCAGCCCCGCTGCCATACACGCGCTCAGAAGCACGCTATTGAGCGCCGCTTTCACGAATACCGACTGGTCGAACAAGGGCTTGACGGTAACGTCTTTCGGCAGAACTTTCTTGATGTCCTGCATTGCCGCGCGCACCCCATCGATGACGGCGAGGGTCGATACGCCGCCGGTCTTTCGAATGGTCATCAATGCACCGGGAGTGCCATTGACCGACACCGAATTCGTCTGCACCTGAAAGCCGTCGTGCACGTGTGCCACGTCGCGCATGAATACCGTGCGTCCGTCGACTTGCTTGATGGGGAAGGCGTTGATGGTGTCGATGACGTCCGGCGAATTGTTCATGGCCAAGGTGTAGTCCTTGTCCCCGATCTTCACGTCGCCGGCCGGAAGAATGACATTTTGGTGCTGTAGGGCGCTGCTGACATCCGAGGCGGAGAGGCCGCGCGCTTGCAGCGCCTGTGAATCTAAATCCGCCATGATCACCCGCGGCTTGCCGCCATAGGGATAGGGAACCTCGGCTCCGTGAACCACCGCGAGAGCGGGACGAATGATGTTCTGCCCGAGATCGTTGAGCTTGCTGTCCGGCAGCGACTTGCTGGAGAGACTCAATTGAATGATCGGCACATCCGTGGCGCCGTACCGCAATACCAGCGGCGGCGTAATGTTGGGCGGCATGTACTTGAGCACCACGAGCGCACTACTGGCGAGCTGCGAGACGGCGCGCGTTACATCAGCCCCCTCGTGAAGGTAGACCTTTTCCACCCCGACGCCTTGGTAGCTGGTCGCCTCGATGCGCGAGATGTCGTCCACGAGGGACGCGAGCTGCCGCTCGTGCAGAGTTAAAATACGGTTTTGGATGTCCCGTGCGCTCATCCCGTTGTAGGTCCAGACCACGGCCACCACCGGGATGTCGATTTCCGGGAATATGTCGACGGGCATGCGCAGAGCCGCTCCGAAGCCCATCAAGGTGATCAGAATCAGCGAGGCGACCACCGTGTATGGCCGCTTGAGCGCTATTTCGACGACGGACATTTCCTTCGGGCCTGCAGCGGCGAGCGCAAATAGCTCAGTACTTCACATGCTGGGCATGAACGCCCGAAGGATCAGCTGTCGAAGGTCATGATACGTCCATGACGAAAGTCACTAATTGCGGGTGACGAAAGTCATAGGAGCCTGTCTGACTAATGATCGCCGTCGCGAGGGCGACCCACAGCGAGCAGATTTTTGTGATCGTTTCGCGCGCATAGTGGGCACTATGTAAGCGAAAGGATCACAAAAAGATGCCGCTGTGGGGCGGCCGCAGCAGGCGCATCATTAGTCAGACAGGCTC
>Ga0073928_10008940_pt1 | contig 12365 bp, 7 predicted proteins | sample PaiPotPPA55metaG_FD_76969 | JGI IMG/M metagenome (GOLD analysis project Ga0073928, IMG submission 76969) | Iron sulfur acid spring bacterial and archeal communities from Banff, Canada, to study Microbial Dark Matter (Phase II) - Paint Pots PPA... ...
CGACGCCACCACCGCCGCCACCGCTCGAGGTGCCGCAGCAAACGGCGGCGGCCGATGTCGCGGTGCCGCCACCGCCGCCGAAGCCCAAGCCGGCGGTCCCGGTCGTCCATCAGATGCCGAGACCGTCCGATACGCCGGCGCGGATGTCGACGCGCCGGGCGAAATATCCCGGCCCGGCGGCCTCGCGCGACGAATATCTGGCCTATCTGGTCATGCTCGCCCGCCAGCACATCAACTTGCTGACGCATGCGATGGTCGGCGGCCGGCGCGGGATGTCGGTGATCGGCGTCACCGTGCTCGACGACGGCACGGTCGCCCGGATCAATGTCGCGCGCGGCTCCGGCTATCCCGACATCGACGAGCGGGTCGAGCAGATGATCCTCGCCTGCGGCCGCTTCCCGCCCTTGCCGCAATGGTTCCAGGGCGAGGCGATGCAGCTGGAATTCCGCCTCGAATTCCCCGACGCGCTCGACGAGTAATCCGCGCTTCGGCGCCCACCCTGTCCCTCCCCCGCTTGCGGGGGGGGGGCACGCGCCGCAGCAATCTCCCTCCCTTGCAGGCGGGGGAGGGCTGCGGTGGGGGTGCCGGCTATGCCGGCTTGGCGAGACCTGCGAGCGCCGCGGCGATGATCGGCATGCCGATACCGCCGATCGGCGTCATCACCGATTCCGGGTGAAACTGCACCGCGGCGATCGGCAGGGTGCGGTGCTCGACCGCCATGATGACGCCGTCCGCGGTCTCGGCAGTGACCGCCAATTCCGCCGGCAAGGCGCTGCGCCGTGCGTAGAGCGAATGGTAGCGCCCGGCGGTGAACACCTCCGGCAGCCCGCGCAGCAACCGGCCGCCGAGCACATGCACCGGCGACGGCTTGCCGTGCATCGGCAAGGCCAGCACGTCGAGCGTCCCGCCGAAATGCTCGACGATGCCCTGCAAGCCGAGACAGACGCCGAACACCGGGATCCGGCGCTCGATCAGCAATCCCAATGTCTCGTCCATCGCGAAATCGCTGGGCCGCCCCGGCCCCGGCGACAGCACGACCAGGTCGGGCCGCGCGCCTTGGAGCAATTCGGCGCGCGCCAAATCGGGCCGCATCGTCACGACCTCGGCGCCGCCGTTGCGGAAATAGCCGGCGAGCGTGTGGACAAAGGAATCCTCGTGGTCGATCAAGAGCAGCCTCGGGCACGGCCCAGCCGGGCCCGCCTCGGCACGCACCGCCGCCGCCGCTGCTGGGGCGCCGCGGATCGCGGTCAGCATGGCAGAGGCCTTGAGCCGGGTCTCCGCCTCCTCCGCCTCGGGGTCGCTGTCGTAGAGCAGGGTGGCCCCGGCGCGGATCTCGGCGACGCCCTGCTGCATGCGAATCGTGCGCAGGGTCAGGCCGGTGTTCATGTTGCCGTCGAAGGTCACCCGCCCGATCGCGCCGCCGTACCAGCGGCGCGCCGAGCGCTCGTTCTCCTCGACAAAGCGGATCGCCCACAATTTCGGCGCCCCGGTCACCGTCACCGCCCAGGCATGCGACAGAAACCCGTCGAGCGCGTCGAATTGCCGGGCGAGGGTGCCTTCGACATGGTCGACCGTGTGGATGAGGCGCGAATACATCTCGATCTGGCGCCGCCCGATGACCTTGACCGAGCCTGGGACGCAGACTCGCGACTTGTCGTTGCGGTCGACGTCGGTGCACATCGTCAGTTCGGACTCGTCCTTCTTCGAATTCAGCAATTCGAGGATCCGGTCGGCGTCCTCGATCGCGTCGTCGCCGCGGCGGATGGTGCCGCTGATCGGGCAGGTCTCGATGCGCGAGCCTTCGACGCGGACATACATCTCGGGCGACGCCGAGACCAGGAACTCGCCCTCGCCGAGGTTGATCAGCGCGCCGTAGGGCGCCGGGTTGGCGCGCCGCAGCCGGTCGAAGACGGTGCTCGGCAGGTCCGGGCACTCGGCCGCGAACAGCTGCCCGACGACGACCTCGAACAGATCGCCGCGATGGAAGGCGCCGCGTGCCTTTTCGACCAGCGCGGCGTATTCGCCGGGCGCATGGTCGCTGTCGGGTGGTGCGGCCTCCGCCTCGCGCCGGTATGCCGCCGGCGCGCCGGCGCGCAGCAGCCCGGCCGTTGATCCGCCGGCGAAGGCGAAATCGTAGCGGTGGATCTCGGTCTGCTGCCGCATATGGTCGGTGATGACGATCTCATCCGGCAGGTAGAGGACTAGGTCGCGCTGGTCCGCCGGGCGCGCCAGATGCAGCGCCATCGGCTCAAACTGGAACACCAGATCGTAGCCGAAGGCGCCGTAGAGCCCGAGATGCGGGTCCTCGTCGCTGCGAAACAGGTCGGTCAGCGCGCGCAAGACCGAGAAGATCGACGGCTGCCGGCTGCGCAATTCCTCCGGGAAACGCGTCTCCGGCTCGCGAACCTGCCCGACGATGCGATCCTCGTCCCGATGCCGGATGTCGGTCGCCGGTAACTCCCCGATGGCGCCGAGCAATACCCGTCCGCGCCGGTTCAGCGCCGCGATCGAGAACTCCCGTCCGCGCGCCGTCAGGACAAGCGGCGGATCGACAAACCCCATGTCCCAGCGCGTGTAGCGGCCTGGGAACTCGAAGCTCGAGGAGAACAGGACCCCACGCTTCTGATCGAGCGCGCGGGCGAGCGCCAGATTGTCAGGCGGATAGGGGCGCGGCTCGATCTCGCGCTCGACGCGGATGCCGCCTTTGGTCTGATAGCTCGTCCTGTGCATCGGGATCTCTCCGGGCCTGCGCCGCCGCGGGAGATCCAAGAGCCCTGAAACGAGAAAGGCCGCCCGGAACCCCGCGGCGGCCATGAAAATAGGAAAAGCGATGGCCGCCCCGTCAGACGGGCCACCACCACGAAGCTGAATGCGCAAAACCGTACATGGCCCTGACTTACCAGCCCGACGGCGATCGTGCAACCCTGTTTTCCCCCTCCCCGCTTGCCGGGAGAGGGCTGGGGTGAGGGACTATTTGCCAGCAACCCAGGTAGAACCCCGGGTGCAGGGTGAACGGGGGTTGACCGGCGATCCGCTCTCGTTTAGCCGCATCGGGATGAGCATTCCCGTCGATCCGATCGTCGTCTCGGTGATCCAGCATCGCCTGCTCGCCATCGTCGAGGAGATGGGGGAGGCGATGCTGCGCACCTCCTATTCCCAGATCCTCAATTCGAGCCGCGATTTCTCGACCGCGATCTGCGACATGGAGGGGCGGCTGGTCGCCCAGGCCGAGCACGTGCCGATCCATGTCGGGGCGCTGCCCTATGCCGCCAGGGCCGTCACCGAGTTCTTCGGCGACGACATCCACAAGGGCGACGTCTTCCTGCTCAACGACCCCTACCACGGCGGCAACCACCTGCCCGATTTGACCGCCTTCGTGCCGGTGTTCCAGGGCGACCGGCCGCGCTTCTGGTCGATCAACCGGGCGCATCAGAGCGACATTGGCGGCGCTACGCACGGCGCCTACAACGCCGCCGCCACCGACATCTGGCAGGAGGGCATCCGCATCACACCCCTGCGGCTCTACGACCGCGGCGAGGTGCGGCGCGACCTGCTCAAGATGATCGCCACCAATGTGCGCCACCCGCGCGACTTCCAGGGCGATCTGGCGGCGATGATCGGCTCGGCGCATGTCGGCGAGCGCCGGCTCTTGGCATTGGCGCACGAGTTCGGCTGGGACGTCGCCGATGCGGCGATCGAGGCGGTGCTCGAAGGCGCCGAGCGCCAGACGCGCGCCGTCATCGCCCAATGGCAGGACGGCGTCTACCGCGGCGAGGCGCTGCTCGACGACGACGGCCGCGGCAACCAGGACATCCACATCCGCGCCACGGTCACCAAAAAGGGCAGCGACCTGAGGATCGACTTGTCGGACTCACACGAGCAGGTCAGGAGCTTTGTCAACTCGTCGCTGGCCAACATGTACTCGTCGGTGGTGGTCGCGCTGAGCTATCTGATCGACCCTCACACGCCGAAGAACGACGGCACTTTCCGCCCGATCGAGGTGATCGCCAAGCCCGGCACGATCGTCTGGGCCAACGAGGGCGCGCCGGTGACGCTGGCGACCAACCATTGCGGCCAGGAGATCATCGAGGCGATCATCAAGGCCTTGGCCCCCGCCTGTCCGGACCGGGCGATGGCCGGCTGGGGCAGGCGCTTCCGCATCGCGATCCAGGGCAGGGACCCGCGCACCGACAAGCCGTTCATCTGGCATTTCTTCCAGGCGCGGCCGGGCGGCGGCGGCTCGCCGGCCGGCGACGGCTGGCCCGGCGGCGGCGAGTGGCAGGCCGCCGGCGGCATCAAGTTCGGCAGCCTCGAGGTCACCGAGGTGCGCTTCCCGCTGTTCTTCCGCCGGCACGAGTTCCGCCCGGATTCCGGCGGCGCCGGCAAATACCGCGGCGGTCCGGGCGGCGTCGTCGAGATGGTCGTCGAGATCGAGGAGCCGGCGCTCGGCAACACCGCCGGCGACGGCGTGCGCCACGGCGCCTGCGGCATCCTCGGCGGCGATGACGGGCTGCCGCACCATTACGTGCTGCACTCCGCGGGTCGCCCGCCGCGCGAGGTCAGGACCAAGGAGGTCGGCCTCGAAATCCGCCCCGGCGACGTGCTGATCCTCGAATCCGGTGGCGGCGGTGGGTGGGGCGACCCCGCCCTACGCGACCCCGCGGCGCACCGCGAAGATGTCGAAAACGGCTTTGTGACAAACGCCGCCTCATCCGCTCCCCCGCAAGCGGGGGAGGGTCAGGGAGGGGGCATCCGTCCCAGCCGAGCAAACATGCGCGGCGGGTTCGCCCTGAGCAGACGCGCACGGCGACTACGCGCCAACCTGACCGATGCCGAGCAGCTACTTTGGCGGGAACTGCGTAGGTACCGTCTCGGCTGGCGGTTCCGACGTCAATTTCCGATCCCGCCTTACGTGGTCGATTTTGCCTGTCTCGAAACGCGGCTGATCGTCGAGGTAGATGGCGGCCAGCACGCACGCCCTGGCGACCATGACCAGCGCGATGCTGTTTTGCGACGGCAAGGTTGGCGGGTTCTCCGCTTTTGGAACAGCGAGGTCCTTGCGAACAACTCCGGTGTATTGCAGACCATTCTGGAAGCGCTTGGGGCGCCGCCAGAGCAAAGCCCCCACCCCAACCCTCCCCCGCAAGCGGGGGAGGGAGCTGCCGTCGAGCGGAACTGACATATGTACCGCGTCGGCGTCGATGTCGGGGGCACCTTCACCGATCTGGTGGCGGTCGATGACGCGGGTCGCGCGACCCTGGCGAAGGTTGCTTCGACCCCGGAGGACCCCTCGCTCGGCGTGCTGGAGGGATTGGCCTTGCTGGCGGACCGGCTCGGCCGCGCCTTGCCGGATCTGCTCGCGGACGCCGAGCGCATCGTCCACGGCACGACGGTTGCGACCAATGCCCTCTTGGAGCGCAAGGGCGCGCGGCTCGGCCTGTTGACCACCGAAGGCCACCGCGACGTCATCGAGATGCGCGAGGGGCTGAAGGACGACCGCTACAATCTGCGCGTGCCGCCGCCTCAGCAGCTGGTGCCGCGCCATCTGCGGCTCGGCGTCAGCGAGCGGCTGCGCGCCGACGGCCGCGTCGAGATCCCGCTCGACCGGCAATCGCTCGAGCGCGCGATCGCCGCGCTGGCCCAAGCAGAGGTCGAGGCGGTCGCGGTTTGCTATCTGCACGCCTGGCGCGACGGCAGCCACGAGCGGCTGACCCGCGAGGCGGTCGAACGCGCCATGCCCGGGGTCTATGTGTCGCTGTCCTGCGAGGTGTTGCCGCAGATCAAGGAGTTCGAGCGGGTCTCGACGACAGTCGTCAACGCCTATGTCGGGCCGGCCCTGTCGCGCTATCTGCGGCGGCTGGAAGGGCGGCTGGCGGAGGCGGGGTATAGCGGGCCGACCCTGATCATCCAGTCGCATGGCGGGGTTGCGCCGATCGCGGAGTCGAGCCGTCTCGCCGCCGGCGCGGTATTGTCGGGTCCGGCCGGCGGCGTCGCCGGCAGCGCCTATGCGGCGCGCCTCCTGGGCGAGGGCGATCTGATCCCGTTCGACATGGGCGGCACCAGCACCGACATCTCGATGATCATCGGCGGCCGCCCGACCCTGGTCATGGGCCGCCGCGTCGCCGGCCATCGCGTCGCCCTCAACAGCCTCGACATCGCCAGCATCGGCGCCGGCGGCGGCTCGATCGCGCGGGTCGACCGGGGCGGCATCCTGCATGTCGGCCCGGAGAGCGCCGGCGCCGTGCCGGGGCCGGCCTGCTACGGCGCCGGCGGCACCGAGGCGACCGTGACCGACGCCAATCTGGTGCTCGGCTACCTCGATCCGGCGAGCTTTCTCGGCGGCCGGCGAGCGCTGGACCGCGGTGCCGCCGAGGCGGCCGTAGACCATATTGCCGCCGCCCTCGGGCTCGACCGGCTCGCCGCGGCGCGCGGCATCCACCGCGTCGTCAACACGACGATGGCCGAAGGCGTGCGCCTCGTTTCGGTGCGCCGCGGCGTCGATCCGCGCCGTTTCGCGCTGCTCGCCTTCGGCGGCGCCGCCGGGTTGCACGCGACCGCGATCGCCCGCCAGCTCGACCTGGGGCGCGTCGTCGTCCCGCGCGTCGCGGCGGTGTTGTCGGCCTGGGGCATGCTGGCGACCGACCTGCGCTTCGAGGTCGCGCGCACCCATATCGGCGACACCGCGGGGCTCCAAGGCGCCGCCGTCAAGGCGCTGTTCGACAACATGGAGGCGGAGGGGCTGGCCCGGCTGCGCGCCTCGTTCGACGGCCCGGTCGACACTGCCCGCTCGGTCGACATGCGCTACGGCGAGCAGGTGTTCGAGATCACGGTGCCGCTCGACGATGTCGATTGGACCGCCGCCGACCCGCTGCCGCAGATCGTCGACCGGTTCCACCGCTGCCACGAGGCGCTCTACACCTATGCGCTGCGCGACCAGGACCCGGTGTTGGTCAACGCCCGCGCCGTCGTCGCCGGCATCCTGTCGGAACTGCCGCAGGAGCCGCAATTGCCGGCGGGTCCGCCGGCGCCGCCGCGGGCCGAGCGGCGTATCTATCTCGACGACTGGGTCACCGCCCCGGTATGGAATTTCGACGAACTGGTCCCGGCGCAGGCGATCGAGGGACCTGCGGTTGTCGAGAGCGGGATGACGACGGTGCTGTTGCGGCCTGGCGAGCGAGCGACGGTCACCCCGCTCGGGTGGCTCGACATCGAGTTGGGTATATTGACATAATAGCATTATTCGGTTATTATTACAACTAACAATGTTGGGCGCGCAATGAATTTGTTGTTAGGTGCTACCTGAGGATCTTCTGATATGATGAATCATGGTATTATGTCGCTTTTGATCTCTCGTTAGCTGATATTTCGCTGCAGAATCAGCAAAACCTGTCGAGGCGCGCTGCCCGCTGCCGACCCGGCACCGGAGTCCCGCTTTCGCGGGAATGACGCTAGAGTGCCCGCCTCGGGCAGGGCGTGAGGGGCAAGGGATGCGGACGGGCAAGGAATACCGCGAGGCGATGCGCGACGGCCGCCGGGTCTGGGTCATGGGCGAGGGGATGGTCGAGGACATCACGACCCACCCGGCGACCCGAGCGATGATCGAGGAATATGTCCGCTGGTACGATCTGCATCTCGATCCCGCCTGGTGCGACCGCGCGTTCTCGCCGCAGGGCGACCCTTGGGCCTACACCCTGCCGCGCAGCGCCGCCGATCTCGTCGGCATGGGCCGTTTCTTCTCGGCGACTTTGTTTGAGAGCGCCGGCAACATCACGCACACCCCGGCCTATGGCAATCTGATCGCGCTCGGGGTCATGAACGCGGTCGGCCAGTACGGCGCGCCGCCGGCGCAGATCGCCGCCGCCGCCGCCTACCGCGAGATGATCGCCGAGACCGGGCATTTCCTCACATTCTGCGGCGGCGCCGCGCCGATCGGCCACCGCTTGCGCGAGGACCCGGCCCGGCGGACCGCGCTGGAGCTGGTGCGCGAGACCGACGCCGGTATCGTGGTGCGCGGCCGGCTCGGCATGCATACCAGCCCGGCCTATGCCGAGTCCGTCTATGTCGGGACCCTGAACGGCGTCCAAATCGCCGGGCACCGGGCGAGCTTTATCGTGCCGGTCAACGACCCGGGGGTGTTGACGATCTGCCGCAAGATCGCGGTGCGCGACGCCAACCCGTTCGTCGCCCCGCTGTCGAGCCGCTACGACGAGCTCGACGGCCAGATGTGGCTCGACGACGTGCCGGTGCCGTGGGAGCGGGTGTTCTTCGCCGAGGAGACGCCGGAGCCGATCGCCCGCTGGCTGATCTGGCACCACCTCTACGGCTGGCTGGCGAAGGGCGAGTTCACGCTCGGCCTGGCGCTCGCCTGCGCGCACGCGATCGGCCTGGTCGAGCACCCGCCGACCGTCGAATACCTGGTCGATCTGATCGCCGAGGTGCAGACGGTGCGCAGCTGCCTCGTCGCCTGCGAGCACGATTCCGAAATGACGCCGGAGGGCTGGTGCGCGCCCAAGCATTCGCATCTCTCGGTAGGCGGCCTCGCTATCTTGAAGGCGCGCCAGCGCATGGCCGAGCTGCTGCGCATCATCCCCGGCTCCTCCTTGGTCGTGGCGCCCTCGGACCGCGACCTCGCCGCGCCCGAGCTGGCCGAGGGATTGGAGGACAGCTTCGGCGGCGGCGGCTACACCGCATTGCAGCGTTCGGCGCTGTTGCAGATGGCCTGGGACCACGTGTCCTCGGCCCTCGACGGCCGCGAATCCGCGTTCGAGCTGCACGCCAGCGGCGGCATTCCGGCCTGGCGCGGGCGCTTGCGGCGCAGCTACGACGGCTACAACGAGCTGGCCAACGCGGTCCTGCGGCAACTCCCGCTCGACATGCCGGCGATCGACGTCAACCGCATCCGCGAAGCCCCGATGGGCCCGCGCCGCGTCAACCTCGCGCCGAAGCCCGGCGAAAAATAAAATTGACCCCTTAACGCCAAGGACGCAGAGGGCTTCGCAGAGGACGCGAGAAACCTCATCGAGACTTCTGCGCCCTTCGCGGATTCCTTTGCGTCCTTTGCGTTAAAGCGGTTTTATTTGGCGCCGAAGCGGGAGGACGCAAAGAATGGAGCAGGCGATGGCGCAGACCAATTTTTCGCTCGAGGAAATGGACCGGCAGAGCCTGCTGCATCCAGCGACCTCGATCGCCGACCATCTGAAGAACGGGCCGACGATCATCGCCGGCGGCCACGGGGTGCGGGTGCGGGACCGCCACGGCAGGGAGCTGATCGATTGCGGCGCCGGGTTGTGGTGCGTCAATGTCGGGTACGGCCGCGCCGAGCTGGGCGAGGCGGCGGCGAAGGCGATGGCCGAGCTCGGCTACTACCACCTGTTCGGCTCCTATTCGAACGAGCCGGTCATCCGGCTCGCCGACCGCCTGCTGTCGTTGTTCCGCGACCGGGCAGGCGCCGGGCACCTGTCGAAGGTATTTTTCGGCACCTCCGGCTCCGACGCGAACGACACCAACTACAAGCTCGTGCGCTATTACAACAACCTGCTCGGCCGGCCGCAGAAGAAGAAGGTGATCTCGCGCCATGGCGCCTATCACGGGCTGACCTACGCCGCCGGCAGCCTGACCGGCATCCCGGCGTTCCACCGCGCCTTCGACCTGCCGATCGAGGGCGTCCTGCACACCTCCTGCCCGCATTTTTACCGCTTCGCCGAGCCCGGCGAGGACGAGGCGGCATTCACCCGGCATATCTTGCGCGACCTCGAGGAGCTGATCCATCGCGAGGGCGCGGAGACGATCGCCGCCTTCATCGCCGAGCCGATCATGGGCACCGGCGGCGTGCTGATGCCGCCCGCCGGGTATTTCGCGCAGGTGCAGGAGCTGCTGCGGGAGCACGACATCCTGTTCATCGCCGACGAGGTGATCACCGGCTTCGGCCGCACCGGCGCTTGGTTCGCCACCGGCCTCTACGACCTGAAGCCCGACATCGTGACCCTCGCCAAGGGCATCACCAGCGCCTATTTCCCGCTCTCCGCCTCGGTCATCTCGGATGGGATCTGGACCGTATTGCGCGACGCCTCGCCGGAAATGGGGCCGCTGATGCACGGTTTCACCTATTCCGGGCACCCGGTCGGCGGTGCCGTCGGCCTCGCCAATCTGGACATCATCGAGCGCGAGGGGCTGGTCGAGAATTCGGCGCGGATCGGACCGTCGATGCGCCAGCGGCTCGCCGACCGGCTCGCCGACAACCCGTATGTCGGCGAGGTCCGCGGGGAAGGGCTGATGATCGCGGTCGAATTCGTCGCCGACAAAAAGACGCGCCGGTTCTTCGACCCGGACAAGCAGGTGCACCGCCTCGTCTCGCGCGCCGCGTACGATCAGGGCCTGATCCTGCGCGCGCTGCCGCTCGCCGAGATCGTGTCGTTCTCGCCGCCGCTGTGCATCACCGAAAGCGAGGCCGACGAGGCCGTCGAACGCTTCACCCGCGGCCTCGACCGTGCGATGCCCGAACTGCGTCAGCTCGCCAAAAGCTAGAGCGTTTCCTTTTTTGTCGCGAAGCAGTGCTCGGGGCCTGGGAAGCGGCGGGCGCGGACATCGGCGGCGTATTGTTCGGCGGCCTTGCCGATCAGCGGCGCCAGCTCGGCGTAGCGGCGCACAAAGCGCGGCGTGAAATCGGTGAATAAGCCGAGGACGTCGTCGGTCACCAGGATCTGACCGTCGCAGGCGGGCGAGGCGCCGATGCCGATCGTCGGCACCGGCACCGCCGCCGTGATCGCCCGCGCCACCTTCTCGATCGTGCCCTCGATGACCAGCGCGAAGGCGCCGGCTTGGGCGATCGCCTCGGCGTCGGCGGCGACCCGCCGCGCCGCATCCTCGCCGCGGCCCTGCACCCGAAAGCCGCCGGCCGTGTGCACCGACTGCGGCATCAGCCCGACATGCCCCATGACCGGCACGCCGCGCTCGACGAGGAAATGCACGGTGTCGGCCATCTCGCGCCCGCCTTCGAGCTTGACCGCGGCGCAGCCGGTTTCGGCCATGATGCGCGCGGCATTGCGGAACGCCTGCTCGCGCGATTCCTGATAGCTGCCGAACGGCATGTCGACGGCGATCAGCGCCGTCGACGAGCCGCGCACGACCGCCGCGCCATGTGCGATCATCATGTCGAGAGTGACCGGCAGGGTGCTGTCGAACCCGTACAGCACCATCCCGACCGAGTCGCCGACCAACAGGAAATCGACATGCGGGTCGAGAAACCCCGCTATCGGCGCCGTGTAGGCGGTCAGCCCGACGATCGGGGTGCCGCCCTTCTTCAGATCACCGATCGCCCGCCGCCTGGCCTGTGTCTGCGCGCTCACGACACGCCTCGTTGCGAACCGTCTCGCAAGCGATATAGGCGGCGGAGCGGCAACGCGAAAGCCGGAGCGCAAGCCAATCTTACCAGCTTCACAACCGAAGGGGTCATGCTCGGGCATGACGATCGCGGGCTGGTTTCCTCGCGATCGCCGAAGTCATTATTCGGGCGATCGGGAATAATGCGCGGCCGCGCCCGGTCAACTCCCCGAAACCAAGGGGCACCCGATGAACGCGCAGCCGCCGAAGAGCTACGACCGGGTCGTGAAGACGATCCACTGGACGAGCCTGGTGCTGGTCGCCGCCGCCTATACGATCGTTTGGCTGGCCGACGCCGCGGCGACCAAAGAAGCCAAGACCGCATTGCTCACACTGCATCGCTCCATTGGATTGACGATCTTCGCGGTGACGCTGTTTCGCATCGCCTGGTACGCGCGGGCCGCGGTGCCCAGCCTGCCGGCCGATATGTCGCGTGTGCAGAAATTCGCCGCGCACGCGACCCAGACCCTGCTGGGTGCGCTGCTGCTGGCGCAGCCGGTCCTCGGGCTCGTCCACAGCAATGCCCGAGGGGTTCGCGTCAATTTCTATTTTCTCGGCCAATTGCCGGCCATTGTCGGCGCCGACCCATCGCTCGCGAAGCTTGCGCACACGGCGCATGGCGCGGTCGCCAACCTGCTGCTGATGCTGATCGGCCTCCATGCCGCGGCGGCGTTGTTTCACCACTTCATCCGCCGCGACGATGTGCTCAAGGCAATGCTGCCACAGCGCCGGCCCCGGCAGGCAGTCCAGCGCCCGCCGGCGTTCCGAGCACCATCGTGGCGGTCTTGATGCAAGCGCAGCCGGAGTGCGCGGTCGTCGGCGACACCGCGCCGCTTCGTCTGCTGGTCGTCACCGAAGTGCGCTTCCTGGGCGAGGCCCTGGCCGCGGCGCTGGAGCGTGATGCCTCGATAGCGACCGTCCCCTGCGCGAGCGCCGCCGAAGCAGTGGCGCAGAGCTTCACCGCGCAGGCGGACGCGGCGCTGGTC
>Ga0073928_10008942_pt1 | contig 12363 bp, 12 predicted proteins | sample PaiPotPPA55metaG_FD_76969 | JGI IMG/M metagenome (GOLD analysis project Ga0073928, IMG submission 76969) | Iron sulfur acid spring bacterial and archeal communities from Banff, Canada, to study Microbial Dark Matter (Phase II) - Paint Pots PPA... ...
CACGCAACGAAGCAGGCCTCTCGGCCGCGCGGTAGTCGTTGACATCGTAGGTCTCCTAAGCGAGAGTGAACGTCGCCGGGAGAACTCTCCGCGCGGGTCTCAAACCTATTCTGTAATAGCAGCCTGAGCCCGAATGGAATTCAGCCAGCGTACTGGCAATACTACCTCGCATGCGCGCCCCGGTCGCCCACGATCCTCCGGTCGCGGACACGTTCTGCCGCTATGCGACCCCGCGGCGCACGTCGCTCGGCGTGATGCCGGCGACGCGACGCATGCAGCGTGCGAGGTGGCTTTGGTTCGCGAAACCCGCCTCGAGCGCAATCTCGCTCATCGGAAGCGCGCCGATCCGAAGCAGCGCGATCGCACGATCCACCCGCCGGTGGATGATGTACCGGTGTACCGGCAACCCGACCGACTGCTTGAAGAGTAGCTGAAAATGCGAGGCGCTCACGCCCGCAACCGCGGTGAGATCGGCAAGCGACAGATCGGATGCGAGGTTGTCTTCGATGTAGGCCGTAACCCGTCGCAAGCGCCGAGGCGGAAGGCCGCCGCCCACGTGCTCCGGCGCTCGCGCATGCCGGTCGCGTAAGAGGTATGCGGCCAGCGCCAACCCGAGACCGTCGGCGTACGCGCGTCCCCCCCGCTCGTCGCTCTCGAGTTCGGCTTTGATCGCCCACAGAATATGCTCGGCCCGCAGATCGCGCACGCCGAGTTGCGGCCGGATCGTTCTGAGATCGGAATCGAGGCTCATCGCACGTGCCGCATCGCGAACGAGCGTCGCCTCGAGGAACACATCCAGATACGTCGACGAGCCGCTGCTCTCGTAGGTGACGGCGAAGCCGGCCGGTATGACGTCGAATTCGCCGGGGAGGTGGAAGCGACGCGAGACGATGCCATCGCAGCGTGCGGTGTCGATCTGCGGGCGGCCGACGAGCGTCGTTACGCGATGGCGTTCGAGCGGCGGCGTTTGTGAGCAACCGCTCGAAACGTCCGCAATGCGCGCAGAGACGCCCGACCAGCCACGGGCTTCGCTCGTATGCCGCTCCCACGCAGGTAAGCTAGGCTCATCTTCGAGCCGGGCCATCATGGGCGCAACCGAATGCGACCGCAAAGAACCTTGACCTCCGCTTCATGGATTGACCGTACCGCTATGATAGCAAGTGGAGGTGGAAGGCGTTGCAGCTGATCGATATACAGAGCACATTTCGCGGTGAACCGAAGGTTTTGGACGCCAGACCGGGTCACGAGAACGACGCATTCCCGTCGTTTTGGCAGGTTCAATTCGTCGCGTGGGGCGGCATATTTCTCTCGGCGGTCATCGCCGTACTGCCGGACCTGAAGTTTGGGGCCCTGTGGCAGAGCGCTGTGTTCGTGGGCGCGGCGTTTGGCATGAGCTGTTTGCTGCGTCCCTTGTGCCGGTCGCTGATGCGCCGGTCGTTGTCATGGGTCGCACTAGAGTTCCGAGCCTTTGCATGGTGCGTGCCGGCCGGACTACCGGTAGGCTTCGCTACCGTCTTCCTGACCGATCAGCATGCCTTCCGTTGGGACGACATGATCGGAGATTCCGTCCAAGCCTCCTTCACGCTTTTCGTGTGGTGTAGTCTGTACTACAGCCTCAAGCTTTGGCAACAATCGATACGAGAGCAAGCGCGCCTTCTGCGCGCGGAATCCGAGGTGCGCGAGGCGCGTTTGAGTGCGCTGCGGTTTCAGCTCAATCCACATTTTCTCTTCAATTCACTCAACGCGGCTTCAACGCTGGTGCTTGATGGAGATTCGCACGCAGCAACGCGAATGCTATCACAGATCGCCGATTTTCTGCGAACCATCCTCGACGATGAAGCGTTGCCCGAGGTTCCGTTGGCTCGAGAGGTCGGATGGGCCGAGAAGTATCTTGCCATCGAGCAAACTCGGCTCGGGAATCGGTTGCGGGTCGAAACGTCGATCGATCCGGAGACCCTCCGAGCGCTCGTCCCGACGATGCTCTTGCAACCGCTCGTTGAAAATGCCGTGCGGCATGGCATCGCGCCGCTCACCGAAGGAGGAACGATCCGCATCTCGAGTGAGATTCGTCGCTCGAAGCTAAGAATCAGCATTTGGAACCCGTTCACCGAGCAAGCACCGACCCGATCGAACGGAGCGAACGGCGGGGTCGGCTTCAGCAACACCGCTGCCCGGTTAAAGACGCTGTACGGCGACGATTGCGCGCTTACGCTCGAGCGCGATGGTGAGGCCGGCTTTCAAACGAGCGTGGAGGTTCCTTTTCGCTCCGTCTCGACTGAACCCGAGCCGGTTTGAGTGCGCGTCCTGATCGTTGACGACGAACCGCTCGCCAGGCGCGGCGTCTCGCTGCGGCTTCGTGAGTTTTCGGACGTCGAGATCGTTGGCGAATGTGCCGATGGAACGACGGCCGTCCGCAAAATTCAGGAACTTTCACCCGACCTCGTTTTCCTCGACGTGCAGATGCCCGGCATGGACGGGTTCGAGGTACTCCGTTCGCTGTCGGGCGAAGAGCTGCCCGACGTGATTTTTCTCACCGCGTACGAGGAGCACGCCGTGCGGGCATTTGAAGTTCATGCCCTGGACTATTTGCTGAAGCCGGTGGATGACGAGCGATTTTCGGCTGCCGTGCGTCGCGCTCAGAAACGTCTGGACTCTACGTCGAAAATGCGAATGGCGGAGCGTGTCCTCGAGATGCTGGGATCGAACTCGCACCAGTACCTCTCGCGATTCGTGCTGCGGACCGGATCACGTGTTCAGGTGGTGCTCGTCGAGGATACGGAGTGGATCGCCGCGGCTGGGGACTACGCGGAGATTCACGCGGGTGGCCGGCCGCATTTGTTGCGGGAGACATTGAACTCGCTCGAACGCAAACTGGATCCCGCGAAGTTCCTGAGGATACACCGCTCGCGGATCGTCCGAGCGGAGCGCATCGTCGAATTGCGTAGCATCGAAAACCGCGAATTCATCGTAAAACTCTCCGACGGCTCGGAGCACCGGTCCAGCCGCACCTACGCGGACAACATCGATGAATGGCTTCACCCCCGAAAGCCGGCATAACGAACTCGCGCCGTCGGTCGGTTAGTTCAGGGCGGACGAGGGAATCATGGTGAGTGTGGCGGCTGCCGATTTTGTGTGGCCACGCGAAATAAGGATGGTTACCGATGGTTACCAATGAGGGAACCCGCGCGTACGAGCTTCAGGCACAGTCGGTCCAGAATCTTTCGCAGGTCGTTACGACCGATCTGTTTGCCGTCATTCGCGACGAGGTCCAACTCGTGCGCCTCGAAGCCCGCGAGCGGGTCTCGAATCTGCTGCGCGCCTGGCTCAACGTCGCGCTCACCGGACTCTGCACCCTCCTCGCGCTCGGCTGCTTGAGCGTCGCGATCATCGCGGCGCTTTCGACGGTGATGCCGCTGTGGGCGGTCGCGCTCATCGTCGGCGCGTTGTTTGCGATCGGCGCGGTGAGCTTGGGGATGGGAGCGCGAGCGATGGTCGCTCGCGCGTTCGGATCGCCGCGTAGCCTCGACCGGCTGTTCGGGAACGTCGCCGAGACGACGACGCGCGAGGAAGCGGAGCGGCGGTTGGAAAGCTCGCAACAGAAGCTCGACCGAACCGTCGCAGCCATCACGGCGAAGACCGACAGCCCCTCGCCGATGCGCGACGCGGCGCTGTGGGGCGTCGGCATCACGCTCGGGCTGTTCCTGAGCGCACGCAACAAGGCGCGCGGGTAAAGCGGCGCTAGGTTAGCGGCGAGCGGTCGGAGGGCGGGCGCGCGATTTCGTCGTCTTGGGCGCGCTCGTCGATCGTTTCGCGATCGGTCTCATCCTTTTCGCGGGCCGTTTCGGTGCCGCGGTCGAGTTCGTCGCCTTGCCCCTCGACCGAGGGTTCTTCGCGATTGTCGTGCATGGCGCGTTCGTACCCGTAAACCCGCGACGGTAAATCGGGCGCGGCGCGGCGATCGCGAGCGTCAGGCGACTTTGAGGACGAGCTTTCCGAGGTTCTCGCCACGGAACAGCATCAGCAGCGTCTCGGGGAACGTCTCGAACCCCTCGACGACGTGGACGTGGGACTTCAGCTTCCCGGCCGTGATCCAACCGGCCAAATCGCGGACCGCTTCCGGAAAACGGTCGGCGTAGTCGAAGACGACCATCCCTTCCATCCGCGCGCGGTTGACGAGGAGCGAGAGGTAGTTGCTCGGCCCGGTAACGGCCGTCGTGTTGTTGTACTGCGAGATCGCGCCGCAGAGCACGACGCGCGCGTGCATGGTGAGCCGCGTGAGGCACGTGTTGAGCACGTCGCCGCCGACGTTGTCGAAGTAGACGTCGATGCCGCTCGGGCACTTCGCGCGAAGCGCGCCGTGCAAGTCCTCGTTCTTGTAATCGATCGCAGCATCGAAGCCTAGCTCGTCGACGAGGAACGCGCATTTCTCGGCGCCGCCCGCGATGCCGACGGCGCGGCAGCCCTTGATCTTCGCAACTTGGCCGACGACCATTCCGACCGCGCCCGCGGCGCCCGAGACGACGACCGTCTCGCCCTCCTTGGCCTTGCCGACGTCGAGCAGCCCGAAGTAGGCCGTCATCCCTGGCATTCCGAGCACGCCGAGATAGACCGGCAGCGGAACGAGCGACGGATCGACCTTCGTGAGCGTCTTGGCAGGCACGACCGCATACTGCTGGACGCCGAGTGCACCCGAAACGTAATCGCCTTCGGAGAAGCCCCCGGCGCGGCTTGCGAGCACGCGCCCGACGCCGCCGGCGCGCATCACTTCGCCGATGCCGACCGGCGCGATGTACGATTTCCCTTCGTTCATCCAGCCGCGCATCGCGGGATCGAGCGACAGGTACTCGACGGCGACGAGCACCTCGCCCGAGCCCGGCTCCCCCACGGGTTCCGAGGTATAGTCCCAATCGCTTCGTTTGGGTAGACCCATCGGCCGCGCCGCGAGTTTGAAGAGATGATTCGTTGTGCTCGTCATGGTGCGAGCGGTTCGAACCAAACCCGGCCGAGCCTGTCCGCCGCCCGGTGCCGAGCGGCGGCGGCGCTACGCGTGAGCCAGCGCTTTTTCGCCCTCGAGCGCGGCGGTCCACTTGCCTTCGGCCGCCAAGCCGTTCATGCGCGCGCGGTGGCGCAGCGCGAGCTGGGCGGCCGAAGCGTTCGCGTCGTTGCCCTTCCAGAGCGCGAGCGCCGGCTGTTGGAGCGCGCGACCGTACGAGAACGTGAGCGGCCACGGCGCGTTGCGCTCGCGGGCGAGGCGGTTGATCTCGTTGAGGTGCGCGGTCGCTTCTTCGTTGTCTTGACCGCCCGAGAGGAACGCGATGCCCACGACCGCGGCGGGAACCCAGCGCAGCAGCACCGTCACCGTCGCCTCGGCGACTTCGGCGACCGACGCCTTGCGTTCGGCCTTCTGGCCCGGGATGACCATGCTCGGTTTGAGCACCATTTCTTCGAACCGAACGCGCTGCCCGGCGAGTTCGGAGAACACGAAGCGCAGCGTGCGCTCGTGAACCGCGAAACTGGTCTCGATCGAATGCGTCGCGCCGCCATCCATCAGCACTTCGGGCTCGACGATCGGCACGAGACCGCCGGCCTGGCAGATCGCGGCGTAGCGCGCGAGCGCGTGCGCGTTCGCGTGCAGGCACGCATCGCTCGGCATCCCGTTCTTCTCGTCGATCGTGATCACGGCGCGCCACTTCGCGAACTTCGCGCCGAGCGCAACGTATTCGGCGACGCGTTTGGCCAGGCCGTCGAGGCCTTCGGTGACCTTTTCGCCGGGCTGGCCGAGCGCGAGCTGCTGCGTGCCGGTGTCGAGCTTGATACCCGGCAGTGATCCTGCGGCGTTCAACACTTCGACGAACGTGCGCCCATCGGTCGCCTTCTGGCGGATCGTCTCGTCGTAGAGGATCACGCCGCTGAAATGCGCGCCGAAATCCGGTGCGGTGAACAGCATGTCGCGGTACTTGCGGCGCATCTCCTCGGTTTCGGGAATACCGAGCGGGGCGAACCGCTTGTTGGCCGTGCCCGTGCTCTCGTCGGCGGCGAGGATTCCTTTGCCGGGCGCGACCATCGCTTTCGCGACCGATGCGAGTTGGCTGGTCATGTCAGGTGACGTGCTCCTTCAACAAGGCGGTAGCGACGACGCCGTTTGCGCCCGCGCCCGAGAGGTTGACGAACGAGGCGAGGTCGTGCTTGCCATCGACCATGCGCGTGGTATTGGTGAGCGACGAGATGATGATCGATTGCGTGTACGCGCTGCCACGCACGTAACTGACGCCCTGCAGCAGCTCGCCGTCGGTGACGCCGGTCGCGACGAGCATCGCGAGGTCCGAGCGGCACAAGTCGTCGAGCGTCAGAACGCGGCTGGGATCGATGCCTTCTTTTTTCGCGATCGCATCCTCGCCCTCACGCAGCCACAGGCGCCCCTGCATGTCGCCGCCCAAGCATTTGACGGCGCACGCGGCGACGACGCCTTCGGTCGCGCCGCCGATGCCCATCAGCATGTCGATGCGGTTCCGCTCTTCGAGTGCGGCGATCAACCCGTTTGCGATGTCGCCGTCGCCGAACAGCCGAACGCGCACGCCGAGCGCGCGCAAACGGCGCACGAGTTCGTCGTTGCGCGGGCGTTCGAGCACCGCGACCATGATCTCGTTGACGTGGCGGTTCATCACGCGCGCCACGTTGCGCACGTTCTCTTCGACCGTCGCTTCGATCGAAACGGCGCCCTTGCACTGCTTGCCGACGATGATCTTGTCCATGTACGGGATGTGCGTATGGAACAGCGATCCGCGCTCGGCGGCGGCGACGACCGAGATCGCCCCGTGGCCGCCCTTGGAGGCGAGCGTCGTTCCGTCGATCGGATCGACCGCGACGTCCATCTTGGGGCCGTCGCCGGTGCCGACGTGCTCGCCGATGTAGAGCATCGGCGCTTCGTCCTTCTCGCCTTCACCGATGACGACGACTCCGTCGATGTCGACTTCGCCCAGGACCCCCCGCATCGCATCGACCGCGGCTTGGTCGACGCCGTTCTTGTCGCCCAGGCCGACGAGCTTGCCGGAGACGATCGCGGCCGCTTCGGTCGCGCGAAGAAACTCGAGCTCGACACGAGCATCGATCCTACGTCGGGTCATTCGGACTCTTTAGTCAGCGAGCGCTGAAAGCATGCTGGGCGGGCCGCACACCTCAGACGGCGGCCCGTTCGGGCGCGCCCCGGCGGACCCGCACCCGGGCACGAATCGGCGTCCGCGGCCGCAGGGTGACGAGCGGCCGAGCGGCGACTTCGCGGTCGCCCGGGATACGCTCGAGCCGGACGCGTTGCGCGATCGTCGCGAGCGCGATCACCCCTTCGGTCCACGCGAACGAGTCGCCGATGCACATCCGGGTGCCACCCCCGAACGGAAAGTAAGCGTAGCGCTCGCGCGGTGGGGCGCCGTCCATGAACCGCGCCGGATCGTAGCGGTCGGGATCGGACCAGTAGCGCGGGTCGCGATGGGTCACGTACGGCGAGAGGATCACGAGGTCGCGCTCGGCGACGTCGACGCCGCCGATAGTGACCGGCTCGAGCGCCTCGCGCGACGTGATCCACGCCGGCGGATACAGGCGCATCGTTTCGGCGAAGACGGCGCGCACGAACTCGAGCTTTCCGACGTCCTCGAAGGTCACCGGCCGGTCACCGAGCGTTTCGTCGACGTAGCGGTGCAGCGCGGCTTCGACGTCGGGCCGGCGCTGAAGAACGTAAAACGTCCAGGCGAGCGCGTTCGCCGTCGTCTCGTGGCCCGCGAGCAGAATCGTGAGCGCTTCGTCGCGCACTTCGTCGTCGGTGAGCCCGCCGCGGCCGTTCTCGTCGCGCGCGGCGAGCAGCATCGAGAGCAGATCGTCGCCCGCGCTGCTGTTCGCCCGATACTGCCGAACGATGCGCATCACGATGCCGCGCAATCGCTCGCGAGCGGCTTTGAACGCGAGAACATTGGGCAGCGGCCAATCGTCGAACAGTTCCGTGAGCGGCGTTTGCCAGAAATGGTACATCCCCATCGCGGTGTCGAGCGACCGCGAAATCGTCTCCATGTCACCGGTGAGATCCACGCCGAAGAGCGCCTGCGAGACGATGTCGAGCGCGAGCCGGTTCATCTCGTGGTCGACGTCGACGAGGGTGCCTTCGCTCCACGAAGCGACGCGCGCTTCGGACGCGCTCGCCATGACGCGCGCGAAACCTTCGAGCCGTTTGCGATGAAACGCCGGCTGGATGAGCCGCCGGTGCGCGAGATGCTGCGGTTCGTCGGACGTCAACAGTCCCTTGCCGACGATCTGCCGCAGCCGGCGCGCGCCGCGCGACTTGCGAAACGACGTGCCCTTGGTCGCGAGCACCTCTTCGATCGCCGCCGGCTCGTTGACGAAATAGATGTCCTGCCGGCGCGGCAGCGGCAGATTGCCGTGGAAGCGGACGATCGGGCCGTGTTCGGCCGACGTGCGGCGAAAGAAGTTCGGGAAATCGCCGTACATGTGCCGCAGCATCTGGATCGCGGGGAGCGTCACGACGTCGTGACGCCCAGGCTCGGTCGCTACCATCGGGTACCTCTTCCAGGGTCAACGTTACGATTCCGGGACGCGGTTGCACCTTCGTCGAATCGCCAGCCCGATGCCGACGTTGACCGCGCCGAAATTGCGCGAGCGCTTCCCGATCCTCGACGACGCCACGTACTTGGTTTCGCATTCCATGGGGGCGGCGCCGGAGGGCGCGAAGCTCGCGCTCGAGGCCTACTGGGCCGATTGGGCCTCCGACGGACCCGAAGCGTGGGACCGCTGGCTCCCGTCGATGGTCGAGATCGCCGACAATCTCGGGCGCATCATCCACGCGCCGGGCGGCACGATTTCGCTCACGCCGAACGTGTCGCTCTCGCAAGCGGCGCTCGGTTCGGCGATCGATCTGCGCGGCGCGCGCAACGAAGTCGTGATCGAAGCCTTACAGTTCCCGACCGTCGCGTACGTATGGGACGCGTGGCGGCGTTTCGGTGCGAAGATCGTCGAAGTTCCCTCCGACGACGGCCGCACGATGTCGACCAACCGCATCTGCGCGGCGATCGGCGAGCGAACCGCGGCGGTCGTCCTGTCGCACGCGGCCTACGTTTCGGGGGCGCTCGTCGACGCGCCGGCGATCGGCGCGCGGTGCCGCGAAGCGGGCGCGCTCTTCGTGTTGGATACGTACCAAACGACCGGCATCTACCCGTACGACGTCACCGCGTTCGACGTCGACGTCGTCGTCGGCGGCAGCCACAAATGGTTGTGCGGCGGCCCGGGATGCGGGTTCATGTACGTGCGGCCGGAGTTGCGCGAAACGCTCGCGCCCGCGGTGACGGGCTGGTTCGCGCACGCCGATCCGTTCGCGTTCGAACCCCCGCCGATTCGGCTCGCGTCGGGCGCGCATCGATGGAATACCGGAACCCCGACGATTCCCGGCTACCTCGCGGCACGGCCCGGGCATGACGCGATCCTCGAAGTCGGCGTTGCAGCGATTCGCGCGCACAACCTGCGCTTGACCGACGCGCTCGCCGCAGGAGCGCACGCGCGCGGCTTCACGGTTCCGACGCCGCTCGAGCACGAGCGCAGAACGGGCTGGATCGGGATGGATTTCCCGGGCGCGGCGAACGCGACCAAAGCGCTCATCGCGCGGCGCGTCTTCGTCGATTACCGGCCGGGCTGCGGGATTCGCGTCAGCCCGCACTTCTACACGAGCGACGAAGAGATCGAGCGATTCTTCGACGTGCTCGACGAGGTGCGCCGCGACACGTAGCGGCGCGCGAGCGCGCGCTTTCGGAATTGCGCTCACCGCCGTAACCGCGCTGCTGCCGGCGGGCGCGGCGCGCGGCCAAGCGCCCGACTCGCTCCCGCGTTGCACCGAGGCCGACGCCGTCGTGCTCGCGACCCTCGATTCGGCCAAAGCGGTCGCGGGCGACGCGTTCGCGTTCAAGACTTCCGCGCGCGTGCGCGCCACGAAATTCACGCCCGAGATTCCGGCGGGAACGCGCGGTTACGGAATCGTCACGTTCGCCGATCACGCGCACGGCAACGGCTTGGCCGGCAGACTTGCAATCGAGCCGCGCTACCTCCGCTTGGCCGACGGCACGCACGTCCAAGTGCTCGCCGACCCGCAATTCGCCGAGAACTTCGTCGAGGGCGCAACGCGCGATCTCAACGGCGCGCTCGGCCTCGTGCCGGGCGTCGGCATCGCCGTGAGCGGCTACAACGCGCTCCACCACGGCCGCGAAATCACGATCCAACGCGGCACGGAGTTCACGGTCCTCATCGGCGACGAGCTAGCAGCCGGTCAATGCTTCGTTCCGCCGCCGTCGGCATTGAATGTACGCTGACGGCGACTGCCCCAGCGTGGCGGAAGGTCACTTCACTGACCCGATTCCACAGTTATCGGTGGCCTGGTTTATGGGCTCAGACCCGGCTCAGACCCAGCTTAACAGTTGTTTCAGAACCGCCATGAGAACAGGCGATCTATCGTTTGCCCTTGGTGTCGTCCGCGGGACCTGTCCAATAGCTGCCATCGGCGAACTTGATGCGCACTACGGACAACCTTGCTTCGTGAGGCCACGTCTTCAAACCAAAGACTGCAAAGTCATCCGACATCGATCTTCCCAGGCAGTCGGACTCCGTGCTTCTCAATGGCTCGGCTCCAGGTTCAATCACATGATACGCAACAAACCGCCCACCGAAATATTCGCGCTCGTGTTCATTTAATAGACGAAAGCGATACGTTTGGGATAGTTGGCGCTTTGCCGAGATGTTCCTAACGTTGAAGCAGAGGACGATGAGGCTAGGATAGGCCTTATAGCCGGCTGCGCTGCTAACGATCTTCAAAGGCGAACCCTTTACCTGTTGTGCGAGGACCTTGAAGCCCCTGTCCGTACTCACTACTTGGCCTTGCGTCGAACCAAAGTCACTCGGTATCGACAATGCCCTTCGGAGCAGTATCGGCAGCGACCGCGCATGCTCGTCTGTGATCTTAGCGCAAAGCGCAATGAGGAACAACTTCGTCGTCGCAAACATGGCGCGACCCGTGTGCGCGGCACAGCTAGACAGCGTGGAATATGGACCGCTAAGGTAAAATGGCCCAACCATGCCCCCGTCGTGCTCGTAGCGCCCGCCCGCGACCAAGTAGTAGTGTCGATCAACGCTTGCCTTGATCAATTCCCCTCGGGTAATGCACCCGACCGTCGCAAAAGGCAGAGCTGAAAGAAGAGCGATCGCGCGGAGCGACCCAAGTGAACGAAAGCGTATTCTGCCAGCGCGCATCGCTTGGGGCCCGGTCTTAAATGGAATGCATTGGTTGCGAAAAGACGCTCTCGTGGTGGATATGGTCGGCGTCTGCGTTCCGCATCAAGCGACAATCCTCAACAACGACGCCGATTACGCCATTGTATGGCTGGCTCACGAATCGGCGGCACGCTGCTTCATCCGAAAATGGACCGCGCACGACTACCTGCGGAAATAACAAGGGCGCATGCGCTTCGCCAGGCAGCGGCAAAACCGCCTGAACGACATACCATGCTCGCGGGCCCGAGTACAACCATAAAACGGAGAACAGGAGGAGGCATGCAATACCTCCAGCGACCACCCAGATTAAAAACCTGTTCAGAAAACGAAGCGGTTCGGTGTCGACAGTGACATTCATGGTGATGTTACAGCAACGTTTCGTTTGCTTAAAGTTGTCTTAGGAGGGGCAGCCCAAAGCCGCTGAGCGTTGCTGTAAAGCCTGAGGGCTCGGTAGATTGTTAACCGAGTAGATCCCGAAACCAATATTAGCCAGGGCAAGGATTCCGCCAATCCCCCCCGCTGCTTTGTCAATGCCCGCAGCGGCCCTAGTGGCTTGGTACGTTGGGCCTGGAAGCCAGCCGCTTGGTTGTACGTTGGACAATCCTTGGCTCGTGATATATCCGCTGGACTGGGCGGATGTCGAATCCTCTGGCGCCTCTCCTGTACTGAGCAATATTGCATCACGAATTTGCTGCAGTCCCTGCTGCCAATTGTTCAGGGGAGCTATGCATCTCTGCGGAAGCCGATGGATCGCATTGTAACCGGCGGGCGGATCCTTTGCATGTTTAAACCACCCAATAGGGATCCCCGCAAAAAAGCCAGCGGGCGGTTCATTGGACGCTCCTCGTGTTCCCTCGTCACCGTAACAATCCTCCGCGCCGTACAGGTTATAGCTACCAGATCCTTCGACGAATGACGTCCAGAAATGAGGCCGCGCCGAGTTTCGTGGAAATTCAAAGAGCGGCGTGATCCGTTGCGTGCATTATCTCACGCAACGCTTCGTTGTGCAAGTGCAATGGTTTGATAGCCGTCGATGCGTCGCCATGTTGC
>Ga0073928_10008943_pt1 | contig 12361 bp, 8 predicted proteins | sample PaiPotPPA55metaG_FD_76969 | JGI IMG/M metagenome (GOLD analysis project Ga0073928, IMG submission 76969) | Iron sulfur acid spring bacterial and archeal communities from Banff, Canada, to study Microbial Dark Matter (Phase II) - Paint Pots PPA... ...
GAGGGCGCCGGCGGCGGGGTAAAAGGCGTCGTCGACCTCGACAATTCGGGCGATGTGCTGGCCGCGAGCTTCCCGTCCTATGGCTTCTCCGATGGCGATCGCGCCAGTCTCAAGATCGATCGTCTGTCGGACGGCACGCTGCGCGCGATCATGCGCGGCGACGCCTATGACGGTCGCGGTCTGCTCAAGACCCTGGCCGCGCCCGTCAAGACGCCGCCCAAACGACCGCCGGCCGATGTCGATCTCGACATGAAGCTCGGCGCGGTACTCGGTCATAACGGCGAGGCGTTGCGCGGCCTCGAACTGAAAATGTCGCGGCGCAATGGCGAGATCCGCAGCCTCGGGCTGATGGCCAAGATCGGGCGCAGCGGCACGCTTAGTGGAGATCTGCGCGGGCGGCCTGGCGGACGACAAGTGGTCCAGCTTGAATCGAGCGACGCCGGCGCGCTGTTTCGCTTCGCCGATGTCTATTCGCGCATGAACGGCGGGCAGGTGACGACCGTGATGGACGCGCCGTCAACCGGCAATCCGGTCCAACTCGGCACCGTGACCGTGCGCAATTTCGCCGTGCACGACGAATCGCAGCTTGAGCGCGCGGTCACCAATGGCAACCAGGCGCAACGCAACAGGGAGATGGCGTTCTCCGGCATGAAGATCGACTTCACGCGGGCGCCCGGCCGCATTGCCTTGCGTGACGGCGTCGTGCGCGGGCCGGTGCTCGGCGGCACGATCGACGGCGTGATCAATTACGCCGACGACGAAGTACATTTACGCGGCACGCTTATTCCGCTCTACGGCGCCAATAATCTGCTCGGCCAATTGCCGATCGTGGGACTGTTCCTCGGCGGCGAGAAAGAAGGACTGGTCGGCGTCACTTACGAAGTTGTCGGCAAACCCGCGGGTCCGGTGCTGCATGTCAACCCGCTTTCGGCTTTGGCGCCGGGGCTATTGCGCAAGGTGTTCGAATTTCCGGCCAACAATCCCTACGTGCCGCCGTCGAATGACGAGAGCACGACCTTCGAGGACAACACCGCCACCACCAACACGCGTTAGGAAATAAACGGTTCACTGAACCGCTGTGCGCGATCCGTCATCCTGAGGTGCGAGCAAAGCGAGCCTCGAAGGATGAACGGCCGAGGCGTCGCCCTTCGAGGCTCGGCGCAACGCGCCGAGCACCTCAGGGTGACGCCGAATTATGCCAATCACACGGCTTTGAGCAAAACGTGGCGCTTGCGGCCGAGCGAAAGCTTTACGACGCCCTGCGCCGTGAGCTCAGCCTCGCTAATGCTTGCCTTTTCACTGGTGATGCGCTCGTCGTTGACCATGATGGCATTGTTGGCGATGGCGCGGCGAACTTCGCCATTCGAGCTCGCCAAGCCGGCGCGAACGAAAGCAGTGAGCACGCTGATGCCCTTTTTCAATTCGGCGCGCGGGACTTCGATCATCGGCAGCGTGGCGCCGAGGCCGCCCTCTTCGAAGGTCGTGCGCGCGGTGGCCGCGGCCTCCTCGGCCGTCGGGCGACCATGAACCAGCGCGGTCGCTTCAGTCGCCAGGACCTTTTTCGCTTCGTTGATCTCGGCGCCCTTGAGCGCGGCGAGCCGGTCGATCTCGTCGAGCGGCAGTACCGTGAACAATTTCAAGAACCGCGCGACGTCGCCGTCTTCGGTGTTGCGCCAATACTGCCAATATTCGTACGGACTGACTTGATCGGCATTGAGCCAGACCGCGCCGGAAGCGGTCTTGCCCATCTTGGCGCCCGACGAGGTGGTGATGAGCGGCGCGGTCAGCGCGAAGAATTGCGCGTTGTGCAGGCGGCGGCCAAGATCGATGCCGCTGACAATATTGCCCCACTGATCCGAGCCGCCCATCTGCAGCACACAGCCGTAACGCCGATAAAGTTCGACGAAATCGTAGGCCTGCAGGATCATGTAGTTGAATTCGAGGAACGATAATTCCTGCTGACGCTCGAGCCGCAGCTTCACCGAATCGAAGGCCAGCATGCGGTTGATCGAGAAATGCCGGCCGACGTCGCGCAGGAAATCGATGTAATTGAGCTTATTAAGCCAGTCGGCATTGTTTGCCATCACCGCGTCATTTGCCGATTTTTCACCCGGCTTGTCGCCAAAGCGCAAGAAGCGCGAGAAGATCGCGCGAATGCCTTTGAGATTGTCGTCGATGGCTTGATCGGAAAGGAGTCGCCGGCTTTCGTCCTTGCCGGATGGATCGCCGACGCGGGTCGTGCCGCCGCCCATCAAGGCGATCGGTCGGTGGCCGGTTTGCTGCAGCCAATAGAGCAACATGATCGGCAACAGCGAGCCGACATGCAGCGACGGCGCCGTGCAATCGAAGCCGATATAGCCGGTGACGGTCGATGAACTTGCCAGCGCGTCGAGCGCTTGCGGCTCGGAGACCTGTTGGATGAATCCTCGCGCGGCGAGCACGTTGAGGAAATCGGACTTGTAGGTATTCATCGCGACCTTATTTGCGCATGATCTTATCCGAAAACCGGTACCCACTTTTCGGGATCATGCACCTTGCTATGCTGGGCGCCCAACGACGTGGTGATGAGCGGCGTGGCGGTGCGGCAGCGCCGGTTGTGTAACAGGTCCGCGATTTATGCAAAAGCCTCGATGGTGCGGAAGCCTTGATTTGCAAGGCTGCGCGGAAGGCGCGTGATGTCCGAGCAAATGGCGTTCGATCTGCCGTCGCCGGCCGCTGGGTCGGTATTGGCGATCGGGCTGATGAGCGGAACCTCGCAGGACGGCGTCGATGTGGCGCTGATCGACAGCGACGGCGAGCGCGTCGCGCAGCTCGGCGCCACGGCCTGCCGGCCCTATAGCAAAGCGGAACGTACGCTTTTGCGCCGCGCCACCGCCGCCGCCGCCAATCTGACCGATCGTACCGCCCGGCCCGGCGTCGTCGGGCAGGCCGAACGGCTCGTCAACGACGCGCATGCCGAAGCGGTGGAATCGTTTCTGGCTGCCAACGGTTTGCAGCGCGGCGAGGTGGCGGTGATCGGCTTCCATGGCCAGACGCTGCTGCACCGCCCGGAAGCGCGATTGACGCTGCAGATCGGCGATGGCGGCGCGCTGGCGGCGCGGCTCGCAATTCCGGTGGTCTATGATTTCCGCGCTGCCGACGTGGCTGCGGGCGGGCAGGGCGCCCCGCTGGCGCCGGTGTTCCATCGGGCGCTGGTGCGGCGATTGCAGCACGCCTCGCCGATCGCGGTGCTCAATCTGGGCGGCGTCGCCAACGTGACCTTTATCGACGGCGAGCAATTGATCGCTTGCGACACCGGGCCGGGCAACGCCTTGCTCGACGATTTTCTGCGGCTGCGCACCGGCAAGCCGCTCGACACAGACGGTCGCGCCGCGGCAAGCGGCAGCATCGATGAAAAGATGATCGAGCGTTTGCTGGCGCATCCATTCTTCGCGCTCCCACCGCCGAAATCGCTCGATCGCAACGCGTTCCGGGGCTGGGTCGGCGACACGCTCGACGGCATCGACATTGAAAACGGCGCGGCGACGCTGACCGCACTGACGGCGGCGGCGGTGGCGCGCATCGTTCCGCATCTGCCGCGCCCGCCGGCGAACTGGATTGTCGCCGGCGGCGGCGCCCGCAATCCGACCGTGCTGCGGATGCTCACCGAGCGGCTGGCGCCGGCGCGCGTGGAGTCGGCGCATGCCGTCGGCTGGTCGATCGATTCACTCGAGGCGCAGGCCTTCGCTTATCTGGCGGTGCGCAGCCTGCGCGGTCTGCCGATCACGTTTCCGGCCACAACGGGAGCGCCGCATCCGTTGACGGGCGGCGTGCTGGCGCGACCATGAATTTGCGGCGCGTCATTGCGAGGAGCGCAGCGACGAAGCAATCCAGATTTTTGGTTTTGTCCGCCGGATTGCTTCGTCGCCTCGTTGAGGCTCCTCGCAATGACAGAGCATTAGAAGCGATAGGCGAAGGTGCCCTTGACCGAATGGTCCTGGGCATGCTCGGCGATCTTGCCGAAATACGAAAGCCCCAGCGTAGTCTGCGGCGAGACATGTACGTCGAAGCCGGCATCGACCACAGCCGCATCGCGCGCCAGCGGCACTCCGGCGATGTTGAACGACGTCCCGAGCGTCTGGAAGGTGAGCGCCGCGGCCGGCGTCACATCGCCGAAGGCATGCTGCCATGCCGCCGAGACGCGCGGCGTCACCGCCGTGCCGTTGGGCAGGACCCAACGGTTGCGAAACGCGCGCCAAGCATTGAATAGCCAACATCCTGATCCCCGTTGGCGCCGTTGAGCGACGCAAGCCCGCCACTCTCGGCAAAACTGCCGCTGTGCAGATGCACCCAAGCCAAGTCTGCGAACGGCTCGGCCGCGATATTGCCGAGCGCCACGCCATAGCCGACTTCGCCGAACACCTGCGCCAGGCCGACATTGTAGCGGGCGCTTGCCATCTCGCTGAAGCCGGGAAACACAATTGAGCGGTTGGTTGAGACCGAGCTCCAGGCGAGTTCGGCGCCGGTGCGCACATTCCAGGCGCCGGCGCTGCCGCCGGCATAGGCGCCGACGTGACCGGTGTCGACCGTGGCAGAGCTGGCGCGCGCATCGGCTTTGGGCTGGGAATTGGTGTAGCCCGCGGCAAGCCCGGCGCGCCAATCGCCGAACCGGCGGTCGAAGCCGGTGAAGAAGCCGGCGAGGTCGCGCCGGACTGCGGCGGCGTTGCCATCGCTATCGGCGTGGCCCCAGGCGCCGAGGCCCTGGAGCTAGAATACGAGATCGGGCGACGCCGCCGGTGCGCCGCGCGGCGCCTTGACCGGGAACGCCGCAGCCTTCGCATCGCGCGGGTTTGCATAAGCAAGCGCGCCTTCCGTTTCCGATGCGCTTTGCGCAGACGCGCTCTCCGCATAAGCGAGCGCCGGACCGCCGCCTCCCAGCGCGGCCATCGTGCCTGGCGCGGAGCCGTAGCTCGCCTGCCGCAGCCGGCCGAGCATCGCCTCACGCGCGTACAGCGAATCCTCGAGGATCACCGTCCGCGCGCTGGCGTGGATCTCGCCCGACAGCGCGTCGAAGGCCTGCCGGATACTGGCGTCGCTCTGAAACAACAGCGCATTGACCAGCGCCGCGTTCTGCGAGCTTTGATCCAGCGCGCCTGCCACCGCCGCCTGGTTCGGCGTGGTCGCCAGCGAGCCGAAGCTGAAGCCGTTCCTTGTCAAAGTCAGGAACACGTCGTTGGCGTCGTAGCTTAGGGATGGCGTGAGGAGCGTAGTATTGCTGGTGGCGTTAGCGAAGGTGCCGCTCACCCCGCTGTTGGAAGTGAGGATCGTGTATTTGGTCAAGGGCGCGAAAGTCCCAGGCGCGGCAAGCACCTGCACCGTGCCGCCGGAAAGCGTGGTGGTGCCGGTGGCCAAGATCTTGTCCGACTGACCGGCCGGATTGGCTTCGACCTGATACGTCGAGTTGGCGGCAAAGCTGACATTTCCTGCGACGCTGAGCGTGCCGATTGCGGGTCCCGCCAATGTGCCGCCCGGTGCGGCCGTCCCACCGGCATTGACGGTGAGCCCTGCGACCGTGCCGTTGCCACCCGCGATGCCGCCGTTCTGCACGGTGACCGCACCGACCGTGCCATCGACAAGAAGCGTGCCGCCGAGCACCGTCCAGGGCTGGCTGCCGCTGCCGACCAGGTCCCAGGTCGAACCGTCGATCTTGTTGAACGTGCTGAAGCCGCGATACTGCTGCGTCGCGCCGATATTGCTGACATTGAACGTGTCGCTGCCGGTGCCGCCGAGCTGAAGAATGTTGTTGCTGCCGCCAGCAACCGTACCGTTGATTGTGAAGCCGGGTCCAAGCGTGAGCATGTTGGCGGATGAGGTCGAGGAGAAAACAACGGCCTGTCCTCCGGTCCCGGTGATGGTGCCGGAATTCGTGATGACGGTTGGGGTGGCGACGGAATTGTCGACAATGACGCCAAACCTCGCGGTAATCGTCCCGGCATTGGCAATCGTTGTCGGCCCGAATGCCTGGATGGCGCCGCCGCCGGCCTGGATGATCCCTTGCGCATTGTTGGTGACGTTGAGATTGCCGCCCTCATTGACCAGTGCGGCGTCGGCCCCGGAGATGGTGCCGGTATTCGAAGTCACGGTCAGATTGTTCAGCGACAAAACGCCGATCGTGACAATTTGACTGGTGCCGCTGGCGGAGATCGTTCCACCGTTGTTGGCGACGGTGACATTGTTGCCCTGGATGCCCACTGATTCAAATGCGTTGTTGGGAATGCTGGCGCTGATCGTGCCGCTATTGGTGACAGACACGTCGCCCGCATTGATGCCGAAGGCAGAGCCGTTCGCGGATGTCGTCGTCCCCGAGATCGTTCCGGTATTCATGACCGTTGTCGTGGCGCCAAAATTGGTCCCTACCCCTTGGGCAATGCTGACGTTGCCATTGGCCGAGATCGTTCCGCCAGTATTGTTGATGAAATGCGTGCCTTGGCTGAGGAAGAGGCCGGTGGCGGCGCCGGTCACCGAGCTCCCCGTCGCGAGATTGACGGTGTTGTTGTCACCCAAATCGAGCCCGGCCTGTGTGCCGGTGATCGACGCCGCTGCTTGCACATTGACCACATCGTTGCTCTGCTGGCCGGTGCCATAGCCATTTGGGTTGTCTTGATCGTTGAACGTGCCAGTGCACGTTACGATCGTGTTGGAAGGCGAGCCGGGGCCGGTTAGGGGAGAACCAACCGCCCCACGCATTTGTCGCGCTGAACAAAGCCGTGGTCGTGAGCAACGCCGTGGCAATCGCGGGCCGGATCGGTCGTGGACGTTGTGCCATTGCCGCCAAAGCCACACGGAGCTCAAAGCCGGACATGCGAATCCTCCCGTTACAGATGAACATTCGGCGCTCGCGATCATCACAGCCCGCGAGCGTCAACGCGCGCGCGCATGTGCCGCGTTCAACTTGCCACGCTGTTTTCCCTTAAAAACGCCGCCGTTAGATTAGTTCTTGGTTCGCGAACGACTTTACAGCGAGACGGCGCGACTCGTTGTGACATCAACGTCGCGGCGCGCAGTTCCCTTGTGAATTTTCCGCGCTGTTGTTTGGCGAGCACAAATTTGTGGCGAATGACTCAGCAGCGTTGCACGCTGGTATGAATGACATTCATCTCTTGTCATCGCGAGCGATAGCGAAGAAATCCAGATTTTTGCTGTGCTTTGCGCGCTGGATTGCTTCATCGCTTCCGCTCCTCGCAATGACGGCCTCATTCAAACCACATCAGAACGGAATGCGGCCGCGTGCGGTCCAGGTCCAGATGTGATTGGCGCTGCCGATGCCGCCGAATTCACCGCCGGCGCCGAGTGACGCGCCGCCGGGGAACGTCGCCGCGACACCGCCGGTTAGGCGCGCCGACCAGCCTTGCAGGAGCGGCACGGTGGTGAGCCCCGCGGTCTGCGCGTCGTCGCGCGAGAAATAGTAATCGGCATACAAGCCAGCATAGGGCGACAGCGCCACCACCGAACTCGTCCACGCGAACGGATAGATCGCCTTCACGCCCGCGCTGGCCCGGCCGGTCTCGAAGCTGCGCGCCGGTTGGAATGTGCCAAGGCTATCGGTGTAGGCGTTTTCATGCTCCCACAGCGCAAAGACGCGCGCCGAGGGCTCGAGCACAAACTTCTGCCAGGGATAGGTTCCGGTCAGCCCGCCTTGCACGAGCCAGCGGGTGCCGAGGAAACTGCCGCTCGCCGTTCCGGAAGTGCCGTTGGCGAGAAGATCCGACCATGCGCCGCCGGCCTCGAAGCGCATATTCGGCGACAGCTTCCAGCCGAGAAAAGCACCGGCGGTCCAGCCCTCGCCCTTGAGCGTGCCATTGAACGCTTGCGATGAGTAATCGAAATGCTCGTAGCCGCCCAGCACGCCAACGACAAAGTTCGGCGTAATCCGCCGCGTCAGTCCGGCGAAGGCGTCGACCTGATCGCCTTTAAGGTCGTTGCCGAAAGTGTTGCGGAAGAAATCAAAGCCCCGCACCGAAATCCAGGCGAGCCAGTCGCGCGTCGCGCCTGTTGGCGCGGGCGGCGGCGCCTTGGTCGGCATGCCGCCGGCATAACCGAGCGCGCGGAAATCGTCATCGACGCGCTTGGTGCGGTCGTCCGGCCTGGCGAGGAATTCACGCAGCGATTTTTGATCGGTTTCAGTGCTGCGCTGCGTCGGCGGATCGTCGGTGAAATAATAGGTGAAGCCGGTGCCGGCGGGGGTTAGCGCCTGGGGGTTGCCGCCGAAGCCGGCGCCGACCGCGTCATCCATCGCTGCAGTGACAGCCTGCGCCCAGCCCTGCGCGATGATCGGCGTCGCGGAGATCTGCAATTCGCGCAGTTTCACACTGTCGGCAGGAGTTCCGACCTGCTCGATCAGCGGAGCTGATGTGCTGCCCGCGAAGTTTGTGTCGCCGCTATAGACGGCGATGATGGAGTGGCTACCGGGCGTGAGCGCTGAGGTCGACAAGATTGCTGTTCCCCCGGGCGCCAAAGGACTCGTGCCGAGAACGGTCGTACCCTCTTTGAAAGTAACCGTTCCTGTCGGGGTGCCAGCTCCAGTCGCAACTTTGACCGTGGCAGTGAAGGTAACGGACTGCCCAGGCGTGCTTGGATTTGGCGTTGCCGCGAGCGTCGTTGTGGTCGTGGCCTGGCCGACAACTTGATTGAGACTCACGGAGCTGCCACTGAAATTGGAATCACCACTGTAGGCGGCGAGAATGACGTTCGTACCAACCCCGAGGGTTGAGGTTGTGACGGTCGCTTGGCCACCCGTGAGTGTGAAGGTGCCGAGCCCTTGGGCAGTGCTTAAATCCGTGAACGTGACGGAGCCGGTTGGTGTCCCGCCGCTGCCCGAAACCGTCGCAGTGAAGGTCACGGTTTGACCGAACACGCTGGGATTGGCTGACGATGTCAGCTTGATCGTTGCACTGATCTTGTTGACTGTTTGAACGAGATTCGCGGAACTCCCGCCGAAGTTATTATCACCGCTATAGCTGGCCTGAATTATGTGGGAGCCGCCGGCAAGCGTTGAGATTGTGAGAGCCGCTTGGCCGCCGCCAAGTGTGATAGTGCCCAGCGTCTGGCTGTTGGTGACATCGGTGAAAGTGACGTTGCCGGTCGGCGTTCCGCCCGCCCCCGAGACGGTGGCGGTAAAGGTTACCGATTGGCCGAAGGTGCTGGGATTGGCCGACGAGGTCAACGTGGTCGTCGAATTCACTTTGATGACGAGCTGACTAAGGGTGGTTGAATTGGGGCTGAAGCTACTATCGCCGCTATAGTTCGCCTGGATGACGTGGGTGCCGACAGTCAGCCCTGACGTCGTGACGGCTGCTTGCCCCCCAGTGAGTGTGACGGTGCTAAGGGTTTGGCTGGTGGTGGTATCAGTGAAAGTGACACTGCCGGTCGGCGTGCCCCCAGTCCCCGAGACCGTGGCAGTAAAAGTCACCGATTGGCCAAAGCTGCTGGGATTCGCCGTTGACGTCAGGGTGATGCTGCTGGTTGCCTTGTTGACGACTTGAGTGAGCGACGCGGTGCTGGTGGCAAAATTGACATCGCCATTGTAGGTTGCCTGGACGTTGTGGCTGCCGGGGGTAAGCGTTGACGTTGGGAAGCTTGCTTTTCCTCCGCTCAGCGTGACGGTGCCAAGCGTTTGGCTGGTGGTTTGATCGGTAAAAGTGACGTTGCCAGTCGGCGTGCCACCGTTCCCGGTCACGGTGGCGGTGAAAGTGACCGACTGGCCGAAATTGCTCGGGTTTTGCGAGGATACCAGCGTCGTCGTGGTCGCGGTGCCGCCAATTTGACTGAGCACCTGCTGATTGGGGCTGAGCGTTCCGTTGCTGCCGTTGAAATTTATGTCTCCACCATAAGTCGTGGTGATGACGTGGCTGCCGACCGCGAGCGTCGAGATGCTGACGGTTGCTTGGCCGTTGCTGCCGAGCGTGCCGGTGCCGATCGAATTGCCATCCGCAAAGAAAGTCACCGTGCCGCTTGGTACGAGCGCACCCCCTGTCCCTGTCACCGGCGAAAGCACTGCGGTGAACGTGACCGACTGGCTGAATACGCTTGGGTTGGTGGACGACAAGACCAACGTCGTCGTGCTGTTTTTGTTGACGACTTGCGTGACCGAGCCGCTGCTGGCCGTGAAGTTGCCGTCACCCGAATAGTTTGCCGTGATCGTGTGGCTGCCGACCGCGAGCGTCGCAATCGTCAGAGCTGCTTGTCCGTTGGCGCCGAGTGTGACGGTGCCGATCGGGTTGCCGTCCGCAGAGAAAATCACCGTGCCGGTCGGCGTGTGGCCGGGCGTCGTCGAAGAAACTGTCGCCGTGAAGGTGACGGGTTGGCCGGCGACGCTCGGATTGGGCGATGCAGCTACGGCCGTGGTCGTTGCCGCCTGATTGACGACTTGAGTGAGTGAAGCGCCGCTGCCGCTAAAATTGTTGTCGCCGTTATAGGTTGCCTGAATCGTGTGGTTACCGACAGCCAGCGTTGTCGAGGTGAATGTTGCTTGCCCGCCGCCGAGCGCTACCGTGGTCCCGGGACCCCCATCTACCGAAAAGGTGACGGTGCCGGTCGGCGTGCCCCCACCGCCTGTTACAGTGGCTGTAAAGCTCACTGTCTGGCCGAATACACTCGGATTTTGGCTCGAGGTCAGCGCGGTCGTGGTCGGCCTGAATGTTGTGAGTGCCAACCGCAAGCGTCGCGGTTGTCAGGCTCGCCTGGGCCGCACCCCCGCCGACATTCGTAACGGTAACCGTGCCGAGAATCTGATTCAGCGTGGTGTCGGTAAATGTCACAGTACCGGTTGGGGCGAAACCGCCTTGCCCTTGGAGCTGGGCGGTAAACGTAACCGGCTGGCCAAAGGTGCTAAGAACTGGCGTGATTCCTAAGCCGCCGCCCGTGGGGGCCTTCTGCACGATTTGAGTCAAAGTGCCGGTACTCGGGGCGAAGGTGCCGTCGCCCTGATAGGTCGCCTGGATGGTGTGGCTGCCAGCGGTAAGGGGCGAGGTCGTCGTGATGGTTGCTCGTTGAACGCCGCCGACGGTGGCGAGTGCGGCGGTGCCAAGCGTCTGGCTGGTCGTGGTGTCGGTAAATGTGACATTACCTGTCGGCAAGCCGCCCGCGCTCGTGACGACTGCCGTGAAAGTCACCTGCTGGGGGAACTGGCTCGGACTCGTTGGATCAAGCGCAGTGTTGGTCGCCGTCAGCGCCTGCGCGGCGCCAAGCGACAACAACAACGTCGCGCATGCGATCACAGCCGCGCCGACCGCGCGCTGAAGCTTTCGGCCCGCGCACAGTGCGCAGAATACGTTTCCTCTAAGCGCGCGCGCGAACGCGCCGCGTCCGACTTGCTCTATTGTTTTCACCTAAAAACCGCCACCCTACGGATCAGTCCTTCGCCCGCAAAAGACCTTACATCGAGGCGGCGCTGCGCGTTACGACGAAGCGACGCTCGCGTCGCGATTCAGTTGTGAATTTTCCGCGCTGTTGTTTGGTGAGCACAAATTTGTGGCGAATGACTCAGTGAAACTATTCTCTGACATGAGTCATACTCAACTCATCTCGGTGCACATAATTTTCGGAGCTCGCGGTAGTTAGAAATCGAGACTGGGAAACTCCGTCCGACGCTCGCAAAGGCGGTCACTGCACAAGAGCGCGAACAGCTATTCTGATTTAGCCTCTGTCCGGGATCATCGTAAGGTGACTCTTGACATGTGTAAGGTATTTGCTTACATTGCGGTGTGATCCGGTCGTTCAGAGACAAAGCCCTGGACCGCTTCTTCGCGACTGGAGACGGGCGTCGGCTCAGCGTGCAGAATACGAGACGGGTCGCCAATATTTTACGTGCGCTCGATGACGCCTCGCGGCCGGAGGATATGAACTTGCCGGGTTTTCGCTTTCACGCGCTCGTCGGTCGCGACAGGGGCCGCTACGCGGTCAACGCCAGCGGAAATTGGCGAATCACATTCGGGTGGCTCGAAAGCGATGCGATCGACGTCGATCTGGAAGACTATCACTGAGGAGCTTATCGATGATCAAGAAGCTTCCGAAACGCGGCTTGCCGCCCATGCATCCCGGAGAACTTCTGCGCGAAGAGATTTTACCGGCGCTTGGTCGGCCCAAGACGGAAATCGCCAGGCTCCTCGGCGTGTCGCGCCAAACGCTCTATGACCTCATTGAAGAAAAGCAGCCAGTGACGCCCGTCATGGCATTGCGACTCGGGAAGCTATGCGGAAATGGTCCCGACCTCTGGCTCAATCTGCAGAAACGCTACGATCTGCAGCGCGCTGAACAGAAGCTCGGCCGGCAGATCAGGGCCATTCCGACGTTGAAAGTGGCATAAGACTGAGTGCGTGCATAC